>Ga0182024_10011710_pt1 | contig 17537 bp, 13 predicted proteins | sample P32metaG_FD_120480 | JGI IMG/M metagenome (GOLD analysis project Ga0182024, IMG submission 120480) | Permafrost microbial communities from Stordalen Mire, Sweden - P3-2 metaG (Illumina Assembly) | ecosystem: Environmental > Terrestrial > Soil > Wetlands > Permafrost | place: Sweden: Stordalen... | reverse complement strand
TCACCTGATAATCGGGACGGCGCACGAACAGTTCTACCCAGCGTCGCATGGGCGCGGCGTCGCGCCAGGCGCTGAACATTTCGAGATTCGGAAGCGGCTCGCCGATCCGCGAGGGGTTGGAGGAAGCCAGAATCTCGCCGGTCCGGCCCGCGACGTTGATTTCGACGATGGCCGGGGAGGGCGCCAGGATCTCCAGCAGCCGCGCGGACATTTCGGGATCGCTGGTAATGATCTGGTTCCACAACGCGACCAGCTCCTCGCGATTCAAAGGCGTCTGGTACTGGCGCGAATTCTCGTTGATATAGCCGTCGACGAACGACTTTACCTGCTGCCCCGCGAGAGTGGCGCGATCGAGCGCGTCCTTCGAGAGCGCATTCGCGAGCGTGTCCAGATGCAGGATCGAGAGGGCCACCGCGGCAAGCATCACCACCGCGACGATGGAGAAAATCAGCCGGACACGCAGCGACATCCGATTTCAGTCCGCGCCCGCGCCCTGCGCGCCGTACTCCTTCAGCTTGTTGAACAGCGTTTTCTGGCTGATGCCGAGGATTTCGGCCGCGCGCGTCTTGTTGTTTCTGGTGTGCTCGAGGGTCAGCTCGATCAGGGCGCGCTCGGTTTGTTCGACGGTGTAGCCGACGGGCACGCGCAACTCACCCGTGTCGGTGGTGGCCGCGGAAACCGGAAGCGGCGCGCCGCCGAATCCGGGTGGAAGGTGCGCGGTTTCGAGGGTCCCCTGGTTCGCGACAATCACGCCGCGCTCGAGCACATTGCGCAGCTCCCTGACATTGCCCGGCCAGTGGTAGGCGCACAACCGGTCCTCCACGTCGCGCGAAAGCTCGGTGACGCGCGTCGAGTGCTTCTGATTGAGGTCGGCGAGCAGGGCCGCGGCGAGCAGCGGAATGTCTTCCTGGCGGTCGCGCAGCGCGGGCAGCGGAATCGGGAAAACATTGAGGCGGTAGTAGAGATCCTCGCGAAATCTCCCTTCGCGGATGGCGCTGTCGAGGGGCGAGTTGGTGGCCGCGATCACGCGCACGTCAAGCTGAACCTCGCTTTTTCCGCCGAGCCGCCGCACGCGCCCGTCTTCGAGCACGCGCAGCAGTTTGGATTGCGTGGCGATCGGCATGTCACCGATCTCATCGAGCAGCACCGTGCCGTTCTGGGCGAGCTCGAAGCAGCCCGCGTGGCGTTCGATCGCGCCGGTGAACGCGCCCTTTTCGTGGCCGAACAGCTCGCTTTCCATCAGCGTGTCCGGCATGGCGGCGCAATTGATCGCGACGAACGGCGCGTCGCGGCGCGGGCTGAGCGAATGCAGCGCGCGGGCGGCCAGCTCCTTTCCGGTGCCGCTTTCGCCGGTGATCAGCACTGCCGCGCGGCTGGGCGCGACCTGCTGGATCAGGGAGAACACCTCGCGCATCGCCGCCGAGGCGCCGACCATTTCTCCGAGCACGCCCTGGTAGCTCAACTGGCGCTCGAGGCGCTCGGCGTGTTCAGCGAGGCGGCCTTGCATGGCAGCCCGCTCGATCAGCAGCCGCAGCGCCTGGGACTGCACCGGCTTTTCGAGAAACCAGAACGCGTCCAGATCGTGAATCGTAGCGACCGCGGTTTCGAGGTTGCCGAAAGCGGTCTGCACGATGGCCGGCGGACCGCCTCCCTGATCCTTCAAGCGCCGCAGCAGCTCCTGGCCATTCATCCGCGGCATCATCAGATCGGTGACCAGCACGTGGGGCACGAACGAAGACACTTTTTCGAGAGCCTCCAGCCCGTCCGATGCGGTTTCCACCGTATAGCCCCACAGCCCGATCATGCTCGCGAGAGCGGTACGCTGCGATTCCTCGTCGTCGACCACGAGGACACGGGTGACGGCGCGTTCAATATCCATTCAACTCTATTGTGACAGCGTTAGGCAGCGCCATGCTAGAATGCCTGGGCAATGCAACTCCGCCCGTCGCTGAAGTTTGTCAAGCTGAGCTACGCCTTCGGCCTGCTGATGGCGATCGCGCTGGGGGCGTATATCCTGGCGGTTCCCGCCCATCCCGATTGGAGCGTATGGGGCTTTGTGCTGCCGGGAGTGTGGTTGCTCGCGACGTTGATTCGTCATATGCAGAAGCGCCTGGTAAAGATCACGATTACTGGCGACCGGCTTCGCTATGAGGCAGGACTCTTATCGAAAACGACGCGGTCGATCGAGATCAATAAAATCCAGGATGTGCGTGTCAATCAGACGCTGAGTCAGCGAATTTTCAACATGGGCGACATATCGCTTGAAACCGCCGGAGGGACCAGCCGGATCGAGCTCGACTCGATCGATCGTCCGCAGGCGGCCGCGGATGGCATCCTGGGACTGGCTAAGGCGCAGCGAACGCGGCCCGACGAAGCCACCCCATCGAGCGGCGTTTAGGACACCTGCCCGCTTCCGAAGAGCAGATCCCTCGCTGCGCTCGGGATGACGGGGGAATTGCGCACGGGATGACGGGGAATTGCGTACGGGATGACGGGATCCGCCGGAGCGCAAAAGATGCTACAATACGCCGATTGGACGGACGGGGATTTTACTCGCGGAGGTTCGATGTTTCGACCGGCGCGCTGTTTGCAGAAGCTCGCGATCTGTCTGCTGCCTTTGACCTTCTATCTGGGCGTCGCGGCCGCCCAGCCGAAGGTGACGTCCGCGGTGGTCGCCGCCAACGGCGACACGATTTCCTCGAACGGAACCTGCGTTCTCCCGCCCGCCAAGACTTCCTATCTCACCACCGATAACGTCGTCTGGTATGACTTCGCGTATTCGGGCGGAGCCGGGGGAGACGTTTTCAAAGTTCAATGGGTGGAACCGAAGGGAACCGTATACACCACCAGCAGTTTCACGCAGGCGAGCAACGGTGGCGGCTATTGCTACGGCTATTTTGTCAGCGTCGCCGGTTATACACCATCGGCCAAGACCGGAACGTGGACCGTCAATCTGCTCTGGAACGGAACGCAGATCGCGACCGCCCAGTTTTCGATCAGCTCGCCGCCCACCGGAAGTGTCGCGCAGATCATTACGACTTTCGCCGGAACCACCTTCACTTTTCCATCGCACTCGCTCCTCGCCGTGAACGCTCCTACCGGCCTGATCAGCGGCCTCGCCTTGGATTCGAGCGGGAATCTATATGTATCGGATTCCGCCAATTGCCTGGTCTTCAAGGTCAACACGGCGGGGACGCTCAGCGTATATGCCGGCAACGGAACCTGCGACGATTCGGGCGACGGCGGGAAGGCGGTCAACGCGGCGTTGTACAGTCCGGAAGGCCTCGCCATCGACTCGTCCGGAAATCTCTACATCGCCGATGAGATCAATTGCCGCATCCGCAAAGTCACTCCGGCGGGCATTATCAGCACCGTCGCAGGCAACGGGACCTTCGGCTATTCGGGCGACGGCGGCAAGGCGACCGCAGCAGTGCTTCAGTTTCCAACTGGAGTCGCCGTGGATTCCTCCGGCAATCTTTACATCGCCGATCAGGACAATCATGTGATCCGGAAAGTGACCGCGGCTGGAATCATTTCGACCTATGCGGGAAACGGAACGGAGGGTTTCAGCGGCGATGGCGGAGCGGCTGCCAACGCGGAGCTCAACTTTCCGAGTGGAGTCGCGCTCGATGCGAACGGGGACCTGTATATCGCGGATTCCAGCAATGGCCGAATTCGAAAAGTGACGTCGGGCAGCATCTCCACCGTCGCCGGTGGCGGTACGCTGTATCCCGGCAACGGAGCGCAGGCGACCAGCGTCCAGCTCCGGAATCCGGTCGGCGTGACGATCGACGTCCAAGGGAACATCTACATTGCCGACGGCGCTGTGATCGGCAATCGCGTGCAAAAAGTGACCCCGTCGGGGGTGATCACGACCGTGGCGGGCAACGGGGTAAAGGGCTTTACGGGCGACCAAGGCCAGGCGGTTAACGCGGAGGTCGCCGAGCCCGACGATGTGATCACGGACCCGTCAGGCAACCTGTATATCGCCGACACGAGCAACGCTCGAGTGCGCGAGGTCACGGCTGCGGGAGTGATCAACACCATCGTCGGAAACGGCAATTTTCGTTTTGGCGGCGATGGCGGCCCCGCCACGGTGGCTTATTTGAACGCGCCGGTCAGCCTGGTGGAGGATTCCGCGCACACCCTGTACTTCGTCGACGCCGAAAACAATCTGGTGCGCAAGATCGCTCAGGACGGGATCATTACGCTGGTTGCGGGCAACGGCATCGAGAGCTTTGCTGGTGACGGGGGCCTGGCGATTGACGCGTCTCTCGATTTCCGCTTCCCCACGGAGGGGCCGTTTGGCATCTTCTCCGGCATTGCTGTCGATTCGGCGGGCAATATCTACGTCGCAGACACCGATAACGACCGTGTCCGCAAAATCTCCGGGGGTATCATCACGACCTTCGCGGGTGGCGGAGTAAGCGGCGTCCTAAATCTGGGCGACGGTGGAGCGGCCACCAAAGCGTTGCTCTCGGTTCCCGCCGGACTCGCCTTCGATTCCACCGGCAATCTCTATATCGCCGATTTCGGAAATAATCTCATCCGCAAGGTCACCACCGATGGCGTGATTCATACGATCGCGGGCGGCGGACCATCTACCGCCGTAAACCTGGGCGACAACGGTCCGGCCACCAGCGCCGTGCTGAACGGTCCCGAGGGTATCGCTCTCGATGCCTCCAATAACCTGTACATTTCCGATTCCGGGAACAATCGCGTTCGAAAGGTGACGCCCGCCGGAGTAATCACTACAGTTGTCGGCACCGGCGCGCTCGCCACCAACGGCGACGGCGGGCCTGCCACGGCCGCGGCCTCGCTGCCTGATTCCGTTGCGGTAGATCACGTTGGCAACCTTTATGTGGTCGAGCTCGCTTCGAGCAAGATTCGCATGGTGAACTCGAGCGGGATCATCACCACCGTCGTCGGGAACGGCATATCCGGTTTCTCAGGCGACGGCGGCCTCGCCACCGCCGCGGAGCTCGACCTGCCGAGCGGCGCCTTCATCGATGCCGGCGGAAACATTTTCGTCGCCGATACCGGCAACAATCGCATTCGCGAAGTCCAGGCCATTTCGCCGACCTTTAGCGTCACCCCGTCGGCGCTTACGTTCAGCGCCGTGAGCGGCGGTCAAGCGCCGTCCCCGCAAACCATTCACATCACTTCATCGGTCGCGAATCTGCCCTTCTCGGCGCAGGATTCCGCGGCGTGGACCACGTTTACGCAGGCGGGCTTTCTTCCGTTCGATCTCCAGGTAAGCGTGGATCCTTCGCAGCTCGCCCCCGGTTCTTATCCCGATAACATCGTCATTACCGTCCCCACCGCGAGTCCGAGCACGATCAACGTCCCGGTGACCTTCAACGTTGCCGCGGCCGTGACCCAAAAGCTCGCGCTGAGCGATCCGAGCCTGTCGTTCTCGCTGACGCAGGGCGCATCGCCCGATACCGTGCAGTTGACGCTGACCAACCAGGGCAGCGGGTCCCTGGATTTCACGGCTACGGCGACAGGAACCACCGGAGGGTCCTGGATCTCGATTTCACCGGCCACCGGCGCCGTGAGCGCGGGGTCGCCGGTTTCGCTCAGCGTAACGGCGAGTCCCGGCTCGCTCAATGCCGGCACCTATACGGGCACGATTTCGGTGTCGAGCGTGGCGAGCGGCCAGGTGGTCAGCGCTGCCGCGACGCTCGCCATCAGCGCGCCGCCGCAGAAGATCGTGATTTCGCAGCTCGGCTTGACGTTCACCGGGGTGGCGCAGGGTGGGACCGTTCTGCCGCAGAGCCTTGGCATTTTGAACGGCGGCTCCGGCTCGATGAACTGGACCGCCAAGACCGTCGCCGCTTCGGGAGGCTCCTGGCTCAGCATCGATACCTCGAGCGGCACCGTGGCGACCGGCGTTTCGACCATCAACGTGAGCGTCAACGCGTCGAGTCTGGCGGCTGGGACGTATTATGGCCGCATCGAGGTCAGCGCCACGGGAGCCAGCAACTCGCCGCAATCGGCGTTGGTGGTTTTGAACGTTCTCGCGGCCGGATCGAATCCGGGACCGAACGTGCAGCCTTCGGGCATCGTTTTCACGAGCGCCGCTGGCGCCTCAAATCCAGGATCGAAGGACGTGCAGGTCGCAAACGTTACCTCCAGCGACATCACCTTCGGATCGGCCGTCGCCTATAACCCGGATGCGGGCACATGGCTCAAGACGCTGCCGAAAGACGCCACCGTCTCGCCCGGTCAGCCCACGCCGATCGTGCTTCAACCGGACTTCGGTACTCTCGCGCCCGGCGTTTATCGCGGCGCGCTGACGTTGATCTTCGGCGACGGAGAAATTCGCTCGGTCGGCATTCTCACGGTCATCGCGCCATCCGGGACAAGCCCGATCACGCCCGCCACGGAGGACCATTCGTCCCAGCCCCAGCCGCGCGCTACCGGCTGCACGCCGACCACGCTCTATCCGATCTTCACGCAGCTCGGCTCCGGCGCGAGCGTTCCAGCGGGATGGCCGATCGCGATGCTGGCCGAAGTGGTGGACGATTGCGGCAATGCGGTCGACGGCGGCTCGGTAGTCGCGTCCTTCAACAGCGGCGATGCTCCCGTGTCGCTCATGGATATTCAGAGCGGGCAATGGTCGGGCACCTGGCAGCCGCGCAATGTCAGCACCAGCGGCGTGACCATCACATTGACGGCGAGCGTGGCGGCCTCCAATCTCAGCGGAACGACGCAGCAGACCGTCGGCATGCAGGGCACCCAGTCCCTGCCGATTCTCTCCGCGCTTCCCATGAGCGCCGTGACGCAGACGCAGGGTCCGTTCGCGCCCGGCGACCTTGTGTGGATCCAAGGATCCGGACTCGCCGATTCGCAGGCCTCTTCGAGCTCCGGGACGGCGACGCAGCTTGGCGGGGCGTCGATTCTGATCGGCGGGCTACCCGCGCCGCTGCTCTACGTCGACAAGACGCAGGTGATCGCGCTGATACCCTTGAGCGTGCCGGTCAACAGCACTCAACAGGTGCTCACGCTGCGGGACTCGAGCATCGGTGTTCCGGCGCCGGTCATTATTTCAACCACGCATCCCGCGATCCTAAGCAAGGACGGGAGCGGTCAGGGCCAAGCGCTGGTCTACAACGCGACCGCTGTGGGTGCGACGACGATTGCCAACGCGACCAATCCTGCGCCGGCCGGCGGGACGGTCATCATTTATTGCTCTGGCTTGGGCGCTGTCGATGCCAACGGCAACGCGACCAACGTTCCTTCCGTGTCGATCGGCGGATTAGCCGCGAAAGTCTCCTACGCCGGCCTGGCATTGCCGGCGAGCTATCCGTCCGCCGGCGCGCCGATGCTGCTCGGCGGCATCGCCTCCGCCGGTCTCGGCGGCCTGTATCAGATCACCGCGACGGTGCCGTCGGGTCTCGGCGGACAGGTCGCAGTGACCATTACTTCCGCGGGCGAGACGAGTCAATATGGCGTGACCATGGTGCTGGCTGCGTTGTCATCCGGCGGCACGCCCATGATTACTTCGATCGACACCGCCGGGGGACCTCTCAGCATCGCGCAGAATGGCTGGATTGAGATCAAGGGCTCGAACCTGGCGCCCGCGAGTGTGGGAAGCGGCGTGGTCTGGAGCAGCGCGCCTGATTTCCAATTTGGCGAGATGCCCACCGAGCTCAATGGCGTCAGCGCGACCGTCAACGGCAAGGCCGCTTTCGTCTACTTTGTCAGTCCCGCGCAGATCAACGTGCTGACGCCGCTCGATTCGACCACCGGTCCCGTGCAGGTGGTGGTGAATAACAATGGCGTGGTGAGCGCGGCGTTTACGATCACCGAAAAAGCCGTCGCGCCGTCATTCCTCTTGTTCGGAGCGACGAAGTACATCGTCGCCACCCACACCAATTATTCGCTCGCGGGTCCGGCTTCGTTGTCTTCGCCCGGATACCCGTTTACTCCCGTCGCGCCCAACGAGACCGTGATTTTCTACGCTGTGGGATTCGGATTGCCGTCCGCTCCGCTGGTGAACGAATCAGCCTCACAGGTTGGCGCGCTGCCGACGCTTCCGGTGATTACCATCGGCGGAACGCAGGCGACCGTCGCTTACGCAGGCGTGATCAGTCCGGGACTGTACCAGTTCAACGTCGTGATTCCGCCCAACGCGGCAAATGGCGACAACATAGTGACGTGCAGCTACGGCGCATTGTCGACGCCCGGCGGCGATTTGATCACGGTTCAAAGATAGGAGCTTGCCCTGAAGTGGCGGGGCTCGGCCCTGCCCCACCGATTTCACTGGTAATTATCCCTTGACAACAAGTAGAAGAAAGGGTATCATGTATACATGGCAAGGGCAGACATCAAAGTTACGCAGTCGATCCCGAAGCATCTTCGCTACACCATCGTAGACTTTAATCGCGAGTTTCCTAATGACGACGCCTGCTTGTCGCACATCGCGCAGGAACGCTTTCCGAATGGCGTAGCGGCTTGCGAGAAGTGCAAGGTGGACCGAAAGCACTACCGCGTCACCGGGCGCACTGCGTACGCCTGCGATCACTGCGGCAACCACATCTACCCGCTGGCCGGGACGATCTTCGAGAAAACCACTACCTCTCTGCGGCTGTGGTTTTATGCGATGTACCTGATGGGATCGACCCGTTGCGGAATCTCCGCGAAGCAAATCCAACGTGAGACTGGCGTCACCTATAAAACCGCGTGGCGCATGTTTCGGCAGATTCGTACGCTGCTCTCCGAGGACTTGCAACTGGAGGGACCGTTGGTCGAGGCAGACGAAACTTACATGGGCGGAAAACGCAAAGGCGGCACGGGCCGTCCGATGCGCGGCGACAAACAAAAGACTCCCGTGCTCGGGATCGTGGAGCGCAAGGGCCGCGCCGTTGCCAAGGCGATCGATGCGGTCAACGCGAAGAATCTCGTTGGAAACATCCACAAACACGTGCTCCCGAATAGCACGGTCTACACGGACGAACTGGCGTCGTACAACACACTCCCTGGAGATCGCCAGTACAACCACCGGCGCATCTATCACAGCGCGAAAGTATACGTGATCGGGGACATCCACACCAACACGGTGGAGGGGTTCTGGTCGCTAATCAAGCGCGGAATTGGAGGCGTCTACCACGCCGTTTCACAGAAGTACTTGCAGTCGTACCTCGACGAATATTCGTTCAGGTACAACAGAAGGGATCAGGGAAATCTGCTGTTCAAGTCGATTTTGGAGCAGGTTTCGCAGCGGGCGGAGTAGAGATCGCCCGCTTCAGAAGGTTCTTGAAGGCTTCACGACTGATCGGTTTCATTCGCTCCCGAACCTTTGGCGAGGGGTGGAGCGAATGGCCCGGTCTATTTGGTCCGTTCGTGGCGTTTTCCGCCATATGCTCGCAGTCGTAGTGTAGCACGACTGCGCTGCGGCGGAAAGGCGCAGCATGGCAGTCTGGCTCGACTATAATAGGCAAGCGTTGATGGCAGTTAACCCCAAGAACTACACAGATCCTCGCGAGGTTCCCAAGTACACCCTGCGGGAGGTTCATTGGTATTTGGACATCCCGCTCTCCACGTTGCGATGGTGGTGCTTGGGAAGGCACTACATCGTCAAAGGAGAACGACGATCTTCCCCGGCTCTCATCACGCCTTCACTTTACGATCCCGACAATCCATCACTTTCCTTCTACAATCTCGCCGAGGCTCACATTTTGTCGGCCACTCGGAAGTTTGGCAAAATCAGTATGCAGAAGATTCGCATCGGCATTGACTATCTTGCGGAGCAGTACGGATCTCCACATCCGCTGCTCGGTCATGAGTTTTTTACAGACGGCCGGAATCTGTTCATAAAAAGAGTTTTGGAGACAGTGAATATTAGCAAGAAGGGCCAACTTGCGTTCAAGGAAATAGTTGATGCTCATCTGGATCGCCTTGTGAACGATAAATCTGGATGGCCGACTCAGGTCTATCCAGTACGCCACCAAGACACGACCAAGAGGCCAATTGTGATTATCCCCACTGTTGGAGGTGGGCAGCCCATAACGCCACGAAAGGGAATCCGAGTCACTGTCCTGCTGAACCGGAAAAAGGCCGGTGAGTCGTACCAGCAGATCGCGGAGGATTACGGACTCACAACAAGTGAAGTCGAGGAAGCCGTCCAATACATGGCTGCTGCTTGAATCACAATTTCAGTTCTTTCTAGACAGAAATCAGGGCAACAAAATCATGCCCGATCTGCTCCGGAAAGCTGGCCTGCGAATTGTCTGTCACTCGGATGAGTTCACTGACGACATGACCGCAGACCCAGTCTGGATAGAATACTGCGCTAACCGCGACTGGGTAATAATCACCGGCGACAAGAGAATCGAAACAGATCCAATCAATCGGCAGGCCGTTATCGACTTCAAGGCGAAGGTCTTCCTTCTCGACGAGAACGAGAGCAAGGCCGTTGAATGGGGATCAGCCATCATTGTCGGTCGTCGAAAGTTGGTCGCTCTAGCAAACGAGCACGACGGCCCATTCTTCGCCTCGGTCCGCAAGAACCTAGGCGGTGTAATCTCCAGAATCAGAAAGCCATGAATGGGCGGCCCACATCACCGCCATAAAAAACGTCTACTTGTACTGATGGGATAATTACCATTTCACTTGAAAATTCCCCTTTTCTTCGCCTACAATATCAATATGGCACTCACCAAACGGCAAAAGGAGTTCCTCGATTTTCTGGCGGGATTCCTTGAAAAGCGCGGCTACAGCCCCAGCTACGAAGAAATCGCCGAAGGATTGAGCCTCGCTTCACTCGCGACCGTCCATAAACACATTCTGGCGCTCGAATCGAAGAATTACCTCAAGCGCGGCTTTAACCAGAGCCGTTCGCTGGAGCTTGCGCCGAGATTTCATGAAGAGCAGCGCCAATTCCGTCCCCAGGCTGTGGGAATCGAGGTTCCCTTGTTGGGACGGATCGCCGCCGGCGCGCCGGTGGAAGCGATTGCGGGTCACGACACGCTCAGCTTCGCCGATTTCACGGGAAATCCCGAAACCTACGCGTTGCAGGTGCGTGGCGAATCCATGATCGAGGATCACATCTGCGATCGCGATTACGTGCTGGTCGAGCGGGGGGAGGGCGCGCGCGACGGCGATATCGTGGTCGCGCTGGTGGACGGCATGGAAACCACGCTCAAGCGGTTTTATCTCGAAGCCGGGGATCGCGTGCGGCTCCAGCCCGCCAATGCGTCGATGCAGCCGATCTTCGTGCCGCGATCGTCGGTCCAGATCCAGGGCAAAGTTCTCGCCGTTCTCCGAAAGTACTGAGGGGATTTGTATAGATGAGTCGGCCTGACGCGCGGCTGACGAAGGTATGCGCGGGGGCGCTGTCGCCCCCGCACGCCGCTTCAGTGCGCTATTTGGTGGCGCAGTTATGGCAGCACCCGGCGGCGCAGCATGCCGGATCGTCGCAGCAATCCGCCGCGAAAACCGCCGAGCTTGCCAGCAGGGTGAGGGCGAAGGCCCATGTCATGAGTTTCATCATTTTGAGTTCTCCTTTTTTCTAAAAACGATTACACGAGTCCTGTGGAAATTACGATGGGCCGGCTGAATCGAGTTTAGATCAGGAGAACACGAATACGGGTGTGCAGATCGCGCCCATCCGCCACCAAGCTGGCGATAGGTTCGGGCGCGAATTGCCGCGCCGCGAAGGCAATCGCCGGGGATGGCGATAAAGCGCCGTCCAACCACAAGGCGGCCGGAGCGCGCGGGGTTTTCGCCGCCGCTAGAAGATCGTAAGGACACGGCGTCGCCGCGCGCGATCGCGGGCAGCAGTCATGAACGGCTTTGGTGAGATCGCACCCGGCCGCTACGCACTCAAGCGGGCTCGCCAGAAGCGCGACCGCCAACGCGATGGCAACCAGAAGTCTCATCTCCCCCAGTATAGGCGGTTTCAGAAAGTATTAAAATAATCCGTCCAGATGATCGGAAGCGCAGGCTCAGGCTGGTGAGCCGATCCGTCAAATCGGAATGCCGATGCGCCACAAGCCGTAAGCGACCGCCTGCCTGAAGTAGAGCCACTGCTCGCCCCAATCGTCGCGTTCGGGCGACGGCCGCGGCGATCCGTATACGCTCATCCCATCCGATTCGAGCATCTTTTTCACGCGATAAATATGATATCCGTCGCTCACCACGATGCACGATTTCAGATTCATACGCCGCATGATTTCGGCCGCCGCGACTGTACTATAAACCGTCGTGTCGCCTTCCGATTCGACGATGACGGCCTCGGACGGGACGTCGTGCTTGCTGAGATAGGCGCGCGCGACTTCGCCTTCGGTAAACGTGGGATCGCCGCCTTTTCCGCCGGTCGTGAGAATTCGCGGCGCGAGGCCCTGGCGGTACAGGAAAAGCGCATGATTCAATCGCGCTTCGAGCACCGGCGACGGGCGCCCGCGATATTCGGCCGCGCCCAGAACCAGAATCACGTCGGCGGGCCGCGCCTCGTCCACCGTCGATTGCCGCCGGATCGCACGCGCGATGATGGCCACGTATACCAGCGCCGCCAGCGCCAGCACGGTCAGCAGCGGCATTGCGATCGTGATCAGGCGGCGTTTCATTCTCTCTTTCAAGCCGTGCGCTTGGGTTATGCCAACATTGTAGTGGACCTGTCGTCTTTCAAAATCGTTGGTTCGTGCGAGATCATGACCGCCACGCTGTTGAGCGAGAAGAATCCGCTATTGAAGCAGGTGCGCCGCGCCGTTGCGCGCGGCTCGCTGACCGAGGACGGCTTCGCCATCGCCGAAAGTTTTCACCTACTCGAGGAAGCGCTCGCGTCGGATTGCGAAATCGGCGCGGTGATCGCGGCCGAATCGGTAAAGAGCGCGGTCGCGGCGCATGTTCGCGGGCTGAAACGCATGCGGGTTGTCGCCGTCCCGGACGCGATCTTTGAGCAGCTCGCCTCGACCGAACATACTCAGGGCGTGATCGCACTGGTGCGGCCTCCGGCATGGACGCTCGATCAGCTTTTACGCGGCAAGCCGCTCATGGTGGTGCTCGACGGCGTGCAGGACCCCGGCAACGCCGGCACGATCGTGCGCGCCTGCGAAGCGTTCGGAGGAACCGGCGCCGCGTTCTTGAAAGGCTCGGTCGGCCCGTATAATCCGAAAACTCTACGCGCCTCGGCAGGCTCACTGTTTCGATTGCCGGTGGTCGCCGGGGCGGACGAAGATCTGTTGCTCGCGGCGCTCGACCATAAACGCATTTCGCTCTATGCGGCTACGCCACGTGCAACCAAGTCGATCGCCGACGCGAACTTTTCGGAGCGCTGCGCCATCGTCATCGGCAGCGAGGGCAGGGGAGTGAGCCCGACGCTCGCTGAACGCGCGACGCCCGTGCGCATTCCCACCACCCGGGTCGAATCGCTCAACGCCGCGGTCGCGGCCGGCATCCTGCTTTACGAAGCGCGAAGGCAGCGCGCGTCGTCATGAGCCTGTTCGATTCCGCGCCACTTCACGACAATGCGCACGAGGACATTGCGAATGACTCCAAGCGTCCGCTCGCCGAGCGAATGCGCCCCGACAAGCTCGATGATTTCGTCGGGCAGGAGCACATTCTGGGCGAGGGCAAGCCGCTGCGCGCGCAGATCGAGCGCGATGAGCTCACTTCACTGATCCTGTGGGGACCGCCCGGCGTCGGCAAAACCACGCTCGCGCGGCTGATCGCGCGCATCACCAAGTGCGATTTCGTTCCGTTCAGCGCGGTGATGGCCGGCATCAAGGAAATCAAGGCCGTGATGACCGACTCCGAGCGCGCGCGCCGCATGGGCCGCCGGACCGTGGTTTTTATCGATGAAATTCATCGCTTCAACAAAGCGCAGCAGGATGCGTTCCTGCCCTACGTCGAGCGCGGCGACATCACTCTGATTGGCGCGACCACGGAAAATCCGTCGTTCGAGGTCATCTCGGCGCTGCTCTCGCGCGCGAAAGTTTACGCGCTGCGCGCGCTGACTACGGAGGAAATCGTCACGCTGCTCGAACGCGCCTTGAATCTCTTGCAGCTTGGCGCGCCGCGCGATTTGCTCGAACAGATCGCTATTTATTCGAACGGCGACGCCCGCGCGGCTTACAACATTCTGGAGCTCGCATCCGCGGTCGCGCGCGAAGGCGCGCTCGATCGGGATGCGGTGGAATCGGTGATCGATCGCAAGATTCTGCTCTACGACAAATCGGGCGAAGAGCATTTCAATTTGATCTCCGCTCTGCACAAGAGCATCCGGTCGTCCGATCCCGACGCCGCGCTGTACTGGCTGGCGAGGATGCTCGAAGGCGGCGAAGATCGGCTGTATATAGCGAGAAGACTGGTGCGGATGGCGATCGAAGATATCGGGCTCGCCGATCCGCGCGCGCTCGAGCAGGCGATCGCCGCGCAGCAGGCCGCGCATTTTCTGGGCGCGCCGGAAGGCGATCTGGCGCTTGCGCAGGTCGCGATTTATCTCGCGGTCGCGCCGAAATCGGACGCGGCGTATCGGGCGTTGAATCGAGCCATGGAAGTGATCCAAAAATCGCCCGCCGAGCCGGTTCCGATGCAGCTTCGCAACGCTCCGACGCGGGCCATGAAGGAGTGGGGTTATAGCGAAGGCTACCAGCACGCGCACAAGTTCGACGACGCGATCAATACGATGGAGTGCCTTCCCGATAATCTGCGCGGGACGGTGTTTTACGAGCCGACGGATCGGGGTGTGGAGCAGCGCATCGCGGAACGGCTCGCGGAGTTGCGCGCGCGGAGGAAGCAATAAGGTTACTGGTCGTCGACACCCTCGCCACGCCTGTAGCAGGGATGGGTGACTTTCGGCGGATTGAACGTCTTATCCTCTTCAACGTACGTCGTGGTCGTAAAGCAGAATCGAGATCCGCGCCGCGAGCGCGTTCGCGCGACGTCCAGATGTTGAACGAACAGGTCTTCCTTTTCAATGCTTGCGGAGAGGCGCGCATCCGTTGCGAGAACCGGCCAGAGCTTCTGGGCAGAGAGATCAAAAAGGTAGAGCTCCGAGTCAATCGTTCCCGCCCCACCGGCGTTGGACTCAACCAGGAGGTAGTCCGACGCGTCGCCCGCGAGCGGCGCTGTTTCGATCCGCTGCACGCTCCAGTGGTGAGTCGTGTCGGGATCGAATTCGCTCGAGACCTTCAAGACACCATTCTGGCTGCCAACGCGTACGATGCGCGCGATCGACGGGCAAGCCATCGCGGGATTCGCGCCCACAAATTTGTATTGAGCGACGGCTACGAAGTCCGTCTCCGCGACTTTGTAGGCCTTGAATCTCGCTTCTCGTACCGACGATCGCGCATGCTCTTGGAGAACGTCCTCCGACGCGCATCTTTCGTTATCGCTCGCCGGCGCTCCCGTGATTTGGTAGACCATTTCTCCCTTCAGGGCATCCGGGAAATCGAGCGTGACCTTTCCGGCTGGAAACTTCTCGGAATCGTCTAAGTGTCTCGTCGGCGTCGCCGTGATCGACATCCCCGGAAACATCGCCTCGAGCACTTTCAGCCGCGTCACTTCATCAGTCACGAGTTCCGCGCCCCGCGAAATGCTCGCGCACGCAATCACCAAAAGAATCCCATTCGCGTGCATCTGCGTTTATCTGCGGCCAGTCTCTCGACTACTTCATCAAACTATCCCAGCGTGCCCCGGCCTTCTCCTTCACCCTCGCCACATCCCGATCGAGCAGCAGACGCTCGACCACCAGCGGCTTTGCCGCTGCCTCGGCCTTGCTCAAATACTGATCGCGGCTCGCATAGCGCTCCTCGATCGACAATCGAGCGTCGCCCGACTGCTCACGCTCGGCCTTGGTCTTCGCGAACGGAATGAATGACCCGACCATGCTCTGAATCGCCTCCGGCGCGCCGATGTTCGCGTCGCGCAGGTTCCAGCCGGTGTAGGTCGCAAGCGGCACTGCAAGCTCCGGCAGCCGGATACCACTGGTTTCGTTTCCATCGCGATCGACTTGGGGAATCAGAATCGGGAATGACGCTCCGATCTTCGGTGGATCGAACGCGACAATTCCCTTCGTCCGGAAATCCGGCCCGAAATCGAGCCGCCACGCGTAATTCGTGTCTTTCGGAACCGCGACGCCGGGAATTTTCGGAAACGCGAGCGCGCTGCGGGCCACCAACTGGTCCTTATTGATGCGCGGGATCTGCGATTCCGGAGGCGCGGAGCCGTCGGTGATCCAGGTGTTCATTGCGACCAGCAGCGCGCGCATCGCGAAGCGGTAATCGGCGGGATTGGCCTGGTTCTGCGTGTTGTTTTTGTTCGGCTGCGCGTTCGCGCCATGCTGCGTGCCGGCCAGATAATAGATCCGTGAGTCGGGCGCGGGCGCGACATCCTTTTTCCCGTCGGGACTGATGTGAATCAGCGATGCGTTGCGGCCCCAATATTCATACGATCCGTTGGTGTAGAAAATCTTCGGCACCACGCCGTCCTTTTTCGCGCGCGCGAGTAAGGCGTCGGTGATCGCGCCGTCGGTTTCCGGCTCGTCGGTGAAGGGAAACATGTCGGTGGGATAGAGAAAATTCATCCACGTGTGGCCGTCGCGCGAAGGTTGCGCGAAGCGATGATTGAAGCTGCCTTGTCCCGCTCCCGCGACGTGCGCCCATAAGCCGTCGAATACGCGTTTGCCGCGCTCGTCGGCGTTAAAGCCGTCGTAGAGAAATTTGCGCAGAAAGCGACCGCTCTGCGAGGTTCCGAATCCGATCGCGCGTTTCACCTCGCCCTGCTGCTTCATATACGAGATGTAATCGCGCACGGCCGCGGGTCCGAGTCCGACCACGGCCGGATCTTTGCCCGTGTACACGATGTCGTAGACGCGGCCCGGCTCGAATCCGGCTGCGTAGTCGACGCCCGTTCCGGCGGCGTTGAATTTCCATTGATCGCGCGGAATCAGCGCGGGTTTGTCAGTGGGATGATCGCGAACGGATAGTGTTGCGGTCGCGGCATCGGCGACGGCGTAGGGAATCTGCGCGCGATCGCCGAGCGACGCCGTGGTGGTCTTGCGATCGACCAGGATTTCGGATCGAACCGGTCCAGTGACGCCTTGAATCACCGGCGCGTACAACTTCATCGCGGTGCGATCCGGCACATCGAATTCCCAGCCGACCCACACCAGCGTATAGCCGGACTGGAACAGGAGTGGGTCGCCCAGATCCTGCACGGTAGCGAGCTCGCGGCCCTGCGCGAGATCGAACATGCCGATCATGCCCTTGCCGCCGCGATTCGAAATTTCGAGCAGCGCCGTGCCGTTGCTCTTGGACGCATCCTTGGGCTTGAGCACGTACAGGTCGGCCGAAAACTCGACCAACCCTTGAGCGTTGCGCGGCGCGCGATCGATGTCGACGATGATTTTGTTCGCGGGGAGCTTGGGATCGACGGCGAAGTATACCTTGCCGGTGATGCGCTCGTAATTGATGAGGGGAATGTCGACGCGCTGGGCGACTTCGACGCGAGTGACGCCCGCCTGCGCGAGCGCGGCGCCGAGAATCAGAATCGCTGAACGGTGAAGCAGCATGGAAACATTCTAACGATTT
>Ga0182024_10011709_pt1 | contig 17539 bp, 11 predicted proteins | sample P32metaG_FD_120480 | JGI IMG/M metagenome (GOLD analysis project Ga0182024, IMG submission 120480) | Permafrost microbial communities from Stordalen Mire, Sweden - P3-2 metaG (Illumina Assembly) | ecosystem: Environmental > Terrestrial > Soil > Wetlands > Permafrost | place: Sweden: Stordalen... | reverse complement strand
CAGCGAATTTCTGGAGGCCAAGCACCAGATTGAATTTATCGGCCCGCTGGCGTTGCTGATCATTTTCATGATCCTGTTCGCGCTGTACGGCAACTTCAAATTTCCCGTGACCATTGCTATTGGCGTGGTGCTGACCGAACCGGTGGGTGCACTGATCGCGCTCAAGCTGACGCACACGCCGTTCAGTGTCTCATCGGCATTGGGCTTGCTGGCGCTGATGGGAGTTTCGGTTGAGACCGCGGTCATCCTGGTCTCGTACATCAACAAGCTGCGTCTGGAGAATCGAGACATCCGCAGCGCAACCCGCGAAGCTTCGCTGCTGCGGCTGCGGCCGATTGTGATGACCGCTCTGGTCGCTTGCCTGGGCTTGCTGCCGGCGGCGCTTTCCACCGGCATCGGCTCAGATACGCAACGGCCTTTTGCCATCGTCATTGTGGCCGGACTGATCTCACGGCTCTTCCTTGGATTTTTCGTCAACCCCGTGTTGTACGAGATGGTCGCCCGCGAGGGAGACGTGTTGCAGGTTTAGCCCGGGATTGCCCAAATGTGCCTGCAACTTCTTGAGCGTGGGACAGGCATTACCCTTCCCCGGGGCTATTGGCCGCCAAGTGTGTGGGGAAATATATGCGCGGTAAGCGCGGTATGCGCGGTAAATCGCGCAAACAGACGAACACTTGCTTTGCTACATGGATATAGATCCAGATTGACCTTGCTTAGTGTTGAAAATCTCGGTCAATTTTGGCGGAGCGACCTAGGGTGTCCAAAAGCCCTCATGGACTTTGCCCGCCTCGTCTTCGAGGAATGGCCCGGCGACGAGGATTTGCTTTTGGCCGCGGGCAAACACTTCGCGGCAAGGCAGATCGAGGGTGGGATTTTGCTGGTGGCTGCCGGTGTAGCGGAATAGACCGGTTTCCGGCAGGGCAAAGACGACGCGGCCCACGCCGGTCCAGTAGATCGCGCCGGCACACATGGCGCAGGGTTCAGTGCTGGTGTAGAGGGTGCAGCGGGCGAGTTCAGCTTCGCTCAGCAGCTTTGCAGCCTCAGCACAGGCGACCATTTCCGCGTGCTGCGTGGGGTCGCCGGCAGGGCGCACGGCATTGTTGCGGGCGGCGACGACGGTCTCGCCTCGCTCGTTTACGATCAGCGAGCCAAACGGGTGGCGGCCGTCGTTGCGGGCCTGGCGGGCGAGCTCGATCGCCTGCCTTAGAAAATTCAGATCCTGTTCGGTTACGTGTTCCACTGTTAGTTCTCCGTTTTCGAGGAAAAGAAAAGGTTGAGTAGGACCGCGGTCACGGCGGTGAGGAAAATGCCGCTGTTGAGAAAGAGGCGGCCCGCATCCGGTGCGTGGGCGAAGAGTTGAGGAGAAGCGATGGGCAACACGCCTATGCTCATGGAGACGGCTACGATGATCGCGTTGCTGGTGCCGTGGTAACGGACGCGGGCCAACTCCTCGATGCCGGCCATCATGGTCATGCCGAACATCACGACGGAGGCCCCGCCGAGGACTGGGCGTGGGATGCCGGCGATCACGGCGGCGAGTTTCGGGAGGAAGCCAAGCAGGACCAACAATCCGCCGCCTGCAGCCACCGCAAAGCGGCTCTTGACCCTGGAGAGTGCGAGCAGGCCTGTATTTTGGGAATATACGTTGTAAGGAAAACTGTTGAATAGGCCGCCCAATACGGTGGATAGCCCGTCTGCGCGAAAGGCTGCGGTTATGGTTGCAGGGCCAATTGGGCGGCCGGTGATTTCGCCGATGGCCAGACAGTTGCCGGTGGTTTCCGTCATGACTACCAGCATGGCAAGGCTCATAACCACGGCGGGCAGCAGCACAAAATGCGGAGGCCCGAAGAGGAGAGGATGCGCCATGGCAAACCACGGGGTCGCCGGCACCTGGCGGAAGCTGGCCTGGCCAGCCAATGCGGCCAGCGCTGTGCCAGCCACCAGACCCAGCAGCACGCTGAGATTGGCGATCATGCCGCGACCGAAGCGCTGGATGACGACGATCAGCAGAATTGTGGCCAGCCCCAGGGTGAGGTGTACGAGGCTGCCGAAGTCGGCTGCGGAAGGGTCTCCGCCGCCCAGCCAACCACCGGCCACGGGTAGCAGGGACAGACCAATCACCGTGATGACTGAGCCGATGATGACGACCGGCGGGAAAAAACGCAGCATGCGGCTGAACAAGGGGCCTACCAGGATGGTGAATAGTCCGCAGCTGATGACGGAGCCGTAGAGCGCTGGGATGCCGTAGTGGGTGCCGATCAGAATCATGGGTGCGACGCAGATGAATGAGCAGCCTTGGATGAGGGGGAGACGGGCGCCGAACTTCCACCAGCCGAGGGTTTGCAGCAGGGTCGCTAATCCTGAGGTAAAGAGATCGGCGCTGATGAGGGCAATGACCTGGCGGGGCGTAAAATGCAGCGCGCTGCCCAGGATGAGCGGGACTGCGACGGTGCCGACATACATCACCAACACGTGCTACAGCCCGTAACAAAGTAGCCGCGGCAGGCTTTCCGTTTCGTCGATTGAATCGGCGCTAGTTGGGACCTTCGCCTCTGTGGTCATGGGAGGTTACATCATAGCGTGGAGGTTCCGTGGGGCGTACGCGGAAAAGGTGCTCTTAACGCGGCAGCGCTGATTTATACTCCATTCACAATCGGTGAATGTTTCTGCACAAGGATGCGGTCTCAACCTGCAAGGCGACCCTTCGCCTTTCATCCCGCCTGCGCATCGATCGCTCGCCATTGCACCGGAACATCTGGGCATTTATTTCCTTGAGTTGCTCAGGAATTGTCCCATCGCCGTACTGGTTTTGGACCCTCAGCATAAAATTCAATTCTGCAATGAAGCTTTCGAGAAGCTCTTCCAGTACACCGAGAGTGAGTTGGTGGCTGAAGATCTGCAGGAGATGATTGCTACCAACGAGCTGGCTCCGGAAGCCATTGAGATATGGCGACGAGTGCTTACCGGTGAAAGCGTCTACGCGGCTACGCAGCGGAGGCGCAAAGACGGGAACGTTGTGGATGTTGAGCTGCATGGCATCCCCATCATGGCCGGTGGTGCTTTAGTTGGGGTTTTCGCTTTTTATCATGATGTCTCGCAACGCAAGGGCGCGGAGCTTGCCCTGCATCAGCTTTCCGCGCGCTTGCTGGAATTACAGGATGAAGAGCGAAGACGTATTGCACGAGAGCTGCACGATACTACGGCACAAAGCATCTTTGCCCTCACGATGAACCTGACGCGCATTCAGGAGTCCATTGGCAAGGAGCGCCCGGATGTGCAGGCGATTATCGCGGATAGTCTTTACCTGGCGGAGCAGAGCGCGAAGGAGTTAAGGACTCTTTCGTATCTTTTGCACCCGCCTTTACTGGACGATGTTGGGCTGGTCTCTGCGATCAGCTGGTATTCGCGGGGATTTTCGGAACGCAGCGGTATTCATGTGGACCTGGATATTCCGTCCGACCTGGAACGGCTGCCGAGAGCTTTGGAAATTGCGTTCTTTCGCATTATTCAGGAGGCGCTGACCAATGTTCATCGGCATTCGGGTAGTCCTCGCGCGGCTATTCGTTTGGCGGCCGATGCGGAACGAATTGTGATGGAGATCAGCGATCAGGGGGTGGGATTCACGCATCCTCCAGGACAAGCCGCTGCCAAGCTGGGAGTGGGACTGGCCGGGATGCGGGAACGGATTCATCAATTGGGCGGCCAGTTCGAAATTGTCTCGGGCCGCCAGGGGACAACGGTGCGCGTGGCGCATACTTTACCGCAGTCATAGGAAGTCTATGCAGCCTTTGAGAATTCTGGTCGCCGATGATCATGACGTGGTCCGTCAGGGGCTGCGTTCACTGCTTGAATCGCGGGTAGGGTGGGAAGTTTGTGGGGAGGCCAGCAACGGACGTGAAGCGGTCGAGATGAGCGTGCAGCTCAAACCGGAGATCGTGATTATGGATATTGCGATGCCTACCATGACCGGGCTCGAGGCTACGCGGCAGATTCTTAAGGCGAACCCGAAGACGCAGGTGATTGTGCTGACCATGCATGAGTCAGAGGAGTTGCTGCGGGAGGTGCTCGATGCCGGGGCGCGTGGGTATGTGCTTAAGACGGATAAGGGACGAGAGCTGATCAGTGCCGTGGATGCGGTTTGCAACCACAATACTTTTTTTACGTCGAGAGTGGCGGAGATGGTGTTGCATGGGTATCTGGAAACGAGTAATGGAGCGCTGAAGCCGATGAATCGGGCGCAGTCGCTGACTCCTCGGGAGAAGGAGGTGCTGCATCTTGTGGCGGATGGGAAGAGTAATAAAGAGGTGGCTGCCGGGTTGAATATTAGCGTCAAGACGGCTGAGGCTCACCGGATTAATATCATGCGGAAGTTGAATGCTCAGTCGGTGGTGGATCTGGTTAAGTATGCTATGCGGAATAATATGCTGGGGTAGTTGAGGGCAGATAACAAAGGGGCGTTGGAACTCACGGCAGCTTCGACTTCGACAAAACTGCAGATCCCTCCGCTACGCTACCCCGGATTTCCTGTGGACCTTGATGGCGTTGGCGGACCTCATGCGCCTTTCCTTAAGAGAAAGGCGCACACGTGGCCTTGTCCAGCGCTGCGTGGCAGGAAGTCCGGGTTCGATGACAAAGGATAATAAACGTGTCCAGTGTGGTTGCTCAGCTGCTTTTCGACGTTAGAAGTCGAGTCGTAGGCCGAATTGTAGGGCTCTTGGAATGCCCTGGGAGAAGGCTCCGGAGCCCAGGCCGTAACGGTTGGTTCGTTGGGCGTAGGTGGTTCCGTTGACTGAGCCGGGGGTCCCGTCCAGAGAGCCGCGCAGGGATGAAGTGTTCAATCCTGAGGGAGGATCGAAGTTGGGCTTGTTGACCAGGTTGAAGATGTCGACCGTGGGCAATAGCTGGAAGGACTCCGGGATGTGCAGGAGTTTGGCCGGCTTGATCGGCCAGCTGAGACGAATGTCGTCCGCAAGGAAATAGTCCAAACCCACTTGGCCTGCGGGAGCCGATGGGAGGGTTGGGATCGTGGCCCCGAGCTGAGCCAGCTGGGTCGCCGTCACCAGGTTCGCATTCACCAAGGCCTGGCCTGCCGGCGTAATGGTTCCCGCAGTCTTGGAGTTGAACGAAGCAATGGTGCGGTTCAACGAGCCGGGGCTGATGCTTCTTCCGTACGATCCAAGATTGGTTCCTGGCAGCACATCTCCTCCGGAACCGTCACCGGTCACATCGGTGAGAAAGATCTCGGCCGGGCAGTCGCAGGTGATGGGAAGGGTCAGAGTTGCCGGCAGACGCGAGTTGATGCGCGCGAGAAAGGTGACCTGGAAATCGGTTGGAAAGATGACCGTGCCCGCAGTCGAGAACATCGCCGTGCGATCGAGGTTTGTCGGACCGTAAAAGCGAGTCGGATTGGCGTTGTCGGCAACATTGACCAGCGATGCATCCTGGTCGGAGGACATGGCGTTAAAGCGGGAAAGATTGTAATTGGCCAGCCAGTTCAAACTCTTCACCCCGCTCATCGGATTGGCAATGGTTTGCCGCACGCGGAATTGCAGGGCGTTGTAGTTCGATCTTCCCGTGGTGGTGATGGTGCCCATCTGACCGAAGTTCGGGTTGAGGCCCGGAAATGCGAAGTTGCCACCGGGAGCCGCAAATTGGAGCGCGAGGCCGCTCACCGGGCTGCCTAATCCATTCTTGGCAAAATCCGTAATAGCGGCTCCAGCCGCGATCGAGCAATCGATCGATGCGCACCCGAACTGTGCGTTGGTGGCCTGGATGGCAGCAGTCGCCAAGGAAGTGTTCAGGGTTTTGGCCGCGCCGACAAGATTCAGGTCGTGGACGAGGATGTTGTTGATGTTGGTGTTGTGGGCGTAGTCCACGGAAACAAAAAGAGACTTGCCTATCTGCTGTTGGATACCGACATTCACCTGGGTCGAGTAGGGGGTTTTGAAGTTGGGTCCGAGCAAACCGCCTGAAGAATTGAAGTCAAACACGTTGGGATCGACGATGCCAGGCAGACCTTTGGGATTGAAGTTCTGCGCCTGCTGCGCACCCGCGGCCTGCAATGCTGCCTGGGCAGCCAGCGCCTGGCTTTCTACGTTGCCGATCGGCTGGCCAAACAATGAGGTGACATCGACATTGGTGCCCGGCACCACACCGCCTGTGGTCTCCACATACTGGTTCCCCAACCCAGCGGGGATGCGCAGGGTCCGGTCGAAGAGGGTGACGGTGAGCAGCACATCATCAAAGAAGATGCCGGCGCCCACTCGAACGGAGGTGGTTCCCTTCTTGAAGGGATCCCACACTATGCCGGCCTGAGGAGCGAAATTCAGGTTCGGCTGCTTGATCTGATTGCCGAGGCCAGGCTGCAGCGCATTCAACCCGGGGATCGGCCCGAGATCGCTGTCGGAGCGGCCGGTCATACGGCTGTAGCGCAGGGCGACGGTGGCGGACAGGTTGGGCTTGAACTTCCAGTTGTCTGCAATATAGAGTCCCAGTCGCTGCAGCAGAAATCCGCCATGGGGGAAGCCCAACTGCGGCTTCTCGGAAAAGTAGCCGAGGCCATTGCCCAAGCCCAGCACTTCCAGGGGATAGTTGAGCGGATTGGCCGAACCTCCGGGGAAAGGCCCGTTCGCAGCCTCGGCTACTTCGGTGGGCGTGCCGTTGGAAGTAAGACTGGGGCCGAGTTGGCCAAAGCTACCGAAGGTGTATTGCGGTGTGCGGACGTAGTTGATTCCGTAGCGTATGGTGTGACGGTGCAGCAGACGAGCGCCATCATAACGCAGCTGCTGGTTGCGCTGCAGGGTGGTTTGCGGGGCCAGCCATGTGGGTCCGAGGCAAAGTAGGTCTGCGCCGGAGAGGCAGCGGGCGTCGGTGCCGATGGCGATGGCGGCATCCTTGCCATCGGGAAAAACGGTCGGCAATCCATTGACCTGCGATCGGGCATCGGCAATGAAATTGCGGAAGGTCAGATATCCGTAACGGAAGCTGTGGCTAAATTGACCGGTCGCGCCGTCGAGCCCTACGGTGTGCACGTCGGTCAGATTGAGATTGCTGTAGGGGGAGAAGACATTCCCGCCAAAACCGGTGACTACGTTGAATTGATCGTGGTGGATGGAATAGAAAGTGCGCCAGTTGCTGGTGATGTTCCAATCAGCCCGAGCGGTGGCCTCAAGCTCATGGAAGGGGCTGGCGAAGGCTTTGGAGAAGCTGGAAAACGGTGCGGAAGGCTCAGTGAACACGGTCCCGTGCTGCAAGGTGTGTTCGTAATTCACAAACCAGAAGAGTCTGTCCTTAAGGAACGGCCCGCCGGCGCGGACGCCTACCTGATCACGCTCGAAGGGCGCCTTTACCGGGGAAACTCGAGCCGCGGTCGAGTCGTTGCGAAACAGATAGAAACCGCTGCCATGTACTCTATTGGCACCGCTGCGGGTGATCACGTTGACCGATCCCGAGGAGGTGAGACTGGTGGCGGGATCGAGTGTAGATTGCGCTACCTGAAACTCCTGAATCGAATCTTCAGAGAGATTCAGGGTGGTGGTTCCTACGGTTTCGTCGGAGATGTCGACGCCATCCACTTCGATACGGGTGGAGCGGCCGGACCTGCCCTGCATGGAGATACCGGTGAAGCCGTTCTTCGTGGGATCGAAGTTGCCGCCATCCTGGATTTGCACTCCCGGGGTGAGCTGAGCCAGATCGAGAAAGTTTCTACCGTTCAGTGGGATGTTGTCGATGGCTTTTGCGGTGAGCACATCCTGTAGCACGGCCTGGGTGGTGTTCACGGAAACGTCGGAACTCTCGCCCGCTACCTCTACCTGGGTGACCTGTCTTTCGGGCCCCAAGGTGAAGTTGCCGTTGGCCGTTTCACCGACAAGGATGCGCACTTTGCTCGAAATGCTCTGAAAGCCGGGCGCCGTGATCTGGAGTTCGTAATCACCGGGGGCGAGCGAGGTCACGGAATAGGTTCCGCTCGACGTGGTCGACAAGCTCTGGTTTGACCCTTTGGTTTCAGAGGTCAAGGTAATGGCAGCGTTGGGAACGATGGCGCCGCTCTGGTCGGTGATGGTGCCGACGATGCCGCCGGTCGAGGTTTGGGACCAAAGTCTCCCTGGAGCCAGCAAAAGGAGGATAGGAAGTATGAGGAATGGGCAGAACGAACAGCATCGATCCATGTATCGCTGCAACATAAAATCCTCCAAATGTTGAGTGCTCGGCCCCATCCTCGCCTGCTCTATGTACTTTTGCCGCGCGGGATTGCTTATTATGGTCAGAAATAAAGGGCGTGCCAATCAGGCGGACCACTAGCTTTTGGCGTCGAATCGCCTTAAGGCGCCTTAGGTAATCAACCGGATTGGGCGGTCATTCACTTCGACATATTCTCTGAAGGCACGATCAATGGGTGCATGCGAATGCCAAGAAGTACTAGCCCGGGTGCGTTCCGCATCCATGCCTCAAGTCTGCAGCGCAGGATCGATCGGCTGGCAGAGGTCGCCACGACCAGGCTCGCCTATAGCGAAGAAGACATTCGAGGCCGGCAACTGGCCATGGAGATGATGCGCGAGGTAGGCCTCGAAGTCAGCATCGATGCCGCCGGCAACATTCTGGGACGAAGAGCGGGAAGCCGCAACCTACCGGCGATTATGTTTGGTTCGCATATCGATACAGTGCGGGAAGCGGGCCGATTCGACGGCGTGCTGGGCGTGATGGCGGCGATTGAATGCATCGCTCTGCTGGAAGCGGCTGATACCCTGACGTTGCACCCGTTAGAGGTGGTGATTTTTGCCAACGAAGAGGGGCAGAACTTTGGCGCCTTATGTGGCAGCCGCGCGGCGGTGGGCGATATCAGCAGCGAGGATCTCGAGCGGAGCGATGCGTCGGGAAGGACGCTGAGTGACGCTATCCGTTCGGTGGGTGGTAAGCCGGAAGAACTGCGGTCTTCGGTTTACGCCGAAGGACGGTTTCGCGCATTTGTCGAACTGCATATCGAACAGGGGGGAGAGCTCGACCGTCTCGGGATTCCCATCGGCTCGGTCGAGGGGATTTCCGGAATTCAGCACACGGATGTGCTGATCATGGGCGTTGCCAATCACTCGGGAACGACCACCATGGAAGCGCGGCATGATGCGCTGGCGGCAGCCGCAGAACTAGTGCTGGTGGTGAGAAAGATGGCGTCGGAGCTGCATTCGTGCCGGGTGGCGACGGTTGGACGTTTGGTGGCATCGCCGAATTCCGTGAACATCGTCCCCGGGTCAGTGGAGCTCACAGTGGAGATCAGGGACATGCAAGCGACAAGGATCGCGAGGACGATGGAAGAAATTAAGGTCAAAGCAGAGGACATCGCGGAGCGATACGGGGTGAGTTTCGAGTTCCTGGACAGGAAATTCATGGAGCCTGTGCCGGCGCATCCCGCGGTTCTGGATGCGATTGAACAAGCCTGCCTTGCACTCCAGTTGCCCTTTCAAAGGATTCCGAGCGGAGCGGGCCACGATGCGCAGATGATGGCGCGCATTACACCCATGGGCATGATTTTTGTGCCCAGCGTCGGCGGGATAAGCCACTCCGCCAAAGAGTTCACCGAAGCGGAAGACTGTGCTCGCGGGGCTGAGGTCTTGTTGGAAACGATCCTCCGGCTTGACGGGCTGACGGATGAAACAGCGGCCGGAGTTGCACACTCATGATCCTGCTGGGAGTCGATGTTGGGGGAACCTTCACGGATCTGATTCTCGCTAACCTGGCAGAGAACACGATCGCGATCCACAAAGTACCCAGCACTTCACCCGATCCATCGATCGGGGTGCTGGAAGGTATTCATCATCTGTGTGCGCAGCAGGGCGTTCCGCTGGCCAGTGTCGATCATTTGTTTCACGGCACCACGGTGGCGACGAATGCGATGCTGGAGCACAAGGGCGCCCGCACGGGAATGATTACTACCCGCGGCTACCGCGACATTATTCACATCGGGCGGCACCAGCGTCCGCAGAATTATTCGATCATGCAGGACATTCCCTGGCAGTCGAAGCCACTGGTCGAGCGGGAACACCGGAAGGTGGTTTCAGAACGGCTGATCCCGCCCAAGGGCGAGGTGCTGGTTCCGCTGAATGAATTTGAGGTTGCGCGCGCGATCCGAGAACTGCGGGAAGAGGGAGTGGAAGCCATTGCGGTTTGCTTCCTGTTTTCTTACCTGAATCCGGCACATGAGAACCGGGTAAAGCATTTGGTGGAGCAGGATTTTCCCGAGGCTTTTGTGACCACTTCGGCCGAGGTTTCGCCGCAGTTTCGTGAGTTCGAGCGCTTCACCACTGCGTGCATGAATGCGTTTCTCGGCCCCAAGGTCAAAATGTTTATCTCCAACCTGGCGCAGAAGCTGAAGCAGACGGGGATCCGAGGGGAGATGCACGTGATGACCTCGAACGGCGGCATCGCCACGCCACAGACGATCTCGGAAAAGCCGGTTTACTCGCTGCTCTCCGGGCTGGCTGCGGGTGTGCTCGGGGACAATGGGTGGGCCGCCAGGCTAGTTGCGACAACCTGATCACGTTCGACGTGGGCGGCACCAGCGCTGATATTGGCATTGTCACGGCCGGCAGCTACAGCGAAGCATCGGCACGCGATACGGAGATTGCTGGTTTTCCGGTGATGGTGCCGATGATCGACGTCCACACGATCGGCGCGGGTGGGGGGAGCATTGCGTACGTCGACGCGGGCAACGCCTTTCGGGTGGGTCCCAGGAGCGCCGGATCTGTTCCCGGTCCGGCGGCCTACGGACAGGGCGGCGTGGAGCCGACGGTGACGGATGCGAACCTTGTTCTTGGACGGCTGGACGCGGAACACTTCCTGGGCGGGGAGATGAAGGTTTATCCCGAGCTGGCGCACCGGGCGGTGCAAACGCTGGCTGCGCGGCTGAACCGGGATGTGTATGAAATTGCCGAGGGGATATGCACCATCCTGGCGAGCAACATGGCGAATGCTATCCGCTCGCGCACGGTGCAGAAGGGATTTGATCCAAGGGACTTTGCGCTGGTGGCTTTTGGCGGCGCGGGCCCGATGACGGCTTTGGATGTTGCGAATATGCTCAAAATCCCTACAGTCATTGTGCCGTTTTACCCGGGCATCACTTCAGCTTTGGGATTGTTGACGACGGACCTGAAATACGACTTTGTGAAAACGGAGCTGCTGAATTCGAGCGAGGCTCCGGCGGCGCGGCTGCATGAAGACCTATCCGCGCTGAAGGCTCGCGCACAAGCTCAACTGGAGAAGGACGGTATCGCGCCGGGCCAGATGCGCTTTGAATATGCGGTGGATCTGCGCTATGCGGGGCAGGGCTATGAACTGCGGGTGCCGATTGCAGAGGCGGTGGTGAACGGCTCGAATTGGGAGCCGGTTTGGCTAAACTTCCACGAAAGCCACCTGGCGGAATATGGTCATTCGTTTTTGAATTTACCCATCGAGATCGTTACGCTGCGGGTAACGGGGCGAGGGATTATGCCCCAGTTGCCACAGTCAATGACCATGGGCAATTCGAAACAGACACGGAATGCGCGGCTGAAGAGCGGGGAAACGTACTTCCGGGTGGGAGGGGTTATGCGGCGGTTCGAGACTGAGTTCTTCGATCGCGCGAGCCTCGCGCCGGGGACCACTATTCATGGCCCCTCGGTCTTATTTCAAAAGGATTCGACAACGGTGATACCGCCGGGGTGGCTGGCCACGGTGGACGCTTTCCTAAACATCATTATCACCAGGGATGCAGCGGATGGCAGCGCCCAGTCACAACTCGCAGCCGAGGATCATGTATGCCCGTAGCGTCGACGATCGATCCGGTCACGGCCCAGGTGATTTGGGGCGCGCTCGAAAGCATTGCCATCGATATGGGGCACAAGCTGACGCGCATGTCGTACTCCAGCATCATCCGGGAGTCGGAGGACTTTGGCGCGGCTCTGTTGGATGTGGATTGCCAGCAATTGTGCGAGTCGGCGTTCAGCACTCCTCTGCAATTGGGTCCGATCCCCGGTTATGTGCGGGGCATCAAGCAGATATTTGCGGAACGGGGCGAGGAGTTTCTGCCCGGCGACGTGATCATGCACAACTCGCCTTATCACGGCGCGTCGCATGGTCCTGATGTTGCGTTCTGTGTGCCGGTATTCCGAGGCGAGCAACTGATCGGCTTTTCCGTGACGACCGCGCACCATCTTGATATTGGGGCCCTGGTGCCCGGTAGTTGCGGCATCGTGGACGCGGTCGATGCGTATGCAGAAGGACTCCAGTTCAAGGCCATCAAGGTTTACGAGAAGGGCGTGCGGAATCGGCAGTTCTGGAATTTTCTGAAGGACAATATCCGCGTGTCGGACATGGTTCTGGGGGATATGGACGCGCAAATCTCGGCTTGCCGAACCGGGGAACAGCGATTTCTGGAAGCGGTGGATGACTATGGTTTGGACCAGGTGCTAGCGGCCAGCGAATACCTGATGCAGTACTCCGAGGCGATGATGCGGAAGGCCATCGCGGAACTGGGCGACGGCACTTATCGTGCGGAAGGTTTCTTCGATGGGTTTGCGGACGATCCGGATGAGGCGAAGCGCGACATTAAGATTGCCGTCACGGTGACGATCGCGGGTAGCGATTTAACCGTGGACTTTACGGGCTCTGCGGCGCAGGTTACGGATCGCCCGGTCAACATGCCTTTTGAAGGAACGGTGGCGGTTTCGGTTTACCTGGTGGTGCGATCAATTTTGCTCGATACAGAAACGCACGAGTATATTCCGCAGAATTCCGGGCTGGTGCGGCCGATTCATATCACGGCGCCGCTAGGGTCTATCTGCAACCCGACGTTCCCTGCTCCTACGATCGCGCGATTTTGTCCGGGCAATATCCTGGCCAACACGGTGATGCATGCCCTCTCGCAAGCAGTGCCACGGCAGGTAAGCGCGGGTGTGGGCAATCTCAAGGTGATTGCTTACAGCGGATTGATTGGTGAACGCTACTGGGTCTATATGGATATCACTGAAGGATCGTATGGCGGGAGATATGGGAAAGATGGGATGGACTGCGTGGATACCCTCTACGCAAACACGCGCAATAATCCTATCGAAGACGTGGAGACACATTATCCGCTGCGGGTGGTCCGCTATGAAGCACGCGAGGACGCTTCGGGCGCAGGCAAATGGCGCGGTGGGACTGGATCGATCCGCGATGTGATGGTGCTGAGCCAGGGACATGCGTCGATTGAAGGGGATGGACATCGGCATGCTCCCTGGGGACTGTTCGGGGGCAACGATGGAGGGACGGGCGACCTGGTGCTGGAGGATCACTCCGGGACTATCAGGCATCTACCGGCAATGATCAGCAACATCCCGCTGCAGCCGGGGGATATTCTTCGCACCGTCAGCCCGTGCGGAGGAGGATACGGGGATCCTGGTGAGCGCGACCCCGCGCTGGTGCTGAAAGATGTGCGCAACGGGATTGTCTCCGCCAAAACCGCACGCGACCAATATCGGGTGAGCATTCAGGGACACGAAATGGATGAGGCGGGCACGCGGAGTCTCCGCTCGTAGCTCAGCCAGCAGCACGGGAGGATCGCTTGGTCAAACGCGTGACGTCGCTCTTGCTTGTTCTTTTTTGCCGGTCTCTCTTTGCTTCTGGCAACGATTTGAATCGCTTGATGGATACGGTGTTCGCCACCCACCAGTTCAAGGAGGTCGCGATCTCAGCGGATGGCTCGCACGTGGCGTGGGTGGAGCAATGGCCTTTGAGCGAGACGCAATACCAGAACCATATCTTTGTCGCCGCCACTGTTTCCGGTGCGGCTCAGCGGGTCAATGTGGGTGGGTCGGAGAATGACCACGGCTTGACGTGGTCGCCGGATGGGAAGCAGCTGGCTTTCCTGGCCGACGAAAACGGTTCACTTCGACTGCATGTCCTAAACCTTGTGAGCCATGAAGTAAGAGTTGTAGGCGCGATTGCCGGCGATCTCAGTATTCCCAAGTGGTCTCCTGATGGCAGCGAGATCGCGGTTCTGCTGAAGGGTGCAACACCTCCTTCAGAGAGCGCGGTGGGGGAATGGATACGCCGGGATACGGTTCCGGCAACGATTGTTCTGGTCAATCCGGCTAGCGGGGAGATGAAGCATATTGGACCGGCAGACCTGAATATCTATGAGTACGACTGGTCGCCAGACGGGAAACATATCGCCGCTACGGGAGCGACGGGCGATGCTAACGATAACTGGTGGTTCGCCAAACTGTTTCGCATTGATGTCGAGGACGATAAGACGACGGCGCTGGTAACGCCGGCGTTGCAAATTGCCTCCCCAGTGTGGGCTCCTGATGGGAAATCAATTGCTTTTCTGGGTGGGTTGATGAGCGATTTTATTGCTCCTGGGGGCGAGGTTTTCGTGGTAGCCGCAGAGGGTGGCGCAGCCATCGATATTACGCCGGGACTTGCGGGATCGGCGACCGGCCTCTCGTGGAGGCAGCCCGGGCAGGTGCTGTTTAGTGAGGACGTTGACGGTGATACTGCGATTGGATCCGCTGGTGTCCTTGATCGCCAAGTGAAGACTCTTTGGCGCGGCGAAGATAATATCTCGACCGGTGGACTGGTGAGTGGCGCGGCGTTCGCGGGCAATGGTTTGACGTCGGCGTTGATCCGGCAATCGTTCGCACAAGCTCCCGAGGTGTGGGCTGGTGAGATTGGACAATGGCGTCCGATCAGCCACGTGAACGCGAAGCTTATGCCGGCCTGGGGCGAGGCTAAGTCAGTGCACTGGCAAGACCAAGCGCAACCGGTTCAGGGTTGGCTGTTGTATCCGCGGGATTATCGTCCAGACCGGAAATATCCGATGGTGGTGGTGGTGCATGGTGGTCCGGCCGGAGATAGTGCTTCCAAATGGGCAAAGCCTTTCTACGACATGGAGGTGCTTTCGGGGATTGGGTATTTTGTGTTCTATCCGAATGCGCGCGGGAGTCTTGGGTTCGGGGAGGCGTTTACGCAGGCTAACGTCAAAGACATTGGGTACGGCGATTTCCGCGACATTACTAGTGGTGTGGAGGATTTGCTGAGTAAGCTGCCGATTGACCACGACCGGGTTGGTATTACCGGATGGAGCTATGGCGGGTACATGGCTATGTGGGCGGGGACACAGACCGATCTCTTCAAGGCGTCAGTCGCGGGTCCTGGAACTTCGAATTGGCAGAGTTACTACGGGCAGGTGGATATCGAGAATTGGCTGCTGCCTTATTTTGGGGCTTCGGTTTACGAGAACCCCGAGATTTATGCTCGGAGTTCGCCGGTCAATTTTATTGGTAAGGATAAGACGCCTACTTTGATGTATGCGGGGACTGTGGATAATGTTTGCCCCGTTACTCAATCGTATGAGTTGTGGCGCGGATTGCAGCATATGAATGTTCCTACTGGGTTGGTTATTTATGCGGGGGAGAATCATGGGTTTGTGATCCCGAAGAATCAGCGGGCGGTGACGGAAGCGGCTGCGGCTTGGTTTGAGAAGTATATGCCGGTGAGGAAGTGAATCCTTTGCTGGACGACTCTCTGAGTTCATTTGAGAAATCGGTAGAGGTGCAACGCGAGGAGGAACTGCAGATCCCTCCGCTACGCTACCCCGGATTTCCTGTGGACCTTGATGGCGTTGGCGGACCTCATGCGCCTTTTCTTAAGAGAAAGGCGCACACGTGGCCTTGTCCAGCGCTGCGTGGCAGGAAATCCGGGTTCGCTTCGGTCCCACGGCATGCCGGGGCAGGCGGGATGACAAAGGGTAGGGCTGTTTTCCAGCGTGGGTTTGCTCCCGGGATGTGTATTACGAGTGAAGAGCTTTGATGGGGCTGCGCCCAGGGCTGCGCCCCGTCTTTTCCGGCCCACGTACGCTCGGGCGAACGTGGGGCACCCGTCCAGGGAGCCAGGGTATCGCACACCTCAAAGGGAGACTGCACTATGGGTGCCCTTCAAGGAATTGGTGATGACTCAGGTAGAAGTCGATTGGGTATTGATTGATTTGTTGCGGGGAAGTGACGAACTTGGAGGAGGTGCTTAGTAAGGGAAACGGTTGAGCTCGAGCTTAGTGCCCACTACCACCAACCGACGGGGGTGGAACAGTTTGGCCTGGAGGCGATTCCGCTCGAGTTGAAGACGGTGCGGTGGTACGACCTGTTTGTTATTGTGGTGAATTTCCTTATCAATCCGGCAACCATCCTCATTGCCGGTATGGCCGTGGCTAGTGGACTTTCTTTCTGGGCGGCTGTAGCGGCACAAACTGCGGGTTGTTTGGTAGCGTTCGTTGCTTACATCATCATGGCGACTATCGGCGTCGACTATGGCCTGCCCGGACAAGTCGCTACCAGGATGACCTTCGGCATCCGCGGGGCGAAATGGGTTCCGTCGTTCCTTCGCGTGATCGCTTCGACCTACTGGTTTGCCTTCCAAACGATTGCCTCTTCCCTGGTGATTGTAGAGGTGCTGGATCGCCTCTCGGGTGGCCGTCATTCGCTGATCCTGATCAGCGTGATTTTTGGTTTAGGGCAAATTGTGGTGGCAGTGTGGGGCTACGGTTCGCTGAAGATGCTGTCGCGGGCTGCCTTCCCTATCAAGATTCTTCTGCTGGGCTTCCTCTGGACGGAACTGATACGCGCGGGCGGGCCTGATTTTCGGCTGAGGCACGTGGTGCAGTATCACGGAGTGCTGGGGTGGCACTGGCCGGTCTTCGTGGTGTGGTGCAACAGCATGGCGGCCGGGTGGATCGTGATGATCACGGACGCTGCGGATTTCTGCCGCTATTCGCGCTCGCGCGTCGATATGTGGCTTGGCACTGGACTGGCGGCACTGAGCGGATGCTCCCTTTGCACGTTTGTGGGCGCGTACGGGGCTGCAGCTACCTACGGGAAGGTTCCAGGTTTTTTTGTGCTGGCGGTCGATATGAGCGCGAGCCGGTGGACGCTAGTGGCGGTGTTAGTGGTGATCGTGTTGGATAATTGGACCATCAACGTCCTCAACCTCTACACGGGAGGGCTATCGCTCTCTAATATTTTCGAGAACATCGGACGCTTCTGGACTACGCTTGCGGTTGGCCTGGCGAGCGTCGTACTGTCTGGCTTTCCATCGGTGGTTAGCGGTTATCTTCAATACAACGTTGCACTGGGAAACCTGTTTGCTCCGGTTGCGGGCATCCTGCTGGCTGACTACCTATTCGTCCGACTGCGCCGGGTGCAGGTGACGGCGCTTTTTCTGAAGGGCGGGCCCTATTGGTATTGGAAAGGCTTCAACCCGGTCGCGATCTTTTGGACGTTGACCGGGTTTTGGATTTACTTTGCGATTCCGGCGGCTTGGATGCAGACGCCTACGACCGTCCTTCTGGTCGGTGCAGGGTACCTGCTGAGCATGCATCTGCTGCTGCCGCGGGTGAATTTTCTGCGGACCAATTTATATTCAGCGCTTGAGGTGATGAATGATGGCTCGACCGTTCGGTCTCGGCCCCGTTTTTAAGACGCTTTATTTGCTAGCTATGGTGGCTAGTGCATCGCTGAGTTTCGCGCAATCTACCGCT
>Ga0182024_10011708_pt1 | contig 17540 bp, 15 predicted proteins | sample P32metaG_FD_120480 | JGI IMG/M metagenome (GOLD analysis project Ga0182024, IMG submission 120480) | Permafrost microbial communities from Stordalen Mire, Sweden - P3-2 metaG (Illumina Assembly) | ecosystem: Environmental > Terrestrial > Soil > Wetlands > Permafrost | place: Sweden: Stordalen... | reverse complement strand
CATGGTGACGCGGCGGCGAATGTGCATGAGCTGGGCTTCGGACCAATCGGTGATGTCTTCGCCGGCAACGATCACGCGACCCTCGTCGGGCTTGAGAAAGCCCATGATGTGCTCGAGCGTTACCGATTTGCCGACGCCGCTGCGGCCCATGATGACGCAGGTTTGTCCGGGATCGACGAAGAAGTTGACGTGGTCGAGGACCAGGTGATCGTCGAAGGACTTGGAAACGTTGCGAAATTCGATGTGGTGGTCGGCCATTTTCTCGCGAGGCGCTTTTTCTGGTTTTGCGCGCCTGCCCATTGTGCTTGAATTGGGCTGCGGAAACAAAGAAAGCGCTGAGTGAGTGACGGGTGCGCAAGGCGATGTCGCCGGGTGTGGGGCTAAAGAGACGAAAGTCTCTGTGAGACATTCGGCCCTCTAACGCTAACTTATTGATACGGAAAGTGATAGCTGCAAGCAGAGCAAACGGTAGGGATCAGCACAAAATGCGCAAAAGACTTGACAATGAGACGTTGAATGCATATATTGGCACTCGCCTCATGAGAGTGCTAATCCTCAAGATAGCGCTCTAGCGGCAAAACCCCGAACGACAGAACGTGGAGGAAAGAAAATATGTCCGTTAATGTGACTCCCCTGCACGACCGCGTCTTGGTCAAGCGGATCGAGGAGAAAGAGACCGTCAAGGGCGGGATCATCATTCCCGATACCGCGAAAGAGAAACCGCAGGAAGGCGAAGTAATCGCCGCCGGCGCAGGCAAGATTGAGAAGGGCGAACGAATCCCACTGGACGTGAAGGTGGGCGACCGGATTCTGTTCGGGAAGTACAGCGGCAGTGAGATCAAGCTGGACGGCGAGGAATTCTTGATCTTGCGCGAGGAAGAGATCCTGGCAAAGCTCGGCGGAGCCGCGAAGGCAGCTTCGTCGAAGAAGTAACGCTCCCGGCCGCGGCCGGCGCGAACAAAAATCTCAGAACGTCAGAGTGATCGAGGAGGAATACGCAACATGGCAAAGCAAATCGTGACGGGTGAGAATTCCCGTCAGGCAATTCTGCGCGGCGTCAACGCACTAGCCGACGCCGTGAAGATCACGCTCGGCCCCAAGGGCCGGAACGCCGTGATCGAGAAGAAGTTCGGCGCGCCGATCATCACCAAGGACGGCGTGACGGTAGCGAAAGAGATCGAGCTGCAGGACCCGCTCGAAAACATGGGGGCGCAGATGGTCCGCGAGGTGGCGTCAAAGACTTCCGACGTCGCCGGAGACGGCACCACCACCGCAACCGTACTGGCGCAGGCCATCTTCCGCGAAGGCGTGAAGACGGTGGCGGCAGGCGCCAGCCCGACCGGGCTCAAGCGCGGCATCGAACGGGCGGTGGAAGCCGCCGTCGAGGAAATCAAGAAGCTGCACCGCGACGTCAAGGGCGACATGATCGCGCAAGTCGGCACGATCAGCGCCAATAACGACAAACAGATCGGCGGCATCATCGCCGAGGCCATGAAGAAGGTCGGCAAGGACGGCGTGATCACGGTCGAGGAAAGCCGCACGATGGAGACCACGCTCGAGGTGGTCGAAGGCATGCAGTTCGACCGGGGTTACCTCTCGCCCTATTTTGTCACCGACCCGGAGCGCATGGAGTGCGTGCTGGAAGAAGCCCGCATCCTGATCCACGAAAAGAAAATCAGCTCGATGAAGGATCTGCTTCCGCTGCTCGAGCAGATCGCCAAGACCGGCAAGCCGCTGGTGATCATCGCCGAGGACATCGAAGGCGAAGCACTGGCGACCTTGGTAGTGAACAAGCTTCGCGGCACGCTGCAATGCGCAGCCGTGAAGGCGCCGGGCTTCGGCGACCGCCGCAAGGCCATGCTGGAAGACATCGCCACGCTGACCGGCGGCAAGGCCATCACCGAGGACCTAGGCATCAAGCTCGAGAACGTCAAGCTTGAGGACTTGGGCTTCGCCAAGAAGATCACCATCGACAAGGACAACACGACCATCGTCGAGGGCAAAGGCAAGACGTCGGAGATCGAGGGCCGCGTCAGGCAGCTCCGCGTGCAGGTCGAGGAAACCACCTCGGACTACGACAAGGAGAAGTTGCAGGAACGTCTGGCCAAGCTGGTCGGCGGCGTCGCAGTGATCAAGGTGGGCGCGGCAACCGAAACCGAGCTGAAGGAGAAGAAGGCTCGCGTCGAGGACGCCATGCACGCCACGCGCGCCGCGGTCGAGGAAGGCATCGTGCCGGGAGGAGGCGTGGCCCTGCTGCGCAGCATTTCCGTGCTCGAGAAGCTCAAAGCCGAAGGCGACGAGGCCACCGGCATCAACATCGTGAAGCGGGCGCTCGAAGAGCCGCTACGCCAAATCGCCCTGAACGCGGGGCACGAGGGAGCGGTGGTCATCGGCCGCGTCCGCGACTCCAAGGACGACAACTTCGGCTTCAACGCCGAATCGGGCGACTATGGCGACATGATTAAGATGGGCGTCATCGACCCAGCCAAAGTAACCCGCCTGGCGCTGCAGAACGCAGCGTCCATCGCCGCGCTGATGCTCACCACCGAAGCCTTGGTGGCGGACATCCGCGAGGACGATAAGAAGGCGGCCGGCGCTGGCGGCGGACACGGCGGTGGCGGCGGAATGGGCGGCATGGGCGGCGGCGGAATGTACTAAACCTGACGCTGGTTCCCGCCGCTGGTTTGGGCAGAGCGAGCGCGGTTCGGGGGCGTTTCGGCGCAAGTGCCGGAGCGCCCCTTTTTTTGTACCACAGGCACTCTGCCTGTGCGCCGACCGGGTCGCCCGCCGAATAACCTAAAAAAGCCAGATGGCGATCAGGCAATCTTTCGCCAACCTTCAGACTGCGTTAGGATGAAGTCAGATAGGGGCGTCAGGATGGCTAACATGCCGATTGAATTTGCCACAGTAGAAGAGGCTGTCGAGGAGCTTCGCCAGGGTCGCCAAATTGTTCTGGTGGACGACGAAGACCGCGAAAACGAGGGTGATCTGGCCCTGGTTGCGGAGAAAATCACACCGGAACAGATCAACTTCATGGCCAAGTACGGCCGCGGGCTGATTTGCCTGGCGCTGACCGAGGACCGCTGCGACGAGTTGCACCTACCGCCGATGTCGCCGATCAATACCTCGGCGCTGGGGACAGCGTTCACCGAGTCGATCGACGCGCGCCGCGGAACGACGACCGGCATCAGCGCGTCCGACCGCGCCACCACGATTCTTGCGGCCATCGATCCGGCCACGCGCCCCGCCGACTTAAACCGGCCTGGCCACATCTTTCCGCTGCGCGCAAAGCGCGGCGGCGTGCTGGTGCGCGCGGGACAAACGGAAGCTTCGGTGGACCTGGCGCGCATCGCCGGAATGTATCCGGCCGGCGTGATCTGCGAAATCATGGACGACGACGGCACCATGGCGCGGCTGCCGCAACTGGCGGAGTTCTGCAAGCGGCACGGCATGAAGCTGCTGACGGTTGCAGAGCTGATCCGCTACCGCATGCGCCACGAGCGGTACGTGCGCCGCGTGGCCGAAGGCGTCTTGCCGACGCGCTACGGCGATTTCCGCATGATCGTCTATGCCAGCGACGTGGATCGCGAACAGCACATAGCACTGGTGCGAGGAAAACTGGAGGGCGCGCCGCCGCTGGTACGAGTGCAATCGCACTGCTTGACCGGCGACGTCTTCGCGTCCACCACGTGCGATTGCCACGAAATGGTGGAGGCGTCTCTCAAAGCGATTTCGCGCGAGGATCGCGGCGTGATGGTTTACCTGCACCACACCGGGCGCGGCTACGCGATCGAACAAGGTGAGCCGGGATCGGGCGAGATGGCGCGCGTGCTGTATCACACGCGAGGCGAGTTCGACGGCGATCCCGCGCGGCAACGCTTATTGCAGCATGAAAGCGGCATCGGCGCGCAAATCTTGGCCGACCTCGGCCTGACTTCGCTGCGCGTTCTGACGAATCACCCACGCAAAGTGGTCGCGCTCGAAGGCTATGGCCTGAAGATCGCGGATCAGGTGCCCGTGGCCATCTCGCCGGGCCGTGTCACCCACCAGCGCTTCTAGCACTCACTCATCTCGCGCCAAGCACGCGCGACGATTGTCCCGTTTCGTCGCGCCAACGGTCACGTACGGCCGGATTTGAGATCGAGCTTGCGCTGGCTGATGCCGTGGATGGCTAGCAGGTCTTCGACACGGCGGAATGGGCCGCTTTTGGTGCGGAAATTCACGATGTTTTGCGCGGCGGACGGGCCGATTCCGGGGAGTTGTTCGAGTTCCGCGGGAGTTGCGGAGTTAAGGTCGAGAGGAGCCGACGGCGGTTTCTTCTTGGCTTGCGCGTTTGCTGCGCAGAGCAAACCGACGAGGAACAACCGAAGCAGCATCCGGGCGGCCACCGCGCTATTTCGCGACATCTCCTGCTTATTCATTTTTCTTCGCGTGCCTGGAGAGGTCCGATTTGCGGGCTTGGCGGCGAATCCAAACTACGGTTACGAGACAGATGCCGCCTCCCAAACCCTTGAGCGCGTAGTCTTCCGGGACTGACAGTGTAAGCTTCGATTCCACGACCAGGATCAGGAAACCTAGAACGAACAATCCGAAGGGCAGCCACACTCCTGGGCTTTCACTTTGGCGCGATGCATCGGTTTGCGTGCGGTCGCCGCTTTCGTTTCTTTCTGCGCGCGATTCGGATTCTTGCGGCGCGGGCACTTCAATTCCCTTCCGTGCCTTGCGCATTGTAATCCGTGATTTCGCCGAAAAGCGCGGCTTGGTCCCTGACCTGTGCGCGGTCACCTACGATGACGATTTGCGAGTCGGCCGAGTCCATATAAGCACGCGCGGCCGCTTGGACGTCTTCGGCGGTAAGGGCGCGGATGCGGTCGCGGTACGTCTCGAGGTAATCCTCGGGCAGGCGATCGAGATAGATGCCCGACAATTTGCCGGCCAACCCGTCCTGCGTGGCGAGGCCAAGCGAAAAAACGCCGCTCATATAACTGCGGGCGTCGTCGAGTTCCTGCGCGCCGACGGGCAGGGCGCGCATGCGATCCATTTCGTAAAAGATTTCGGTGAGCGAGGCCGCGACTACGTCGTTGCGCACGGCCGCGTGAACGCTGAAATAGCCGTGCTGGCGCAACGCGTGCACGCCGCTGCCGGGGCTGTAGGTGTAGCCCTTGTCCTCGCGGATATTCATCACCAGGCGCGAATTGAAGGCTCCGCCGTAGAGCGAATTGGCCAGGCTGAGGCGCAGCCAATCGGGGTGATGACGCGTGATGGCGTGATTGCCGAGCAGAACCTGCGTCTGCACGCTTTCCGGCAGATGCACGAAGTAGACGTGCCTGCCGCGCAAATGCGGCAACTGCGGATTGGGTGGTTGCGGAACTTCCGCGGGCGCCCAGGAGCCGAAGATGCGTTCGATTTCGCCGCGCATCGCAGGCGAGGAGAAATCTCCCACGACGACAAGCAGAGCGTTGTCCGGACGGTACTGCGCGTGGTAGAAACCGGCGAGCTGCTCGTGCCGATAGGATTCGACTTGAGCTTCGCTGGGCGAGATGAAGGCATACGGGTGTTTGCCAAACAGCACGCGCCGAAAGCGCTCGCTGGCAAGAAACGACGGCGTGGTGCGCTCGATGCGCAAGCCTTCGATCATCTGTCGCCGCTCGCGCTCGAACTCTTCGACCGGGAAAGAGGCGTGCTGCGCCAGCTCGTCGACCAAGGTGAGTAGCTCGCTCGAAAATTCGGCGAGGCCGGAAAAGGAAATGGCGCTGTTGTCCGCGCCCGAGCTGGTGCCGAGGTCGGCGCCCATGCGCCGCAAATCCTCTTCGATCTGGCGGCTGGTGCGTTTGGAAGTGCCCGTGCGGACAACCGCAGCCGTGATTTCCGCGAGGCCAGGTGCGTCGAGTGCGGTGAAGGCATTGCCGCTGCGGAAATACAGGACGCCGGTGAACTTCGGGATGGCATGCGATTCGACCAGAACCACTTCGAGACCGTTCGCGAGCTTGTGGCGCGTGCGGGGCGGCCAGATGACTGCGCTTTCGGGGCCGAGCGCGGGAACGGCAGCGTCTAGATCGGGCTTCGCAGTAGCGGCCATCAGGCGGCACCTTTCTTTACCGGGCGTCGAATGACAATGGCGCGCCGTTTCGGGTCGAGATATTTCTGCGCAGCGGCGCGCACTTGTTCGGGCGTGACCTCCATGAAGCCGCCGAGCACTGAATTCACCAGGTGCGGATCGCCGTCAAAAAGCGTGAAGCAGGCCGCGTAGTGCATCAAGCCGTAGCGCGGGATGCCGTGGCCGCCTTCGAGCGAGGAGACGTAGTCGGAGCGGAACTTAACCTTGGAGTGCTCGAGTTCATCGCGATCAATGCCGTGCTGGCGGACCTCGTCGAGCACTGCGTCGTGCGCCGCGAGCGCCTGCTCGACGGAATATTCCGGTTTGTAGAGCAGGCGCGCGACCAGCAATGCCGGGCCGTTGTAATCGAAAAGGTCGCCCACCGGATAATTAATGCCGCCGGCGGTGTCCACGGCGATTTGCTGTTCGAGCACCAATTTGCGGTAGACGCGGCCGGCGCGGCCTCCGTAGAGCGCTTGATCGAGCATGGCCAGTGCGTACCAATCAGCGGTGCGGCGGTCTGGCGCGCGGTAGCCGATGGCGATGCCGGGCAGCGTGCCAAATTTTTCGTCGACTTCGCCGATGCGCTCGCCCTCGAACGGCGCTTCGCTGACGTCGGCGGCGGGCCGGGGCGGACCGGTGGGGATGTTCTCGAAATGGCGCCGCGCGAGGGCAAAACCCGATTCCGGGGTGACGTCGCCGAGAATCAGGAGAACTGCATTCTCGGGTGCGTAATAGGTGCGGAAGAATTGCTGCAGGTCGCCGAGCGTGGCCGCATCCAGATCGGCGAAATCGCCGTAGAAGTTATGCGCGTTGGGCCAATTGCGGAAAGCGACGGGCGGCATATCCAGCCAGGGGAAGCCGCCGTAGGGCTGGTTGAGGACGTTGACGCGAACTTCTTCCTTGACCACGTCGCGCTGGTTGCGCAGATTTTCGTCGTCGACTTTGAGCGCGCGCATGCGATCGGCTTCGAGCCACAGGACGCGATCGAGGGCGTTCGAGGGCACCGCTTCGTAATAGTTGGTGACGTCGTAGTGCGTCGAGCCATTGAGCACGCCGCCGGAGGAATTGATCAGCTTGATGTGCATCATTTTTCCAGCGTGCGCGGAGCCTTGAAACATCATGTGCTCGAACAGATGCGCGAAGCCGCTGCGCCCACGCGGCTCGAGGCGAAATCCAATGTTGTAGTAGACGCCAACGGTCACGACCGGAGCGGCGCGGTCCGGCGCGATGACAATGCGCAGACCATTTTCAAAAGCCATGCTCTCGACGGGTATGTGCAGTGAATTCAAATGCTTCTCCTCCTGCTCGGACTCAACTTTTCGAGCTTAGAGTGTAACAGGCCAAGGCGCGTCTTGTGCACCGCAACGGCCAAGGCTGGCTTCGTCATAGTTCCCCCTGTGATAGCATATTTCTTACAGCGGGTTTTCATTCGAGGAAACAACTCTCTTGCATTATTTCTGGACGGCGCTATTTGGCGCTATCGCTGCGGCCTGGATTGTGCAGACTACGCGCGCCACTTTTGGCATGGCTCGTGTGCCTCGGCTCAGCGATTCCCTGCCGGTAACCGATGCGGAGGCTCCTGCGATTTCCGTGATTTTCGCGGCTCGCGACGAGGCGGAAAAACTGCCGTCGGCGCTGGCGACTCTGCTGGCTCAAGACTATCCGCGCTATGAAGTGATTGCTGTCAATGATCGCTCGCAGGATGCCACGGGCGCTATTTTGCGGCAATTTGCGGAAGCTAATCCTCGGCTGAAAGTGATTGAAGTGAGCGAGCTTCCTCCCGGATGGCTCGGCAAGCCGCATGCGTTGATGCTGGGGGCAGCGCAGGCTACTGGCGAGTGGCTGCTCTTTACCGATGCCGACGTGCATTTCGCGCCGGACGTGCTGCGGCGCGCCGTGCGTTTGGCGCGCGATCGAGGGTGGGACCATCTTGCGCTGCTCTCCGGATTTGACATGCGCGGGTTCTGGGAGATCGTGACGCTGACCTATTTCATGGTCGGGTTCATCTTGGCGAACCAGCCTTGGCGCGCGGCGAATCCGCGTTCGCGCCGCTACATCGGGATTGGCGCGTTTCAACTCCTCAGCCGAGCGGCCTACGACGCCTGCGGAGGACATCGCAGGCTGGCGATGGAAGTGGTCGAGGACATGAAGCTGGGTAAGCTGATCAAGAGCTCCGGCTTTCGCTCGGGGCTGGGCGTGGCTCCGGAATTGGTGTGGCTGCGGTGGTACTCCGGGGCAAGCAACATCGTGCGCGGGCTGACCAAGAACATGTTCGCGGCGCTGAATTTTTCGGTGCCGCTGGCGCTATTTCATCTCGCGCAAATGTTTGTGGCTTGTATTGTTCCGTTCATTGGGCTGGCGTTTGGGAGCGGATGGGTGCGCGTTCTTGCCGGGATCGCGGTCGTGGTGATGCTGGCGTTTCATGCCGGGGCTTGCCGGCGCGCGAAGGTTCCGATGTGGTATGCGTTCACCGACCCGCTGGGCACGGCGATTCTTTCCTGGATTGTGGTGCGTTCGGCGATCGTGACGCTGGGGCGCGGGGGCGTGGTCTGGCGCGGGACATTTTATCCGCTGAAGGAGTTGCGGCGCGGGTCGGTGTAGCTATTGCTAGGCGCGATGTCAGATCAGTTCGCGCCCAGCGGATTTGCCAGCGAGCCATTCGCGATCTTCCTTGGCGCGCCGATGTTTGGGATCGCATTGAGCGAGCAACTCGTCGAGGGTGTATCGCGGCCGCTGTTGCGGGTCCACGACGAGCCGGCCGTTTTCCACTGCGAGGCCAACCTTCGCTCCTTGCCGCAGTTGCAGCATTTCGACCATAGCGGGCGGCAGCGCAATCATCACCGAGTCGCCGATTTTACGGAGAATTGTTGTGTGCATGGTGTCCTAGTTTGATTTTGCGTTCGCTTCGAGCAGCGCGTCCAAGCCGACGAGGTCGCCCAAGACCCACAATTCGGAAATCAGTCCTCCATCGAGGAGAAATAATGCGGCTCCGAGCCAGTGTACAGGTTTTCCTGTGGGCTGGTGGCCTCGGAACGGAGCCACGTGGATGCCGGAGAAACGCATCTTGGCGAAGGATTTGTTCTGCTCGGTCACGCAATCCAGAATCTCGCAATGATAATCCGCTAGCGCTGCGCGTACCGACCGGACGTATTCCGCGAACGCTTCGTGGCCTCGTAGTTCCGACCCCAGCGAACCTCGGAAACGAAAGTCTCTGCTGAGCAAAGTGGAGCTCGCGGCGACGTCGCCGCAGTTCCAGATTTGCGAGTAAAACGTTTCTATAACCCTCGGCGTGCTCATAGGGGATCCTCGCGTCCAGGGAGTCGAGATCATGGATTGTATTATGAGGGCGCGGATCTGATGCATCACGCTGACCGAGCCAAAGAGCACAGGCAGAGTGCCCGTGCTACTTAAAAGGCAACCGCGCTTGCGGTTAGGCGCGCTTGGCTTTGGGCTTGGCGGGGACGCTTGGCGCTGCGGCCGGCGACGCCGGCGCAGTGGCTTGGGCGCTCGCGGGAGCGGACGGGGGCGCGGCGGGCGCGGGAGCGGCCGCTGCTGCTGATGGAGGCGCTGCCGGCGAAGCTGGCTGCGCCTCCGGGGGCGCAGGCTCGCTGGTCAGATCGAGGGCGGCGAAAAAGCCGCCGAGTTCGCGCTGCTGCAGGGCGCGGATCCGATCGCGCAGCGAAGCGGCGCGTTCGAATTCGAACTTCTTGGCGGCCTCGCGCATCTGCGTTTCCATCTGCGCGATGACCTGGAGCAACTCTTCTTCGCTGGTGATTTTTTCGGGCAGCAGATCGTCGGCGGGAACCGTGACGTAATCGGCTTCGCTCACGCGCGCGAGTTGCGTATCCAGCGACTTGATGATGCTTTGCGGCGTGATGCCGTTCTCGAGGTTGTAGGCGACCTGCTTGGTGCGGCGGCGATCGGTCTCGTCGATGGCCTGGCGCATCGAGCCGGTCATGACGTCGGCGTAAAGGATCGCGCGGCCGTTGACGTGGCGAGCGCAGCGGCCGATGGTTTGGATCAGCGCCGTCGCACTGCGCAGGTAGCCTTCCTTGTCCGCGTCTAGAATCGCGACCAGGGAAACTTCCGGCAGGTCCAAGCCCTCGCGCAGCAAATTGATGCCGATGAGGGCGTCGAATTCGCCGCGGCGCAGATCGCGCAGGATTCGCACGCGCTCGAGCGTCTCGATTTCCGAATGCAGATAGCGGCAGCGCACGCCGACCTCGGCCATAAATTCGGCGAGGTCCTCGGACATGCGTTTGGTGAGCGTGGTCACCAGCACGCGCTCATTCTTGAGCGCGCGCAGGCGAATCTCCTCGAGCAAATCGTCCACCTGGCCCTTGACCGGACGGATCTCGACCTCCGGATCGACCAGGCCCGTGGGGCGAATGACCTGCTCGACGAAAACGCCGGCCGAGCGCGTCAGCTCATACGGTCCAGGCGTGGCGGAAACGTAGACGACTTGATTGGTGCGATGCTCGAATTCCTCGAAGGTAAGCGGACGATTGTCGAGCGCCGAAGGCATGCGGAAGCCGTAGTCGACCAGCACCTGCTTGCGCGAGCGATCGCCATGGAACATGGCCTTGACCTGCGGAATGGTCTGGTGCGATTCGTCGACGAAGAGCAGGTAATCCTGCGGGACGTAATCGAGCAAGGTTGGCGGCGCTTCGCCAGGCAGGCGGCCGGACATGTGGCGCGAGTAATTCTCGATGCCGTGGCAATAGCCGATGGTGCGGATCATTTCGATATCGAACATGGTGCGCTGCCAGACGCGCTGGGCCTCGACGAATTTGCCTTGCTTCTCGAGCTCCGGCTTCCACCAGGAAAGCTCCTCCTGGATGGTGCGCAGGGCGCGTTCGCGCTGCGCGGCGGGCATGACGTAATGCGATTTCGGGTAGATGGGCAGGCGCGAAAGCGGCTCGCCGCGCACTTCGCCGGTTAGCGAATCGATGGTGCGCAGCGCGTCAATCTGGTCGCCGAACATTTCGATGCGGAAGGCGCGTTCCTCGTAGGGCGGCTGAATTTCGATGATGTCGCCGCGCACGCGGAAGGTGCCGCGGCGCAGGTCTTCGCCGCGTTCGTATTGGATGTCCACCAGGCGGCGAAGCAAGGCTTCGCGCGAGGTGCGCTGGCCGGGTTCGAGCATGACCAGCATGCCGTAATAGGCCTCCGGCGATCCCAGGCCATAGATGCAGGAGACCGAGGCGACCACGATGACGTCGCGACGCTCGAAGAGCGAGCGCGTCGCGCTCATGCGCAGGCGGTCGAGTTCGGCGTTGATCGTCGATTCCTTTTCGATGTAAGTGTCCGAAGCCGGCAGATAGGCTTCGGGCAAGTAGTAATCGTAGTAGCTGACAAAATACTCGACGGCGTTTTGCGGGAAGAAGTTGCGAAATTCGTTGAAGAGCTGCGCCGCGAGCGTCTTATTGTGGGCCAGCACGAGCGCGGGACGGTTCAAGTGCTCGATGAGCTTGGCCATCGTGAACGTCTTGCCCGAGCCGGTGACGCCGAGCAGCACTTGATGCTTGTCTCCGCTCTCGATGCCGCGCTCGAGTTGCGCGATGGCCTGGGGCTGATCGCCGCAGGGCTGATAGTCGCTGGCTAGCGTGAATTTCATCGACGAAAACGCGGATTGGGCTTCGGGAGTCACGGAAGGTTATAGTATAGCGCAGGGCAGCGTAGCGCAGGCCGGGCGGCGGGAGCACTAGCGCGCGGGCGCGGCGGGCGGCGCTTGCCTGGTTGGCAGAGCTTGCGGCACCTGCGCCGCTTGCGGCGGCAAAAGCGAAACCTGCGAGTGCGTTTGCACCGTGCCGCCGTAGTGAACCGTGGCGCCCTGAGCATTCGATATGTTCACGTCCATTTCCTGGGTGCTGCTCTGCGATGCGCTGACGACCCAGCCGGTCCGCAGCGAGACGTAGCTCAAGTTATCGCCGGAGCCGGTCCAATGCCCGGAGCTTTGCAGGCCGTTGCGGCGAAATTCCTCCGGCGTGGCGTCGCCTTTCGTGCGCGAAGGAGAGAGCGTCAGACTCATGAGGATGACGGCGCAAGTATCGTCCCGCTGGCTCAACGAGGCGCCGGCTGGAAGCGCCGGCTGGCACGACTCATCGCGCAGATAGGTGGAGTCGGTCCGCCAAGTCAAGCCCGCGAGCGGCAACGAGTCGGCCGCCTGCTCGGAACTCCAGGTCACACCGGGAACAACGGTCGCCGGCGCCGAGTTGCTTGCCGAAAGTTGCGCCATCCACTGCTGGGCCGCCTGGATCGCGTTTTGGTCGGACAAAATTCCTGCAAGGCCGCTCACCGCGGAAACGTTGCCGTCGGCGCCGAGCGTGAACTCTATCGAGCGTCCTTCGAGCTGCTCGTACTGCTTGATGACGGTCTCCGCCTGAGGATCGGGCGTATCGGATTGTACCTTCGCGGATGATTGCTCGTAGGTTGTGCGCAGCCGGAGCGTATTTGCGGCAGCAGCGTTTGTCCGGCAGCGAGTTGCCCAGTTGCATTCCCAGTGACATTTTTCCCGTCTGGTACCGCAGGCGCAGGCGGACTGCTTGCGGTATCGGCGGGGCCGAGCACTTGCAGGCGAACCGTCGCGTCCCAAATAATGACGATATGGGACGGACCTTCCGGATCCTGAATCGCTCCGCCGGACTTGGTATCGCTGGTGGTTTGAAACTCGACTTGGTAACGCATCACTTCGCCTGGGATAAACTTGGGCTGCAAAGTTGGGCGCACGGGTGGGGCAGAGGCGGGCCCGTTCTTCTTTTTGGAGCGCTGGGCGGAAACGGGAGCGCCGCTGGCGCTGGCCAGCACGATTATAAGCGCAGCGCAGCGCAGAAGCATCCGCATCCGCCGGAGCCCGGCGCCGGAAATCGCCGCGCGGCTCAGCGCCGTCCTCCTGTCGAAATGGCAGGGGCGGTAGCGCCCGCGACTGGAGTTTGCAGCCGAACCTGCGGCGTATCGAGCGTGCCAACAATCGCCCACGTATCGGCGGCGTCAGCATCCTGCGCGTCAAAGTCCGCGGTGCGCGCGAGATCGCGGGGCGTCAAATCACGGGGCACGGAACGCACGCGCAAATCGAGCTGTCGCGCGAAATTCACGGTGCCATCGAGTTCGAGCTGTTCGTCACGGCCTACCAAGAGAATCTGGTTCGCACGCACGCGGCCGTCCGCGACGTGAAAGGTCGCCGCAGCCGTGCTGTAACGAGCTTCTGTCGCGAGCTCGGAATCGCCAGATCTACCGAGCGCCAGCAGTTTTTGGCCTGGGCTTTGGTCTGACCCTCTATCCGAGCTTCGGTCTGCGCCGAGGTCCAACCCGCGCACCGCAGCGTTGCGAACGCGCAACACACCTTCGCCTTCGAGCGACGCCGCGAGCGCCTCCCGCCCGATGCCGCGGGCCTCGAACGTCAGCTCACCCGCCGCCAACCCGGCAAACCGTCCCGCCAGCGATGCGCTAGCGTTGGTCATCAACGCCAGGTCCACGCGGTCGACGCGCCCTCGAAAGGAGTAGAACGGCTGGGCAGCGAGCAACGCGTTCAACTCTCCGCTCAAACGGCCGCCGTAGAAATCAGCTTGGGCGCGACGCAGCACGATTCTCCGGCCATCGATTTCGGCGTCGGCATCGAGCTTCGCGATATGCAGCGGCGCCAGCAGCACTTCTGCGACACGCAAGCGCCCTCGCGCGGCCAGTCGCGCGAAGACGGCGGCGCGCGCCGGAGCCAAGCTGCGCGACGCGGTAAAGGGCAGTATGCGGCTCAATAGTCCAGGCTCACTGCCAGGACGAAGCCAGAGATCGAGCGCGGCGGGATCGAGCCGATCGGCGGACAGATCGAAATCCCACGCGCCGTCCGCGGCCCGCCGGCGCAACGAACCGCTCCAATGCGCGCCGAGCGCCTCCACTGCGCCGAGATGGACGTCCCGCTCGCCGCCCTTTACCGCGATGCTCGCGGCATCCACGACGAGCGGTTGGCTCAAAGCGACGCTGTTCAACTGCAGACCGTGCAGGCCAAGCGTCCCGTTAGCCGCCGAAGTTCCAGGATGCAGCGCGCCGGTCCAAGCGAGGTTCAGCGCAACCGGACCTTCCACCGACCATTCCGTGTTCGTCGGCCGGCCGAACGCACCGGCGAGAGCGATGAGGTCCTGCACTCGTGGCGTGTCGCCGGAGACAGCCAGCCGGTAGCGCCAGTCGCGCGGCGCACCGCCGGGCAGCACTGGACCGAGCGCGCCCTCGATCTGCAGCACGCCGGCAGGCGCAGGCTCCGGCGTCGGCGCGTTTCGCACACTTGGTCTTTGCGCTGCGCCCGGCAGGCTAATCAAAGCCGGACCGAAAACAAGGACTCCCCGCTGCAGACTAGCCTCTAGGCGCCCGACGCGTAGAGGTCCCGGCAGCGCCTGCGTGCGCACGACGGCGCCGCTGGTGCTCGCGTCTGCCTGGTGCAGACGCGGCGGCCAGCCAGTCACGGAGGCGTCAACGGTTACGGCACCCTCGACCGACAGATCATCCGCGATGCCCGGCAGAAAAGCGCGCCGCCACGCCAGCAGGTCGCCAAGTCCGATCCGTGAGGAGACCAGTTGCACGCTCGGATCGAAACCGTGTGACCAGTCGAGCGATCCCGTCGCGTTCAACCGCGACTGCGGCGCTTGCACCACGCAGCGCGTTACTTCCAAATGAGGTTCACCCGGCCGCCAGTCCGCCGCCACAATGGCATTGATCGCGGGATCAAGTGGGCTCTCGCCAAGATCCCAACGATGCACGCCGGAAAGCCGCAGCGTCCCCTGCAGATTCCATTGCGAGGCGGCGTTTGCGGCGACCGTCGCGACAGAAGACGTCGCAACGGAATGAGCCGCAGCCGCAGGCGACGCAATGCTCGCCGAGAGCCGTGCGGAGAGCGCTCCTCGCACGCCGTGATCGCTTCCATCCGCGAGGCGCAGCGCATCCGCCAGCGAAGCGTCCTCCCAAGTGAGAGCGAAGGTTGCCGGGCGCAGTCGCGCCGAGGTGCCCGCCACGGTGCCCAGCAGGTGCAACGTGCCCGCATGTTGCAGCGGGATGGGAGCGCGCATCGGGTCCGCTTCCAGATCGATACTCCAGCGGCCGGAACTATCCTGTTCCAGAGTGCCGCTCACATCGACGAGTGCGAATGGCAGCTTTTCCGCGCCGAGTTTGAAGTTGATCCGCCCGCCGTTCACGTCCAGCCGCGAAAGGCGAGCGGCCACGCGGCCAACGGAATTGAGCGCGGGGCTGGCGGGGCTGGGAACAGGACCAAAGGTAGGGCCCGCGCCAGTGCGCGCGGCCGCTGCGGATGCAAACGGCTGGTTTGCGGGCGGGAGCCAGCTCTCGATGTTCCAGCTTCCATCCGGCAAGTGCACCAGATTGAGGCTCGGCCGAGAGAGAGAAACGTCGCCGAACTCGATGCGCCCGCGCAGCAGGGCCGTCCATCGCAGGCCCGCGGTGAGCTGCTCGGCGCGCAGAAAATATTCCTGCCCGAAGTGCGGATCCTCAGCAACCGTGACTGAATCCGCCTCGAGCCGCAAGCCGCTGAGCAGACTAATTTGGAAGCGGCCGACATCGACCGGCCGTCCAAAGCTGGCTGCCAGGCGCGCCAGCAAGGTACGGCGAGCCCAGCCATGTTCCAGAGCGCCGGAAACGCCGGCCTTTGCAAGCAGCAGGATTGCCGCCGCTAGAACCAAGCCCAGCCAACGTCGTTTTCTCATGGCGGAAAGTAGAATTGTGGCAGAACCGAACGGCGCAAACAAAGATCCGAACTTCAGCACGCGTCAACGCCCGTCCATGCCCTCGTCAATGCCCTCGTCAATGAACGGTGTGAAACATGCGCTTCCAGCGCGTTTTCGTCGGCAGGTGCAGCAGCGTGTCGAACATGTCGCGCAAAGCGCTGCCCGCTGACAGCGACTGTTCCGTGTCGTCGTCTTCCGCCGTTACCACCGACCAGTAGATGACCACCGGGCCGCCCATGATGGCCTCGCGATTGACGAAGCCCCAGTAGCGGCTGTCCCAGCTATGATCGCGATTGTCGCCCATGGCGAAATAGTTGTCCGGCGGCACCACGATTTCGCCGTCGTGCACGTACTGAAAAATCTGCTGAGACCACTCCGGCTGCATGCTGTACAGCAGTTCGTCGTGACTGGCTGGCGGAAAGTTATATAAGAACGGATCGTAGGCCGCCGCGGGATCGTGATATGCGTAGGACTCGTCTTGCTTCTTGCCGTTGAGATACACCTGCTGATCGACAATCTTGATGTGGTCGCCGGGCACGCCGATCACGCGCTTCACGTAGTGCGGATGATCCTGATAGGGAAACTTGAAAACGATCACGTCGCCCCGGCGCACCGGGCGATACGGCAGCACGGCGTCATACCAGTTCCCGCGCCCCCCGAAAATGAATTTGTTCACTAGCAGATGATCCCCCACCAGCAGCGTCGGTTCCATGGACTGCGAGGGAATCTTGAATGCCTGGACGACGAACGTGGTTCCGAACAGCGCCAGGATGACGGTGACCAGCAGCGACTCGATGTACTCGCGCAGTGATGCGCCTTCTTGCTTTTCGGGTCGTACAGCGGCGACCTCGCGCCCGGCAACTCCCGCCTCTTGCGCGATCTCTTGACTCATTTTCCTGTCGCTCCCGTGTCGCCGAGTTTCTCGAGGGCCTGTTCCGCAGCGGACTGCTCCGCTTCCTTCTTGTTCAATCCCGAACCGCTCGCCGTCAGCAGGCCCGCGACGCCGACCTCGATCCAAAACGTCTTGCGGTGGTCCGGGCCCGTTTCGCGCACCACGCGATAACGCGCGGGAGGAAGACCGCGCGCCTGCAGCAGTTCCTGTAGCGCTGACTTGTGGTCGGACAAACCCAGATGCGGGCCTTCGGCCTGCACCGCCTCCTGGAGCAACGCGCGATGAACGAACCCGCGTACCGCCTCCAGACCGCCATCCAGGTAGATCGCCGCAAGCACGGCCTCAAACGCATCCGCGAGCAGCGCCGGCTTCTCCCGGCCGCCGGTCTTCTCTTCCCCGCGGCCCAGAACCATATGCTCGCCCAGCCCCAAGCGCTTGGCCGCCGTGCACAGCGACGCGGCATTCACCAGACTCGCCCGGCTCTTCGAGAGCTGCCCCTCGCTCCAGTGCGGGAACGTGCGCACCAGATACTCGCTCACGATCATCCCCAGCACCGCATCGCCCAGGTACTCAAGTTGCTCATTGTCCGCGACGGCCTTGCTATCCGCCACCGCTGACCGATGACTCAAGGCACGCTCAGCAAGGGCCGCGTCGCCGAAGCAGTACCCGAGAGCTTGATCCACCTGTTCGAGCCAACGTTCGGACATGATCTGAGGCCGCGTGATCTACGGACGCCGCCGGGCGCTTCCGAATTACTGCGGCGCCTCCAGGCTATTTTGCGACTTCTTCTTGGTGGCGTCCAATTGAGCCTTACATTGCGCCT
>Ga0182024_10011707_pt1 | contig 17540 bp, 14 predicted proteins | sample P32metaG_FD_120480 | JGI IMG/M metagenome (GOLD analysis project Ga0182024, IMG submission 120480) | Permafrost microbial communities from Stordalen Mire, Sweden - P3-2 metaG (Illumina Assembly) | ecosystem: Environmental > Terrestrial > Soil > Wetlands > Permafrost | place: Sweden: Stordalen... | reverse complement strand
GAGTCCGACGCCTTCGCCTTCCGCATCACCGTCGCCGCATCACAAAAGGCATGTTTTAGAGGAGGCTACGCCGCATCACCGGCGCTCGCTGACGCCGGAGGAGACCCCTGAGCCGACGGAGACGCCGGCGCGCAGGCGGCATCGTGCGGCAGGTGAGGAGGAGACGCCGACGCCCGCGCGGAAGCATCGGTTTCCATCAGTAACGCCGGAGCCTACGGAGGCAGAGCATGCCCAGGTGCCGGAAGAGGAGACGCCGGCTCCGACGCCCCTAATTCCGCAAGCGCGGGCGTTTCGTCCGCCGGGCCAGCAGCCGCAGCCGTACCAGGCGCCGGTCGCATTGCCGGTACCGGCGATCCCGGTGACGCCGAGCGTCGAGGTCCCACAGGCGGTGCCTGCGCCGACGCCGGCGCCGGGGCCGTGGGGGGCGCAGGTGGATATCGAGAAGGAGGGCCTGGAGAGGGAGGGCGGGTTTGTGCCGCCGCCATCACCGCCGCCGGCGCACCATCATTGGTGGCAGGTCTTCAGCGCGGAACCGGAGCCGCAATATCGCTTCCTGACGAGGGATATCCGGGATGCGATTGACCGGGCGCCGGTGCAGAAGGGACGGTGGCGTTTTATCGTGGTGCACAATTCCGGAACGCACCAGGGGAATGCGCGAATTTTCGATTATTACCACCGGTATGTGCGGCGGATGCCGAATGGGCTGGCGTACCAGTTTGTAATCGGGAACGGGACATCGTCAGGGAATGGGCAGATCGAGGTGGGGAACCGGTGGGTGCGGCAAATCCAGGGCGGGCATGTGCACAGCGATTACCTGAACAATATCGCGCTGGGGATCTGCCTTGTAGGGGATTTTAACCGGGAACATCCGACCAAGGAGCAACTCGAGGCGCTCGATGAATTGATCCGGTATTTGCGGGTACGGGTCGGGAAGATCGATGGGAAACCCGCGATAGTGAAGGCGCACCGGGAGATAAATCCGCCGCAGTGGCCGACGGATTGCCCAGGGGATCTGTTTCCGTATGCGTGGCTGCACAGGACGTATGATTGACCGGTTGGGGAATTGAAGCTGCGCATTCGCGCAATTTTGAAGTGGCGCACGGTGGCATAGGGGTGGAAGTTCGAGTCCCTCACCATGAAGATCGGGATTACAGGGGTAACCGGGTTGATTGGGCAGCGCGTCGCGGTTCTGGCGCGGGAGCGGGGGCATGAGGTGATTGGGTTTACGCGGCACCCGGAGCGGAGCGGGGCGGGGTGGAGGCGATTCAGCACGGAGGAGGCGCCGGATGTAACGGGGTGCGATGCGATTTTGAATCTGGCGGGGGAGAGTGTGATCGGGCTATGGACGCCGGGTAAGCGGAGGGCGATCAGGGAGAGCCGGGTGATGGGTACGCGGCGGATCGTGGAGGCGATGCGCGCGGCCAAGGAACCGCCGCGGGTGCTGGTGAATGGGTCGGCGACGGGTATCTATGGGGATACGGGGGAGGAGGCGAAGGATGAGGAGGGTGGGCATGGGGCCGGGTTTTTGGCGGAGGTCTGCGAGGCGTGGGAGTATGAGGCGTTGCGGGCGCGGGAGGCGGGGGTGCGGGTGGCGCTGTTACGGACGGGGATGGTTCTGGCGCGCGAGGGTGGGGCACTGGAGGCGATGCTGCCGGTATTCCGGCTCGGGCTGGGGGGTAAGCTGGGGAGCGGGCGGCAGTGGGTATCGTGGATTCATATCGAGGATGAGGCGGCGCTGGCGCTGGCGGCGATTGAGGGAGCGGAGTACGACGGGCCGGTGAATGCGACGGCGCCGGAGCCGGTGCGGAATGTTGATTTTACAAAGGCGCTGGCGGCGCGGCTGGAGCGCCCGGCGTTTTTTACGGCGCCTGCATTTGCATTGCGGGCGGCGACGGGGGGATTCTCGGCGGAGTTGCTGGAGAGCCGGAAGGTGATTCCGGTGGCGGCGGGGAAGGCGGGGTTTGTGTTTCGGTTTCCGAAGATTGATGGGGCGATTGGGGATCTGGTGAGGTGATGGTGGTTGGTTCGCCGGTGGAAGTGGGCCTTGCCGGAGAAATGGGACTAATAGGGCTAATGGGACTTATGAAAGAGGCGCTGGGCTTGCGGGTTTGGGTTTATTTGCAGAGGTGGGAAAGAGCGCTCTTTCATAAATCATAAATCATCGCTCATACTTCGGGTGAATGATTCAGCACCTGCATTTTATGGGGATCTGTGGAACCGCGATGGGCGCGACGGCGGCGGCATTGCGCGACCGTGGATTCACGGTCACGGGGTCTGATGAGAATGTATATCCGCCGATGTCCACATTCCTGGAGGAGAAGGGGATTGAGGCCTCTTCCGGGTACAAGGCGGAGAATATTCCGGCGTCGGCGGATTTGATCGTGATCGGGAATGCGATCAAGCGGGGAAATCCCGAGGTGGAGGAGGTGCTGAACCGGAGGCTATTTTACCGGTCGCTGCCGGAGACGCTGAAGGAGTTTTTCCTAAGGGGCCGGCATAACCTGGTGGTGACGGGGACGCACGGGAAGACGACGACGACATCGCTGCTGGCGTGGATAATGGAATGCGCGGGGATGCAGCCGGGGTATTTGATCGGCGGGATCCCGAAGAACCTGGGACAGGGGGCGTGCCTCCGGGAGTCGAAGTATTTCGTGATCGAGGGGGATGAGTACGACACGGCGTTTTTCGATAAGCGCTCGAAGTTTGTGCATTACCTGCCGGAGCTGGTGATCGTGAATAATATCGAGTTCGATCACGCGGATATTTTCAAGGATGTGGAGGAGATCAAGCTGTCGTTCCGGCGGCTGCTGAACATTGTGCCGGGAAATGGGATGGTGCTGCTGAATTCCGACGATGCGAATTGCGTGGAGATCGGGAAGACCTGCCCGGCGCCGATAGTGGAGGTCGGTTTCTCCGAGAACGCGGCGAACCGGATAGAGGATGCGGAGTTTGACGCGGGGGGGTCGCGGTTCAAGCTGTTCGGGACGGAGTTCCGGCTGAGGCTCTCGGGGAATTTCAATCTACGGAACGCGGCGATGGCGGTATCGGCGGCGCGATTCTATGGGGTGCCGCTGGCGGTGATCCAGGAGGCGGTGGCGAGTTTCGAAGGGGTGAAGAGGCGGCAGGAGGTGCGCGGTGAGAAGCATGGGATCAAGGTGATAGACGACTTTGGGCATCACCCGACGGCGATCCGCGAGACGCTGGCCGGTTTGCGCCGGCAATATGCGGGGAGCCGGATATGGGCGGTGTTCGAGCCGCGGTCGAACACGACGCGGCGTGCGGTGTTTCAGCATGAGCTGCCGGCGGCGTTTGCATCGGCGGATGGAGTGATCATGGCGAAGGTGGCGCGACTGGAGCAGATTCCGGAGGGGGAACGGCTGCACCCCGAGCAGGTGGTGGCGGATATCGCGGCGACCGGGAAGCCGGCGTTTTATGAGCCGGATGTCGAGCAGATCATCGGGCGGGTGAAGGGGCTGGCGAAGAGCGGGGATTTGGTGGCTGTGTTTAGCAATGGGGGATTTGACAACATCCACTCCCGGCTGCTGGCGGCGCTGTGATGAAGGAGGATTACCTTGCCCGGCACCGGGCGCATGATTACGGGCATCTGCTGGAACGGTGGCGGGCGGTGGCTGCGCGGACCGGGATGAGGATGCGGCGGCTGGCCAAGGGAGCGGCATACGATGTTTATACGGTGCGGAGCGCGAAGCTGCCGCGAGAGGGGACGATTTATATATCGGCGGGCATCCATGGGGATGAGCCGGCGGGGACGGAGGGTCTGATTGCGTGGGCGGAGGAGAATACGCGGTTGCTCAAGCGGCGGCCGTTTTTGCTGGTGCCGTGCATCAACCCGTGGGGTCTGGTGAACAACTCGCGGACGGATGCCGGGAGGCGGGATTTGAACCGGTCATTCCAGGGGGATTCTATACCGGAGATAGCGGCGCTTAAGCAGGCGATTGGTAAGCGGCGGTACGCGCTGGCGCTGACGCTGCATGAGGACTATGACGCGATGGGGGTCTATATCTATGAGCTGCGCGTGGCGACGCCGTACTGGGGGGATGCGCTGCTGGAGGCGGCGCGGCCGCATGTGCCGCCGGATGGGCGCAGGATAATCGAGGGGCGGGAAGCCGAGGGAGGGCTGGTGCGGCCGGAGTTGGATATGAAGTTATTCGAGGAGATAGGGCTGCCCGAGGCTGTGTATCTGCGGCTGCAAGGGTGCGCGCGGGTGTTTACGATTGAGACGCCGTCCGAGTACGGGCTGGACCGGCGGGTGCGGGCGCACGTGGCGGTGATCGGGGAGTGTATGCGGCGGGTGGGGTCGTGAGGCTTTGTTTTTAACCGCAGATTTTTTGGGAGTGAGGGTTTTGAAATAATCTGCGTAAATCTGTGCTAATCTGCGGTTAAACTTTTTCACGAAGATGACGAGTGTTTTGAAAATCGAGGGGATGAGCTGCCAGAATTGCGCGCGGCATGTGCGGGAGGCGCTGCAAGCGGTGGCGGGGGTGGAGTATGCGGAGGTGGACCTGGATGCGGGGTGGGCGCGTGTGAAGGGGGAAGGGATGCAGGTGAATGCGCTGGTGAAAGCGGTGGGGCGGGCGGGGTATGCGGCTGAGCCGGCGGAGGTGGGAGGGGCGGAGGTGGCGGCGGGGGCGGGGTGGAGGTTTAATGTGGTTTTTGCGTTGGGGGTGGCTGCGATTTTGATGATCGTGGAGCATGGTTTGCATGCCGGGATGGCGGGGTGGTTTGGGTGGTTGAGCCTTGCGGCGGTGCTGCCAGTGCAGGTGTTGTGCGGGTGGAGATTTTACAAGGGGGCGTGGCAGCAATTGCTGGTGGGTCAGGCGAACATGGATGCGCTGGTGGCGTTGGGATCGACGGCGGCGTTTGCGCTGAGCGTGTATGGGGTGCTGGCGCCGGGGCGGGTGCATCATCTCTATTTTTCGGAAGCGGCGATGATATTGGGGTTAATCAGCCTGGGGCATTACCTCGAGGCGCGTGTTGGGGAAAAGGCGGCGGGCGCGCTCGATCAATTGATGCGGCTGGCGCCGCAGCGGGCACGGCGCATTACCAAAGAGGGAAAGGAGGAGACGGTGCCGCTATCAGCGCTGATGCACGGGGATCGGGTGGTTTTGAGCCCGGGAGACCAGGCGCCGGCGGATGGGGAGGTGATCGAAGGGGCATCAGCAGTGAATGAGAGCATGCTGACGGGGGAATCCGCGCCGGTGGAGAAAGCAACGGGGGCGAGGATTTATACCGGGACGGTGAATGTGACGGGCCGGCTCATCGTCACTGTGACGGGAGTGGGGGAGGAGACGGCGCTGGCGCGGATCATAGAAGTGGTGCGGCGCGCGCAGGGGAGCCGCGCGGGCATCCAGCGGATTGGGGACAGGGTGAGCAGTGTGTTTGTGCCCGTCGTGGCGCTGATCGCGGCGGGGACGGCGATTTGGTATGGGATGCATGGCGGGTGGGAGACGGGGATCATCAATGCGGCGGCGGTGTTGATCGTGGCGTGCCCGTGCGCGATGGGATTGGCGACGCCGGCGGCAATAATGGCTGGGACGAATGCGGCGGCGAAGCGGGGCATCCTGGTGCGCGATGGGAGCGCGCTGGAGAAGTGCGGACGGGTGACGGCGGTGCTGTTTGACAAGACGGGGACGCTGACGGAGGGGAGGGCGCGCGTGGAGAAAATCGTAGCGGTGGGTGGGAATGAAATGGAGATGAGGGGACTGGCGAAGGGGTTGGCTGAGCGGAGCCGGCATCCGTATAGCATGGCGGTTGCTCAGTATTGCAGGGATGCGGTGGCCGTGGAGCTGGCTGAGTGGCGGGAGGAGAGGGGGCTGGGGGTGAGTGGGAAATGGAATGCAGATGAGGTTTTTATGGGATCGGTGAACGCGCTGCGGGAGCGCGGACTGCCGGTGGATGAGATGGCGGCGTACTCAGGGACGGTGCTGGGTCTGGCGGTGGGAGGAAGGTTGCGGGCGGTGATTGAACTGGTGGATCCGCTCAAGGCCGGCGCGGCGGACGTGGTGCGGAGGCTGGGGGAGAGCGGGCTGAATGTGTATCTTGTGTCCGGGGATAACGAGGTGGTGGTGGCGGCGATGGGCGCGGCGGCGGGGATTGCGGCGGGAAATGTATTCGCGGAGGTGAAGCCCGAGGAGAAGGCTGGAATTGTGGAGCGGTTGCAAGGAGCGAAGGAGCGCGTGGCCTTTGTGGGAGATGGGATCAACGATGCGCCGGCGCTGGCGCAGGCGGACTTGGGGATCGCGGTGACCGAGGCCAGCGACGTGGCGCGCGAGGCGGCGGATATATTGCTGCTGAAAGCCGATATTGAGGGGATCCCGGAGGCGCTCGGGATTTGCAGGGCCACGTTGCGGACGATCAAGCAGAATCTGTTTTGGGCGTTTTTTTATAATGCGACGGCGATTCCGCTGGCGGCGGCGGGTTTGTTGCCGCCGGTGGCGTGCGCGGCGGCGATGGCGGTGTCGGATATTTGCGTGATTGGGAATAGTTTGAGGTTGCTGAGGCTGGCGCGGAAGTAGTTCGGTGGTGGCGCTTGGGATAGTCGGGATAAGGTTGCGCGGGAAGTAGCCTCAAATAGTGCAGGGTAAATGCCAAGATAGGCAAAGTAGGAGCAAGGAGTATGCGTCAGTTTTGTGTCATAGAGACTCCATAGATGTTTCCCCTGACGATATTACTAATAACCGGTGACGCCGATATCGAGCGCGCCCTGCTGGAGGCAGCACGGAGGACGGGGCGGACGCTGACGGTCGTCCGCACGGCGCATGAAGCGGTCAAGACATTCACGCACGGGTTTGAGAGCTACAGCCTCATCATTGTGGACCTGGACCCGGATGTGCACGGGGTGACACTATTCTATGCGCTGGACGATTGCCACGGGGGCGTGCCGGTGGCGGTGCTGACGGGCTGCGAGGAGAGCTACGTCAAGCCAATCGCTCTCTCCCTGGGAGCGGCGGACTGCCTTGGAAAACCAGTGCCGCCCGAGCGATTCGCCCGACTGCTCGATGAACTTGCGCCATCCATGTCAGCCAGGAGTAACCAATGAGTACCATCGCACCGCCATCCCGACCCGCCCGCGCGAAAGTACCCGTCCGGGTATCGCTGGGCCAATCCCTGGTCTATTGCGTGATCTCACAGCGGGCGAAGGGGCTCTCGGTCGGGGTGAATATGAACCCGAATGGGAACTGCAATTTCGATTGCGTATACTGCGAGGTGGACCGGCGCAGATGCGCCGGGCCGGCCGAAGTGGATGTGCCGCTTATGCGAGCGGAGCTGGACGAGGTGCTCGACATCGCGATGGCCGGGCGGCTGCGGGATTATCCGGCGTTCCATGCGACGCCGGCGGATTTGCTTGAGCTGAAGGAGGTGGCATTGAGCGGCGATGGAGAGCCGACGCTGTGCCCGAATTTTCGTGAGGTCATCGAGGGAGTCGCCCATCTGCGCGCGGCGGGCCGGTGGCCGTTTTTCAAGATCGTGCTTATCACCAACGCCACGGGTCTTCACTTGCCCGGGGTGCGGTCGGGGATCGAGATATTGACGGGGTTTGACGAGATTTGGGTGAAGCTCGACGTGGGAACCCAGCAGGCGATGGACACGGTGAACCGGGCCGATGTTCCGCTGCGGGTGGTGATGGAAAACATCACGCGGCTCGGGCGGGTGCGCCCGATTGTAATCCAGAGTCTGTTTCCGCTGTTGCGCGGGGCGGAGCCGGCGGTTGCGGAGATCGATGCGTACCTCGATCGGCTGCGGGAATTGCGGGACGCCGGCGTGCGGATCGGTTATGTGCAGGTATACTCCGCGCACCGGCCGGCCATTCACCCGGACTGCGGGCATCTGCCGCTGCGGAGTTTATCCGCGATTGCGAAACGGGTGCGCGAGGAGACCGGGCTGCGGGCGGAGGTGTTTTGATCGCGGGGAAGACCGTAAGGGAATTCCCTAGGCCTAATACAAATTAGCCCCCGTTGACGTGTGGGGTTCGGCCCAATTGCGCAAGAAAGGGTTATTTGTAAATATTGCTCTCAGTTCCAACAAGAAAGGCTCGGGCAAAAGCAACCGGGCGATTGTTTGGATCAAACCAAGGAGACAGCCCAAATGTTTGCCAATAAAAACTTCGTCGAAACCCTATCGCACTCAAAAATCTACCAGGATTACGAGAGAGCCTTTACCGATGCCACGGGATTGCCGGTTAGTTTGCGACCGGTGGAATCGTGGCAACTGCCGCATCGCGGGAAGAAGAGCGAGAACCCGTTTTGCGCGATGATGGCGCAGCAGAGCGGCTCGTGCGCGGCCTGCCTGCGGATGCAGGAGCAGCTATCCCAGAATGCGCGGTACGAGCCGGAGACGCTGACGTGCTTCTCCGGGATGAGCGATACGGCGGTGCCGGTGCGGCTGGGGGAGAACCTGATCGCGTTTTTGCAGACGGGGCAGGTATTTCGGCGGAAGCCGACCGAGGCGCAGTACGACAAGACGTGCAAGCAACTGGAGGAATGGGGCGTGGAAATGGATATGAAGGAATTGCGGGAGGCGTATTTTGCGACGAAGGTACTGACGCAGAAGCAGCATGCGGCGATGGTGATGCTGTTGAAGATATTCGCACTGCATCTCTCGACTGTGAGCAACCAGGTGCTGGTGCGTCAGGAGAATGCGGAGCCGGCGATGATCACGCGGGCGAAGGATTTCATCAGCAAGAACCAGGGAGACGCGCTGTCGCTGGGGCAGGTGGCGAAGGCTGTGAATACGAGCACGTTTTACTTCTGCAAGATGTTCAAGAAGGTGACCGGGCTGAACTTTACTGATTACGTGTCGCGGACGCGGATCGAGAAGGCGAAGAACCTGCTGCTGAACCCGAATCTGCGGGTGAGCGAGATCGCGTTCGAAGTCGGGTTCCAGTCGCTGACGCACTTCAACCGGGTGTTCAAGAAGATCGTCGGGGAATCGCCGACTGAATACCGTGGCGAAGTGGCCTCGGCAGCGTGAGCGCAGTGGCGCAGACCGTGGAGTACGGGCCGTATGCTTTAAAGGGGAATCCATGAACCGTAACAATGCGCTCATATCGCAGCCATTGCCGCAGGGTTGTATCCCGCGGCGCCCGCCGGTAGCATGGGTGCATGAAGGATCCCCGGCCAGCCGCCCCGCAAGGAGCCAATGAGGTGGAAATGGCATTACGAGACAGCGAAGAGCGGCTAAGGGCCATCCTGCAAACGGCGGTCGAGGGGATCATTACCATCGACGAGCGCGGGATCATGGAGTCGGTGAATCCGGCGGCCATGAAGCTCTTCGGTTACACCGACGAGGAGATGGTGGGGCAAAACGTGAGCGTGCTGATGCCGGAGCCGTATTCGACCGGGCATGACCGATACTTGGGCAATTACATGAGGACGGGGAAGGCAAAGATCATCGGCATTGGACGGGAGGTAATCGGGCTGCGGAAGGATGGGACGCATTTCCCGATGGAGCTGTCAGTGGGCGAGGTGCGGCTGGCCGGAGAGCGGTTTTTCACGGGGATAGTGCGGGACATAACCGAGCGGAAGCGGCTGGAGCGGGAGATCCTGGAGATAAGCGACCTGGAGCAGAGGCGGATCGGGCACGATCTGCACGACGACCTCTGCCAGCGGCTGGCGGGGATAGAGCTGATGAGCGAAGTACTGAAACAGAAGCTGGAGGGAAGCGCGGAGGCCGCCGACGCGGAGAGGATAGGGACGGGGGTGCGGCGTGCGATCGACCAGACACGGACGCTGGCGCGCGGGCTCTCGCCGCTGGAGATGGATTCGGCGAACTTGGTGCCGGCGCTCAAGGAGCTGGCGGCGAATACGGAGAAGACGTTCAGTGTGCTGTGCCGGACTGAGGCGAAGATCGAAGAGCCGATACGGGATCCGGCGGTTTCGACGCACCTCTTCCGGATCGCGCAGGAGGCGATAAGCAATGCGATACGGCATGGCCGTGCGGGTGAGATTACGATTGTGCTGGAGACGCTTGCGAGCGAGGGGATCCTTTCGATCACCGATGACGGGATTGGTTTCCCGGCCGAGAAGAAGAAGGCCGATGGGATGGGGCTGCGGATTATGAAGTACCGGGCGGGGGTGATCGGAGGGACGATCGATGTCGGGTCCAAGAACGGGGCCGGGTCTGTGGTGAGGTGCAGGTTCCGGATGGGGTGCGCAGAGTAAGTTGTCCGTGTGAGTCCGCGGTTTTTCCTGCCGGGCCATAATTTTTTCGCCGCGCGGTGAACCTTTCGCAGGGGGCGGCATTCCACTAGATAGAAAACCGTTGTGACGGATGTCCCCGATGATCTTCCAGTTTCGCAGGCTCGAGCCGGTTCGCCGGAGGCGTGGAATGCGATCTTCAAGCGCTATCAGCTCCCGCTTTACGCCTATGTCATTGAACTCATCGGGAGACGCGGACCGGGCGCTCGATATCGTGCAGGAGACATTCATCAATGCGGCCCGGCATGTGGGGACGCTGCGGGAGGACGGGAAGTTCGCGGCGTGGCTGTTTGGAATCGCGCACCAGAAGGTCATCCAGCGGTGGAGAGGAAATGCCAGGGAGGAGAAGTTGCTTGCGGAGTATGCCGGGGAGACGCCCGTGGCATTCGCGGATGACCCGGGGGAATTGCTTGTACGGAAGGAACAGGAGGAGCGGTTCATGGAAATGCTAAACAGCCTGCCCCTGCCGCAGCGGAGCGTGCTGCTGCTTCATTTCATCGAGGGATTCGGGATCGAGGAGATCGCGGGCATCACCGGGACGCAGCCGGGGACCGTGAAATCGAGGATTCATTACGCGAAGAAAGCGCTGCGCGCCCTCATTGAGGAAAAATCATGAAAACACCACGGGATATATTACTGGCGCGGCATGCGGGCGCGGCGCCCGAGCTCGATGCAATCCGGGAGCGACTAGTTGCGGGGATGGCGCGGGATTCAGACCCGCGGGGGGTTGGCAGTTTCGTTGAGTTTCTGATATCGCTTCGCTGGCATGTGGCGGCAATGAGTGCGCTATGGCTGCTGGCGGCGGCGTTGGGTGGCGAGCCGGCGGGCGTCCCGGACGGACCCGTCGCCTCGAGCGCCGCAACGCTGCCGCCGTCGGCCTATATCTTCGCGCTACGCGAATACGAACTGGAGTTCGAGGAAGTGGATAATCCAGGCCCGGACACGGCGCCGCCGCCTGTTCCGCATGCCAGCATCCGGCCGCGCCACCATGAAGATTGCGAAAATATTGTGTGATATGAATCCGTCCGATCCGCCCCCAAAAAAACGCCGGCTCTTCACGTGGCGGACATTGCGGCGCATTGTGATAGTCCCGGCGTGGGCAGCCACGATTATCATCCTCTGGTATGCAGTTGAGAATTGGCGGGGCCGGCGAGCGTGGGAACAATACCGCCAGGAAGCGGCGGCGCGGGGCGAACACCTCGATTTCGATTATTTCATCCCGAAGCCGGTTCCCGACTATCGCAATTTCGCGAAGGCGGGTCCGGTGCTGCAAAAGATGTTCAACAGGGACCCAAATCAATCTTTCCATTGGAACGATAATTTATCCTTGGCGCACCAGCGCCTTTCCTTGAAAGGGGATTCGCGACGGCATTTCCTCGATCTTGCGGCGTGGGAGAAGGGATTGGCGTTCGCAAGCGCAGCCAGAGCCTCGTCGAAAGTGGCAGACGAGGATCCGAAATTTGACCCCGATATTAAATCGGTCGAAGATCCAGATCCCGCGTCCAATGCGGCCGCGGCTCCGGGTGTGCTCCGCGGCTTGCAGGACTGCGCGCCGATCCTCGAAGAACTTCGAGCCGCAAGCAGCCGTCCCGAAGCGCTGTTCCCGGTGAATTGGACCGCTGATAATCCGGCCGAAATCGCGCTGCCGCATTACTCAGAATTGCAACTCGCGGCGCTCCATCTTCGGATAAGGGCATCCGCGGAACTGGCGCTTGGCCGGGCCGATGACGCGATGGCGGACCTTAAGCTGATGTTTTACCTTTCCGACGCGCCAAAGAATGAGCCAACATTAATCTGCGGTCTGGTGCGGGTCAGAATGCGGGAACGCGAGTCGACACTAATTTGGGAGGGATTGGCGGCTCATCGGTGGACAGACGCGCAACTGCGCGAGATACAGGATCATCTTCTGCTGTGCAATTTTATTGCCGAGATGGGGTTCGAACTCACTTCCCATCGGGCGGGGCTAATCAAGATTCTTGAATACTTCAAGACACACGGAGGCCTTGGTGAGTTCGTCAAGGCTGCCTCTGATACCACGTCCCACAACAACGCTTCCGGTTATGGTGGTCCTTTCATCCAGTGGGCGGTTCCCCAGGGATGGTTCGATCTGGAAAAGGTGAACTACTGCCGGGCCTTCGAGGCGCGGCTGGGGTCTGTCTTCGATCCGGATGCCAGGAGGATTTATCCCGACCGGATGAAGTCGAACATGTCGGCTTTAAAGCCCTTGCCCTCGACGTATTTCGGGGCTGTTTTGCAACACCGCGCCGTGGAAGCATTGATGGCACCGAACAATCTGAACGACGGCCTGATCAGAAAGTTCGCGGGCGGGCAGTGCCAGACGGACCAGGCGGCAATCGCGTGCGGACTGGAGCGGTACTGGCTGGCCAAGGGCGCGTATCCAACGCAATTGGATGAATTGTCGCCCGACTATATCACGGCTTTGCCGCGCGATCCGCTGACCGGGGATGACTACCGTTACCGGCGTGATAGCGCGCAAAAATTCACACTTTATTCCGTCGGCTGGGACCTGAAGGACGATGATGGGACACCAAGCTCCAAGCCTTACGGTCCGGACGGGGACTGGGTCTGGTAGGAGGTGGAGATATTGCCGTGTAGAGCGTGACCTCAAGACGGGTTGCGTTTTACGCTGTGCAACAGGCGGCCGGGGGGGAATAGAATCGAGCCTGTTGAAAGTGCCGCGGGGACGGCGGGGTTCCGGCTTCGCCTGGACTTGAGTTCGCGGGTTTTCCACAGAACTTTGTCTTATGTCCGCAAAGCTCCCAACGAATAAAAAGACACGAGTACTGATCGTGGACGATCATCCGATGATCCGGGAGGGGCTGACGAGCCTGCTGGGGACGCAGGCGGATATGGAGGTGTGTGGAGAGGCTGGGACGGCGGCGCAGGCGCTGGCCTTGATCCCGGCCAGCAAGCCGGCGATCATGATCGTGGATATTACGTTGCCGGGGAAAAGCGGACTCGAATTGGTGAAGGATATCGCGGTGATGCACCCGGAGGTGGCGACACTGGTGGTATCGATGCATGACGAATCAGTGTACGCGGAGCGCGTGCTGCGGGCGGGGGCGCGGGGATATATTATGAAGAAGGAGGGTGGGAAGCGGATCCTCGAGGCGATACGGAAAGTGGCCGCGGGGGATGTGGCGGTGAGCGAGAAGATGTCGGCGCAAATATTACGGATTTTTTCCGGGCACCCGAGCGGTGAGGAGGCTGACTCGCCGATCCGGCAGCTTACGGACCGGGAGTTTGAGGTATTCGAGTTGATCGGGCGGGGCTTCACCACGGTACAGATGGCGGGGGAGTTGCACATCAGCGCGAAAACGGTTGAGGTGCACCGGGCGCATATCAAGGAGAAGCTTCAGATCAAGTCGGGGACGGAATTGATCGCCTATGCGGCGCGCTGGGCGAAATCGTCCGAGAATGGGTAGGCAGTTTCTGCGAAGCCCGTGGCAAGGGAGGTAAAGCGCATGGGGGGAAGGCAGGGTATAGTGCCAGACAAAAGTCCGTCCGCACCATGAGCACCATTACCCTTACAAAGCCAAAGACCGTGGCCCCCAAAAACATAGAATACCTCCGGCACCAGCGCCCGGCGCTGGAGGCGATGTTCTCGCCGAGGTCGGTTGCCGTCGTGGGCGCGACCGAGACGATGGGGAGCGTGGGCCGCACGATACTTGAAAACCTGATGGCGCAGCCTTTTGGCGGACTCGTCTATCCGGTGAACCCGAAGCGATCTCACGTGCTTGGGCTGCAGGCATACAGGAGCGTGGCGGAGATTCCAGGGAGCGTGGACCTCGCGGTGGTGGCGACGCCGGCGGCTTCAGTGCCGCCGATAATATCCGAGTGCGCGGCGGCCGGAGTGCGCGGCACGGTGATTATATCGGCGGGGTTCAGGGAAGTGGGGCCGGCGGGGGTGGAGCTGGAGCGGGAGATTCTGGCGCGGCGCGGGTCGATGCGATTAATCGGGCCCAACTGCCTTGGGATCATGAATCCGAGCCGGGGATTGAATGCGACGTTCGCGGCGGGGATTGCGCGGCCGGGACATGTGGGATTTCTCAGCCAGAGCGGGGCGCTATGCTGCGCGATCCTGGACTGGAGCCTGCGGGAGAATGTCGGGTTCAGCTCGTTTGTATCGATGGGCTCGATGGCGGACGTCGGGTGGGGGGATTTGATCTATCACCTGGGCGACGATCCTGCGACCAAGAGCATCATTATATATATGGAGAGCATCGGGAACGCGCGGGCGTTTCTCTCCGCGGCGCGCGAAGTGGCGCTGACCAAGCCGATCATTGTGATCAAGACGGGGCGGACGGAGGCGGCGGCGCGGGCGGCGGCTTCGCACACGGGGACGCTGACGGGCAGCGACGATGTGCTGGACGCTGCGTTCCGGCGCGTAGGGGTACTGCGTGTGAATACGATCGGCGAACTCTTCGACATGGCGGAAATTCTAAGCAAGCAACCGCGGACGAAAGGGCCGCGGCTTTCGATTGTGACGAACGCAGGCGGGCCCGGCGGGCTGGCGGCGGATGCGCTGTCGCTGAGCGGAGGGGAGCTGTCCGAGATTTCGCAGGAAACCTTTGCGGCGCTGAACGAGATGCTGCCGGCGCACTGGAGCCGGAATAATCCAATCGACGTGCTGGGCGACGCGGGGCCGGAACGGTATGCGAAGGTGACTTCGCTGGCAATGAAGGATGAAAATTCAGATGGCGTGCTCGTCATATTGACGCCGCAGGCGATGACGGATGCGACGGCTACGGCGGAACAACTGAAGGCCATCGGCGGGACTGGAGACAAGCCGCTGCTGGCAGCGTGGATGGGCGGACCGGCGGTGGAAAAAGGCGAGGATATCCTGAACGCGGCAAACATCCCGACATTCAAATACCCGGACCGGGCGGCGCGCGCGTTTACCTCGATGTGGCAGTACAGCTCGAACCTGCGGGCGCTCTACGAGACGCCGTCGCTGGCGTCGCTGGCGCCGCCGGACCTGTCGCGGGCGGAGGAGCTGATCAATCACGCAAAGAAGATGAACCGCGTGATTTTGACGGAGTATGAATCGAAGAATTTGCTGGAGGCTTACGGGATACCGGTGGTGCCGACGCGGATCGCAAATAGTGCGGCGGCCGCGGCGAAGATTGCGGCGGAGTTCGGGTTCCCCGTTGTGGTGAAGCTTTGCTCGGAGACGATCACGCACAAATCCGACGTGGGCGGGGTGCGGCTGAACCTCATGGATCGCGCGGAAGTGAGCGAGGCGTTTGGCGACATCGAGAAGAAAGTTACAGCGCTGCACGGCAAGGCGGCATTCGACGGGGTGACAGTGCAGCCGATGGTGAAGAGCCCAGGGATCGAGCTGATCCTTGGAAGCAGCCCGGATTCGCAATTCGGGCCTGTGCTGCTCTTCGGAGCCGGAGGGAAGCTGGTGGAAATACTCAAGGATAGCGCGTTGGGGCTGCCGCCGCTGACGGCGACGCTGGCGCGGCGGATGATGGAGCAGACGCGGATCTACAAGGCGCTGCGCGGAGTGCGCGGGCAGAAGCCAAGCGACCTCGGGGCGCTGGATCAATTGATGGTGCGGTTCAGCCAATTGGTGGCGGGGCAGCGCTGGATCAAGGAAATCGATATCAACCCGCTGGTCGCGACGGAGGATGGCGGCTTCCTCGCGCTCGACGCGCGAGTAATCCTGCATGACCCCGAGACGAAGCTGGGCGATCTGCCGGCGCCGGCGATCCGGCCCTACCCGGCGCAATATACCTCGAGCCGGAGACTCAAGGATGGAAGCGCGGCGACGATCCGGGCGATACGTCCCGAGGATGAGCCGCTGGTGGTGGAGTTTCACAAGACGCTGTCGGACAGCAGCGTCCATTTCCGGTATTTTGGGACGCTGAAACTGGAGGAGCGGATTTCGCACGAACGGCTGACGCGGATTTGTTTTAACGATTATGACCGGGAGATCGCGCTGGTGGTGGATCGCGAGGGGCCGGGCGGGAAGCATCATATTCTCGGCATTGGCAGGCTGAGCCGTACGCTGGAGGATGGAGCGGCGGATTTTGCGGTGGTGGTGAGCGACCCGTGGCAGCGGCAGGGGCTCGGGGCGGAACTGCTGGGAAAGCTGGTGGAAATCGGGGAGGCCGAGGGCCTCGCGCGCATCTCCGGCATCGTGATGTCGGGCAACGCCGGGATGCAGAAAGTCTGCCGGAAGGCCGGGTTCCAGTTGCACCGGCTGCCGGATGGCGATTATCGTGCGGACATGCTCATGCCGAAGTCCCTGGCCGAGATCGAACGCCGCGTGAGGTGATGTAATATGAGGATTGCCTTCTCCGAAACCGAAGCGGGTGAGGAGGAGTTTTTCGGAAAAAAATTGGAGGGCCATCAGATTGAGTTCTGCGCGGGCGCGGACGATTGCGCGACGGACACCGAGGCGGTCTCGATCTTTATCAATTCGCGGATCGATACGCGGTTCCTGGACCAGCACCGGGCATTGCGGCTGATCGTCACGCGCTCGACGACGGACGACCATATCCAACTCGATGCGTGCGCGCGGCGGGGTGTCACGGTTTGCAATGTGGGGAGCTATGGGGACCATACGGTGCCGGAGCATATCTTTGCGCTCATCCTGGCGATCTGCCGGAAGCTGCGCTCGGCGATGGAGGTATCGGCGGGGCGAAAGTTTTCCTATGCGGAGCTGCGGAGCACGGAGCTGAATGGGAAGACGCTTGGAGTGGTCGGCACGGGGCGCATTGGGAAACAGGTGTTGCGGCTGGCGAAAGCGTTCGGGATGGAGACGGTCGGGAGCGACAGCCATCCGGATCCGGAGGCGGCGCGGACCCTTGGTTTCAAGTACGTGAATTTCGCGCGGATGCTAAGGATCGCGGATGTCATATCGATCAACGTGCCGCTGAATTCGAAGACGTATCATTTGTTCAACCACGAGACGTTCGCGAAGTGCCGGAAGGGGATGATTCTGATTAACACGGCGCGCGGGCCGATCGTGCAGAGCGAGGCCCTGATCGAGGCGCTGGATTCCGGTATCATTGCGGGAGCGGGGCTGGATGTGCTGGAGGATGAGAGGGTGATGCGGAAGCGGACGGCGCATATATTGACGGAACAGATTCTGGAACACCTGCACGACGCTTTCGGGCCATTGGAGCCGATGGGGAGCGATCCGTTGCGCATCTCCGATGTGCGGCGGCTGATGCATAACAGCACGCTGCTGAGCCATCCCAATGTGATCGGGACGCCGCATATCGCATTTAATAGTTATGAGGCGCTGGAGCGGATCAATCGGACGACGATTGACAATATCAATGCGTTTCT
>Ga0182024_10011706_pt1 | contig 17541 bp, 14 predicted proteins | sample P32metaG_FD_120480 | JGI IMG/M metagenome (GOLD analysis project Ga0182024, IMG submission 120480) | Permafrost microbial communities from Stordalen Mire, Sweden - P3-2 metaG (Illumina Assembly) | ecosystem: Environmental > Terrestrial > Soil > Wetlands > Permafrost | place: Sweden: Stordalen... | reverse complement strand
CGTGGAAACCGCCGTCATTCTGGTCAGCTACATCAACAAGCTTCGCCTGGAAGGAGCTTCGGTGCGCGACGCTACGCGCGAAGCTTCGCTGCTGCGGTTGCGTCCGATCATGATGACCGCGTTAGTGGCTTGTCTCGGGTTGTTGCCGGCGGCGATGTCCACCGGGGTGGGCAGCGACACGCAAAAGCCGTTCGCGATTGTGGTGGTTGCGGGGCTCCTGTCGCGGCTGTTACTGGGATTCTTCGTCAATCCAGTACTTTATGAAATGGTGGCCGTCAAAGGCGACGTGTTGCAAGTGTGAGTCAGTTGGCGCTGGGGCGAAGCCGGCAAAGTAGTCTGGGTAAGTGGAGAAGGGTACTCCACCAGTTGCTTCGAGGAGCTTTTAGAGCGCGGCGGTGACTGCGATGGCAACGGCATCTGAATGGCCGACGACAATCGTTTCCGTGGCAAGCGGATGGAGTCCATAAATCGCAGCGAGTTTCAATTTGCTCTCCGCCAGCCCGAAGAATCCGCCTCGGGCTTTTTTTCTGAAACGCGTTGGCGACGCCCATAGCGCTAAGACGTCAGGCGCAAACCGAACTGCATCGAAAAGTTCCTAAGTGGATCGCAGGGCTCGCATAGGGTCGGCGGAAGCGGCGCGCCTTGCGGGAAGTGTCGAGGCGAGCAGCGCTATCATCATCATGATCAGAACGCACTGTAGGTAGATGAGCGGGTCGGTTGCGCTGACATCGAAGAGCAAAGAACGGACCAGTCGCGAGACGGCTAACGAGCCGAGAATACCAAGACCGCATCCGAGGAGCACGAGCTTAGCGCCCAAAACTAACACGAGCTTAGCAATGCCTCCACGCTGGGCGCCTAGAGCCATGCGAATGGCGATTTCCTGGGTGCGCTGGGACACGGAGAAAGCCATAACTGCATAGATCCCCGTGATGGCCAGAAGAAGCGCGCCCGCGGCGAAGGCGGTGATCAGGTCGGTATTGAAATGGCGGGGGGCCTCCATTACAGAAATTGCATCCGTGACCGGCCGCACTTCCTGCAAAGCCAGAAGCGGATCGATGCCGGCGATGGTCGAGCGCAGTGTCTCGATCATGTGCTCGGGATCAAGGGCTGAGCGCATGGTGATGTATCCGCTCGGCGGCCCGCTGAGATTTCCCGGAGTGCCTGAGCCGTACAAAGTGGCGGGTTGTTCCATTGGCGTGTACCACTGATCGGTGCTGGGCTCATCGCGAGGCATTTTTGTGTCCGCGACAACTCCGATGACAGTTGCCCAAGGGAGTTCCTTGCGCGGATTGCCGACGTGCATGCGCTTTCCGATAGCGCTCTGGCCCGGCCAGCAATCTTTGGCCATCGATTGGTTCACGATTACCATGAGTGGCCCTTTGGAATCGTCGTGCATGGTGAAGCTGCGGCCCTCGAGCAGAGGGATGCCCATAGCGCCGAGGTAGTCCCAACACTGTTGAAGGCGGCGAATTTCAGCTTCCAGCGATCCGCAGAGACGCCCTCCACAGTGAAGGCGGACTGTGGGGAAGCGTCGGATGCGGCGGTTGCGTTGCTGATGGCTACAGCGATCACTCCGGGCTTGCTGGACAACTGCTCGACAACCTCGCGGTTAAAGATGCCGACGGAGGCTGCGGTAGGATATTGCGCCAAGGGAAGTTGGTAGGCTGCGATCAGAGCACGGTCAGCACGGAAGCCGGGATCGATGGCTTGCATCTTCTGTAAGCTGCGCAGGAAACCACCAGACAGGGTGAGCAGCACCAGCGCGATGGCCACCTCCGCGACAACCAAGGTGGAACGTAGCCACGTATGGCTTGCGTTGCCGATTCGGCCCTCTTTGAGACTTTCTATCAGGTTGATGCGCAAGGTCGCGAAGGCGGGCGCAAGGCTGCAGAAAACGCCGGCGACAACGGCGACGACCAGTGCAAATGCGGCGACCATGGGATTGATCGAGATGGAATCGATGCGAGGCATGGAATCAGGCATCAGACCTAAGGCGGTGCGTATGGCAATTGTGGCGAAGCCAAGACCGAGCAGACCGCCGGCCATGCTCAATAGAAGGCCTGCCATCAAGGATTCGCGGATGATTTGGCTGGAACTCGCGCCAATGGCAATGCGAACCGCATATTCGCGCCGCTGACGGATGGCGCGCAGCAAGAGCAAGCTAGAAACATTCACGCACGCAATCAACAGCACGATAGCCACGGCCAGAAACAGCGTCTGCAACACCGGGCGCACGTCCGCGACCACGGTTTCGCGCAGGGGCGTGACGTCGCCTTGCATGTGAATCGCCGACATGCTTGCGGGAAATCCAGCCATGATTAGGTGCGCCACCCGGTCGGCATCCTGAGCGGCTTGCCGCAGGGACACCCCATCCTTCAGGCGGGCGATCATGTGGTAGCCCCAGAAACCTGAATGTTGCTCGGAAAGCTCGTCGGGGCTGAGACTCAAAGGAATCCAAAGCTGTGCTTGGTCCAAGCGACCGAGCTGCAACGGGAATTCAAAGCCGCGCGGCATCACCCCGATCACGGAATAGGGTTTGCGGTCCAGCACAATGGTGGTGCCGAGGACGCGCGGGTCGCGGTGCCAGCGGCTGGTCCACAGCGCGTAACTGATCACTGCGACCGGTTGGTGGGCATCGTCTTCTTGCGGCGTAAAAACATGACCGAGAATGGGCTCGACGCCGAGCGCCGGAAACATTGCTGAATTCAGGCGGGCCGCAGCGATTTGCTCGGGCTGCGCGTTTCCAGAAAGCTCATACGACGCGGTGATGTAGCCGCCCACTGAGGAGAAAGCCTGAGTCGCGCGTGTGTACGTCGCGATCTCGCGGGCCCTGACGGACATCCCTGGCCGGCCTCCTAGATGATCTCCTAACAACACAAGCCGGTCAGCGTCGTGGAACGGAAGTGGGCGCAGCAGGACGCCTTCCACCAGGGAGAAGATTGCCGTGGTGGCGCCAATGCCCAAAGCCAGGGTGAGGACGACGGTGAGTGTGAATGCAGGTGTTCTTCGTAGCTGGCGAACTGTGGATTGGAAATTTTGTGTTAGCGCGGACATGCGTTCTCCCTCTGCTGAGTCTCGAGGTTTATGAGCAAAATTGTAGCTCGGTTGATGTCGATCGGTTCCGAATTATTAAAAATACCGCTCAACAAACTGGAGCAACGGTTTCTGCGGGGATTGCAGGGCGCTGGAAAGGTTGATTTCTTCAGAGAGGAGGTCTTCCACGCGTGAATGGTGCCGGAGGCCAGAATCGAACTGGCTACGCCCGCCTTTTCAGGGCGGCGCTCTACCACTGAGCTACCCCGGCACTGTGTCAAATTCTAGAGACGCGCAGTGTGCCTGTCAAATAAAGTCCCGAAATAAACTACCGAAATATTCGCCTCGCGAAGAGTAATTTTGCGGGCGTAACGAAGCGTAACCAACTCCTTTATTCCTGCGCGTGTTCGTCGAACTCCCGTATCCAGTTGCGGTTCTTCAGCACTTCGCGCGGCTTGGTGCCTTCCGGCGGCCCTACAATCCCGTCTTTTTCCATGAGGTCGATCAACCGCGCTGCGCGCCCGTATCCAATGCGCAAGCGGCGTTGTAGCGTCGACGTAGAAGCACGCCCCGCATCGCAGACCACGCGAATGGCATCCTGATACAAATCGTCGTCGACATCGTCGGCTCCGCCTGCTTCGGGTTCGGCGGCGTCCGCTGCTGCTGCGCCCTCCGCTTTTCCGTTTTCATCTTTGGGAGCTTCCAGCAGTTGCTCGTTGTATTTTGCCTGGGCCTGCTCTCGCCAGAAATCGCACACCGAAACGATTTCGTCCTCGCTCACCAGCGGTCCATGGATACGATGCAGGCGCGCCGACCCCGCCGGCAGGTACAGCATGTCGCCTTTGCCGAGCAACGATTCCGAGCCATTCGCGTCGAGAATGGTTCGCGAATCCACTTTGCTGGCGACGCGGAAAGAAATGCGCGCTGGAAAATTTGCTTTGATGAGCCCGGTTATAACGTCCACGGATGGGCGCTGCGTTGCCAGGATCAGGTGAATGCCCACAGCGCGCGCCATCTGCGCCAGCCGCGTGATGGACTCTTCCACGTTGTTGGTGTCCACCATCATCAGGTCGGCTAACTCGTCGATCACAATCACCAGGTAGGGAAGTGGCTTGTGCTCGCTTTCCTGCACATTGTCAAACAGTGAGAGCGATTGCTGTTTCTGAAAAGTCCGGTTGTACTGGTCGATATTTCGCACCCCGCGTTGCGCCAGCAATTTCAACCGATTTTCCATTTCGCGCGTGGCGTTGCGCAGTACGTTGGAAGCGATCTTGGGATCGGTAACTACCGGCGCGATCAAGTGCGGAATGTTTTCGTACAGATTCAATTCCAGGCGCTTGGGATCGACCAGCACCATTTTCACGTCATCCGGGCTGGCTTTATAGAGGATCGACATCATCAGCGAGTTGATGAACACGCTCTTACCCGTCCCCGTCGAACCCGCGATCAGCAAATGCGGCATGGCCGCCAGGTCGGTCACACGGATTCTGCCGTGCAAATCCCGTCCCATCGCCAGCGTGAGCTTGCTCGCGGAATTGATAAACTCCGGCGCCTCGATAATTTCGCGCAGCGCAATGGTCTGGCGCGTCAGATTTGGCACTTCAATACCAATAGTGGATTTACCGGGTATACGCTCGATCAGGATCGATTCCGCTTGCAGCGCGAGGCACAAATCCTCCGTCAACCCGATGATGCGGCTGTACTTGATTCCCGCTTCCGGTTTGAATTCGAAGGTGGTAACCACCGGCCCGGGATTGATTTGCGTCACGCGGCCCTGTACATCGAATTCCTGGCACTTTTCTTCGATGGCGCGCGCGCGTTCTTTCAGTTCGGCTTCATCAAGCTTCTGGCTGCGCTCTCCCTCTCTCAGCAAAGAGACGGACGGCAACTTGTAATTGGTATTGCCCTTGGCAATTTTCGGTTCGGCGGCAGCTTTTCTCGTGGAAGGTTTTTCGAGTTCGCGATCGACCACAAAAATGGGTGCCTTATGTGCTTTGTCCCGTTCTCTGCGGTCTTCCTCTCGCTGTTCGGTCTTCGATTTGAAGACGTCGCTTTCATCCTCCAGTTCAATGGCATCGGAGGGCTCGATTGGCAACACCGAATTACGCACCGACTGCGGCGTCACCGGCTTGCGTCCGGAGATCCGCGTCTCCGCGACGCGCCGTCGATTTTCTCGCTGCTCGCGTTCTGCGCGCCAGGACTCCCATCGAGCTTGCACCTTTTGCAAAATGCCTAGCTTTTCGACCGCGCCGAGCGGCCCTTTCGGCCCACTGGCCCACGCGTGCGCTCCGGAAAACGAAAACCGTGTGGTCATGAACAAAGCGGTAAGCAGCAGGGCAAAAGCTACCACGTTCGCGCCAATCGGGTTGAAGCCTGATCGCAGTCCACCGGATACCAGCGAGCCGAGCATCCCGCCCGGCGGCACCGTCCCGCGCACGTCGGGGAAATGCCACAAATTCAGCAGCGATGGCAGCGACAGCAGCATCAGCCCATACCCAACCAGCGTAGCGACCTGCGAATTGACCGGCCGATGTCTCAGCCATCGCATACCCAGCACCGCCAGTGCCAGGGGCAAAAGAAAAGCTGCGAAGCCGAAAATCTGAAACAGTAAGTCGGCTGTGTAGGACCCGGCTGGCCCGATCCAGTTGCGGGTCACTCCCGCATCCGGGCCATTGGCGCTGACATTCCACGCCGCATCGCGCGGAGAATAGGAAATTAACGCCAGCGCGCTAAGAATGGCGAACGTAATACACAAAAAGCCGATCAGCTCGTTGAGCCGTTTATTTTCAGTAGGAGTCAAAAGACGCAAGTGGTTCACCTCAGCTTTTGGGGAAGGCTGAGTGTCGCGGCGAACACGTTGGCGCTGGCACGGCTCGCTTGGAGGAATCAGGAACGTCCAGATGATACCAAACGAAGAACAGGCAACAACTATTTTTACGACGAGTGTTTCTTTCTTGTCGACATCGCTCCACGTTCGCCGGAATGCAAAAAATCCTGCCTAGAAGGGGAAGCGCACCGACGCAATGGCAATGTGGTTGGTTGGGTGGAAAGAGGTTACGGCAATCTCATACCCGCCGCCGATGGTGAATCCGAGCCGGTGCGCCAGATGGAATCGTCCCAGCACGATGCCAGGCGTCAAGTACACCACCGTGTTGCCGCCATGTTCGCCTTGGTAGTAACGCGTGTAGTTGACTTCCGTCTCCGGCCAGAATTTCTTGAACAAGCGGTATTGGAAGGCATTGTTCCACAATAAATTGCGCCCAATCGTTTGCGCGTTGTCGGTAGGCAGGCTGATCCCCAGCGTTCCTTGCACATCGAAATTACCGTAGCCTTTTCCGTAGCCAATCGTCGGCGTGATCACGGGGCTCAGCGCGCCTTGCTTGTACTGCCCGGTGGGAAGGCTCATCTGAAAGAACGCCGTCAGAATGTAGTTTCCGTGCTCTTCGTTCTTTGCCGCGATCCGATATTTCACCAGGAACTGCCAGTCGCCAAATCCGTCTGGGACACCCGGGTTGTTTTCGATATAAGGGGGGACCGCCAGAATAATTTCGAACCGTTTTGCCGGAATGATCTCCAGGCCTTTACTCACCCCGAAGTTATTGGTGACCACGCCGCTGTTGTGCGGCTGCGTTTGCACATCGTAGCGAAACTCCTGTTCCAGCCGCGGGGTCGTGGTGGCCAGCGGAGTGATCCAATGGGGCTGCTCGGCTTGCGTCTCGCTTACCATAGTGAACCAATCCGCAAAAAAGCCATCGGATGAATCCGAACTTCCCGGCGGCGAACCAGACGCGGGAGCGCTACTCTGGGCCTTCACACTGGCAGAAAAACCCAGCCCTGCCACACTCAAAAACACTGCGACCAATCGAAGCCTCATGCTGTCCCCATGCTTGAAATCTCGCGATAAAAGCTCATGGCACTTACCGGCGATGACGATACGCATTAATATCACCACATATGTTATATCACACCGACTTAAGTCGATTTACCATACCCCGAGCGGGCACAGCTCGTTTGGGCACCCCCGTGCCTATAAATTAGCTTTCAGAGGAATTTTCGATTAGCAGGGGATCAAACGGCCCGGCGTTACTCCCAGCGGAATATCTTCGTCGAGAGCGCCGTGCAAAGAATAAATACTGCCACGAGCGCAGCTAAGTCTCCCAGGTGCGCGGACCACGCGTCGCCCTTCCAGATCCCGTCGAGCAGTGATACTGCATACGTGAGTGGCAGCGCCTTGGCCACCAGTTGCAGCCCGGGCGGCAACGACGCGACGGGCGCGAACAGCCCGGAGAAGCCAATCATCGGGTACAGGATGACCGCGCCGATCGGCTGAGCAAACCGTGCCGTGGGAACGATGCTGGCGATCACAAAACCGATAGATAGAATGCTCCACGTGCTGATCAACAGAGCAATCGTAAATCTAAATAATGGCGCGTGTACTCCAACCGGGTAGTAGCGCTTGCCGGCCAGCAGCATCAACGCCAGCGTGGCTGCCGTGAGCAGCAGCTTCACCATGACGTGGGCGGTCAAAATCGTCTGCGGCCGCAGCGGTGTCGCGCGCAGCCGTTTGAGAATGCCGCCCTCTCTATAAATGGAAATGATGGTAACCAGCGACAGAACCGAGCTGATGGCGATCAGCAGCGACGCGAGAACCGGCAGCCCAACATGAAGAAACGAACTGGCAGCCAACGGTGAAGGACCGGCCTTGAGCGCGGTGACGTGGCCGAGGCCAATGAAGATGACCACGGGTATGAAAATCGTTCCAAAGGCTCCCAGCGGTTCCCGCAGGAACACTTTCAGTTCAATCCAGATCAGTTTCCAGAGTCCGCGCAGCATCATTTAGCGCCTAGTCGCGAATAGAGTGGCCCGTCAGTTTCAGAAAAACATCTTCGAGACTCGGAAGGATCGTGCGGAAATCAGTGACCCGCATATGATTCTCCGACAAACATTGGATCACCTCGCTGACCAGGTCTTCGCCCCGGCCAAGTATCGTGAAACGCAAATCCCTGGAAGTCACCTCTTGGGCTCCGCGAATCGCCCTGAAATGCGTTTCAGCGTCAGGCGCATCGGTGGCCAGAATAATCGTGCGCTCCGGGCAATGCCGTCGGATGAGGCCCGCCGGCGTATCGATATCAATGATCTTTCCGCGTTCGATAATCGCCACGCGATCGCACAAGCGCTCGGCCTCTTCCATAAGATGCGTGGTCAGGAATACGGTCTTTCCGCGCTCGCGAATCCCGCGCACCAAGTCCCAGATCGCGCGGCGCGCCTGTGGATCGAGTCCGGTCGTCAATTCGTCGAGAAATACCAGCTCCGGATCGTTGATCAGCGCCAATGCTACGAACAAGCGCTGCTTCTGGCCTCCCGAAAGATTCATAAACCAGGTGTCGCGCTTTTCTTCCAGGCCGAGCTGCTGTAGCAGCCGTTCGCCGTCGACAGATTTCTTTCCGTAAAGTGACGCCCACAGGTCGACGGCTTCCCACACCTTGATGCGTTTCTGCAATTGCGCCTGTTGAAGCTGCACTCCAATGCGATTTTGCAGCTCGTACACCTGTCGAAAAGGATCTAGGCCCAGAACGCGTATCGTTCCTCGGTCGGGAGTCCGCAAACCTTCAATGCACTCCATCGTGGTGGTTTTGCCCGCGCCGTTAGGCCCGATGAGTCCGAAGATTTCTCCGTTGTTAACCTCGAACGAGACGTCCTCCACCGCCACCGTGCGTCCGTAGGTTTTGCGAACTCCGGAAACTTGAATGACCGCACTAGAGAACATGCTCACGCAACGCTCACATAGACCGATGCGGTTGCATGTAGCCGCCAGGAAATGGATTTATGCATTTTCGAGCTTAGGTAGAGAATTCCAAACGGAAAGATTGTTTATAGCATGGACGCGTGGCGCGCCGATGCTCAAATGCCATCGCTATCCAGCGACTCTGGTGGCGTAATACAAAACGGCGCCACCCAGGATGATTCGGTACACCGCGAAAGGCATGAAGCCATGTTTCCTTACGTAACCGATAAACCAGGCCACCGCTGCATAGGCCACCAGGAACGAAATAACGAACCCGATTGCCAGCACGATCCATCCATGCGTATCGATCTGCGAGACGCCTATAGGATTTTCGGTTTTGCCCATCGTCGATTTCAGCAGGTCGTAAAAAGTCGCTACAAACATGGTGGGAATGGACAGAAAGAAAGAAAATTCCAGCGCCGCTGCCCGCGACATTCCCGCTACCTGGCCCGCCGCAATAGTCGACATCGACCGCGATGTGCCCGGAAACACCGCCGACAAAATCTGGCACGCGCCAATCCACACTGCTTGGCCCACACTCATCGAGTCCATTCGCCAGGTATGGATGCGCCCGCGATCCGCGGCTTGCTCACCCATAAACTCCGACTTCGCGTTTATCCCATCGACAATCCACATCGCTATGCCGCCAACCAGCAGCGACATGCCCATCACAAAAAGGCTCTCGAGATTTTTTCCGATAATTTTGGTCAGCAGAAAAGCCGGAATAGCCGTGACCACGAAAGCGATCATCACCAGGCTTAACGGGTGCGTTAGCACGCTGCGCTCGCCCTGCAACCGCCTTCTAAAAGACGATATCAATTCAACGATGCGTTCGCGGAAATAAACCGGCAAGCACAGAATTGCGCCCAGTTGAATCACAACCGTGTACATCTTCCAGTAGCCGCTCTGCAAGCTGATGTGCAAAAGAGCTTCTGCGATGCGCAAATGCGCCGTGGAACTGACCGGCAAAAATTCTGTCAGACCTTCAACGATGCCCAGCACCACCGATACCAGATACTCGTGCAAAACCCCTCCGTCATTCTATAAAGCTTACACAAAGCATGAAGGTATCTGTTCGTTGTTTCTATATCGAAATAATGAACAAATGTTTATCTTGAAGACGTTGCTTGACTGCGCGGAGAGCTATTATTTTCCCTTCACCGCCAACATTTTTCGCATCTCGTAAGCGTCGATGCGGCTCAAATAGTAGCGCTTTAAGACACCTTCGACACCATAACCGTGCCGTTTCCAGAAAGCCACCGCAGCCTCATTGTTCACTGCCGTTTCCAGCAGCACCGTGCGCACGCCTTGCGCCGCTACGGCATCTTCCATGGCCGATAAAAGTTTCGAGCCAACTCCGCTGCGTCGATAAGCTTTGCCAACATCCAGCGTAATAATGTGCGCCAGAGAACCGTTCACTTCACTGAGAATGAATCCGGCGATCTCGTTATTTTCTACGGCCAGCAAACACTGGCCCGTCGCAAGCGACAGGAAATAACGCAGCGTGGTCTTCGAATAGGCAATTCCGGGGGGAAAGCAGGACTGGTCGAGCTTGTATATCTCATTGAAATCGTGCCATTCGTACTCCCGCAGCTGCATCTCAGTTTGCGTGTGGCATAGTACGGCCCAGCGCTTTGACGGTCAGTTCGTCCACAATCGGCTGGCTGCTCGATGCCGGATCGCCGGCCTCCTGGCGGCCCGAGGTCTGACCGCTGGCAGTTTGCGGCCGCTGCTTCGTCACCACACCAAATCCGCCGCTGTAGTCCCACATGGTCCAGCCAATGCCGTGTTTCTCGAGCGATTTGCGCACGTCGGCGATCCACGCGGCACGATCTTCCGGACGCGCTTCCTTGCGATACACACCAAATTCGTTGCAGATTACCGTCACATTCCACTGCGTGGCCCACGCGGCCACCTGATCGAACTCCTCATCCATGTGCGCCGCGTTCCAGCGGTCCATGCCGTAGCGCGCAGCCACTAAGCGGCGCTCGGGTTCTGGAATAGCCGCAACCGAAGCTTGCACATTTTCCGGCGTCGACGGGTAGGGAAGAGCCTTCACGAAGTGCCAGTAATTCTCGCCCCATGTCGCGCCCTGATGCGTAAAGACGTGCGGATCATAAAAATGAAACGTGTAGATGACGTTCGCATCCGCCAGCGGCCCGATAGCCAGCAGGTCGTCATCATCGGACCACCGCGCGCCCGTGGCGATGATCGTATGGTTGGGAGCGCCTTCGCGAATCGCCGCTGCCAGGCGCGCTTGCACGCCATACCAGCGGTACGCATCGCGTGCCTCCGGCTCATTCAGTATTTCGAAGAACACCAGGCTCGGATCGAACGTGGAATAATGATGGGCCAGGCTGCGCCAGAAATCCCCGAACTGCTCCGCAAATTCGCCATCCGTCGCGAGCTTTTGTTTGAAGTCCGCGTCCGGGTGAATGTCGATCATCACCGCCAGTCCCGCATCGAGAATCATCTTCACCGCGGCGTCCAGTTCGTTGAGGTAGTCGACGGGGATGTTGTCCGCCTGCCTGGGCCGAAACATCGGCTGTGGATTGACGCTCAGTCTAACGTGATCAAAGCCCATCGCCTTGATCAGCGCAATGTCCTGCGCCGTGTTCCACGTCTCGAAATGTTCCTTGGTGTAACCTTTGGGGTCGAACACCTGTGCAAACCACTCGCTGAGGTTGATGCCGTGGCGCAAATGTTCCGCCCGGTTGCGCGCCAGCTTGGCTCGTGCTTCGGCGTTGGGTGCTTGGGCCTTGGAGGTCGGCCCAAGCACTAGGAAAAGGCAAAGGATAGAAACAATCAGAACAAACTGCGATTTAGGCGCACTGGTCATGTCGCCATCATAACCGCAGATTCTTACTTCGAATGCTTACAGTTTAATCGTAACGGTTTTGACTTCCGTGTAGTTGGCCAGTCCGTATTCGCCCAGCTCGCGTCCGATGCCCGACTGTTTGAAGCCGCCGAAGGGAGCCGCGGCGTCGAACACGTCGTAGCAATTCACCCACACCGTACCCGCGCGCACGTTGTCGGCGATAGCGTGAGCCTTGGTGATGTCCTTCGTCCATACCGCCGCGGCCAAGCCATACAACGACTTGTTGGCGCGCTCGACCACGTCACCCAGATCCTTGAATCGCAGAATCGACATCACCGGGCCAAAAATCTCCTCCTGCGCGATTTTCATATCGTCGTTTACATCTGCAAACACCGTTGGCTCGATGAAAAAGCCCTTCTCGCCTACCCGATTACCGCCGGTCATCAGCTTCGCTTTGTCTTGTTTGCCGGAGTCGATGTACCCCATCACCTTAGTGAACTGCTCCTGGTCCACCTGCGGCCCCTGCTCGGTATTTTTATCGAAAGGATTGCCCACCGTGCGCTTCTTCGCGCGCGCCACGCTCTTTTCCACGAACTCATCGTAGATCTTGTCTTCCACAAAGGTCCGCGAGCCCGCGCAGCAGCACTGTCCTTGGTTGAAAAACAAGGCGAAGTGCGAGCCTTCCACAGCCTTATCCATATCCGCATCGGCAAAAATTATGTTGGGACTTTTCCCGCCGAGTTCCAGCGTTACGCGCTTCAAATTCGATTCTGCCGCCGCTTTCATCACCAGATGGCCCACCTCGGTCGAGCCGGTGAACGCCACTTTATCTACATCCATGTGGCGGGCCAGCGCCGCGCCAGCCGTCGGTCCATAGCCCGGCAACAAATTCAAAACTCCCGGCGGAAACCCTGCCTCCAAGGCCAGTTCTCCCACGCGCAGCGCCGTCAGCGGCGTCTGCTCCGCGGGCTTCATCACCACCGTGCAGCCGGTGGCCAGCGCGGGCCCCAGTTTCCACGCCTGCATCAATAGCGGAAAATTCCAGGGAATAATCTGCGCCACCACGCCTACAGGTTCGTGCTTCGTGTACGTGAAATAGTTGCCGCTCACCGGGATAGTTTTGCCTTGTAGCTTGTCCGCCCATCCCGCGTAGTAGCGGTAACACGCAATCGTGAGCGGTAAATCGGCCACCCGCGCCACGCCATAAGGTTTGCCGTTATCCAAAGCCTCTAGTTGTGCAAGTTCATCAAGGTTCTTTTCGATAAGGTCCGCCAGCTTGTACATCAGGGCGCCACGCTGAGCAGCGGTCATCTTTCGCCAAGCCCCTTTTTCAAACGCGGCGCGCGCCGCTGCAACCGCCTTGTCTACATCAGCCGCATCCGCTTCCGCGATTTGCGCGATTTCGTCGCCGGTCGAAGGATTGATTGTTGGAAAGGTTTTCCCCGAGGCGCTGTTCACCCACTGGCCATTAATCAGAAGTTTTGTCGCATTAATTTTGACATTTGGTTCCATCACCGTCGTTGCCGTCGCCATTCTCAAACCTCCTGTGTCGTGAATGTTCTTTGCTGCGTAAATTTTCGCTGCGCACTGCTCTGTGTTGTTTCAGGCCTGTAGGTTGACCATCGAGGGCTCTTGGCCGTGATTGGAAGAATTAGGCCTGCGAGAAAGAAGCGTATACCCGCGGACCTGTGGAGGCAAGCGTACTACGCGCCGCAAAAGTTAGAGACCGGCTCCGAAACTTGTGGCTGCTGCGCGGAAGCGAAGTGGAAAGGAAAGAGAAGAGTTGTTCAGTCCATCAGTCCACAGACAGACTCAGACCGACTATTCCCAGCCGCTAGCTCGCTTCGTGTTTCATCTCGAGGATCACGCCAAGAATCTCTGGCAGAAAACCCGGCGGGGGATGAGGAATCTGGCGGACCGTCACGACTTGAGCGTTTTGCTGCACGACCTTTGGTTGTTGGATCGGCTTCTTCAGCCACGAACTGACCGAGTTTGATATTAAGGTCGCCGCAGGTCGCAGGTTCGCCTTTTTTGCTTTCCGGCGGTTCTTACCGGAACGGTAAACGCCGGTATGCAGTGCCGCCGTCGCTGATTGATACACCAGACTGTTTGCATCCGCAGTCGTTATCGGTGTATCCGGCATCGATCGCCAGATCCAGCTGTTGAACCGCGAGATGCAGTCCTCGCATCGAAACGGCCGCGTGATTAGCATGCTGAGAAAGATCTTCTCCGCCGCCGTGCGCTTCGATTGCCGAACTCTGGAACTTCCGCAGTTTGGACACTTCATAACAAGTTAAACCCGCGAACGGACAGGTCTTCTCAAACAAATATCAGATCCTGCGGCGCGACGAAATACAGTCCATTATCTACCATACCTCCTTGTTCCTCTTGGGCAGTATGACAGAAAAGTGTACACTATAACGTACAGTTTAATGTAAGCAGCTTTATGAATGTTTGGAGCCTTTATGAAGGTTGAGCGAGCCACTTCACCCGCGTTTCAGTGGGAAGACGAAACTGAATACTCCACCGTTACCGGTCTACGCGGCCGACTCTTGGCCGTCGTGGATAGCTTTCGCAAATCGCCGGCAAAACGTTACTTGATCACCAAGCACGGGCAGCCCCAGGCCGTCCTGATGAGCTTTGAAACCTACAGGCTCCTCAAACGAGCCATGTCCCGGGCGCTTCCTCCTTCGTCGGAAAACGGCGCCGACGAGGTGAAAGAAGCCGTCGCTCGCCTCCGGATCGACCGCGACGTAGCGCAGCCGCCCGAATCGGCTACCCAGGAAAAGGAAATACAGGAAGCGGTCTTTATGATTCGCCGTCACCTGGATCGCCTCCTGGAAACCTCGCGGAACAAACGGCCAGTTGCTGCCGAACCCGATCAGAACCAAACATCACGTTGAAGGGGCTTTAAGTTCTTGTTCTCTAGTGTCTGGACTGTGCGCGAGCCGGCTTCGCCACCACATAAGCCACGCTAAAGCTGGTAAACATCAACAGCGCTGCGAGGAAATAGGGCGCACCCGGAATATGCACGCGGACATGTGGAGAAATAGCCATCGCGAAAACCTGAGTAAACAGCAATGGCCCGATCATTCCCGTTAAGGCGCGAATGCTGTTGATGGCTCCTTGTAGTTTTCCCTGTGACGTCGGATCTACACGTTGGGACATCAGCGATTGCATCGCTGGGCCCGCGATGCCCCATAAGCCAATCAAGGGGATCGTGGCAAAAATCATCCATCCCCGAGTAGCTGACGCGAATCCCAGGAAAGCCAACACGCCAAACATGAGGCCATAAAGTAGCCCCTTCCGCTCGCCGAAGCGTTTCACAAAGGGTCCCACCAGACCAGCAGACGCCAAGCTGATGCACACCCCCACCGCGGCCAATGACAAGCCAATCGTCCGTTCCGTCCATCCATAGCGGTAATCCGCATACAACACAAACACGGAAGGCAATACCTGGTGAGCCAGATAATAAATTGTCGTAACGATGGCCAGGCCGCCCAATTCCGAATGCGATCGCAACAAACTCAGCGACCCCAGCGGATTGGCCATGTGCCACGCATTTTTCGAGCGCCGCTCCGGCGGCAGTGACTCCGGCAAAATAAAAAATCCATAAATCGCGTTGGCGAGACTCAATCCCGCCGCCGCCCAAAACGGCAGGCGCAGATGAACGTTGCCCAGCAGCCCGCCCACCGCTGGGCCGATCACGAACCCCAATCCGAAAGCCGCGCTGATAAATCCAAACTGCTTGGCGCGCCGCTCCGGAGGCGTCACATCGGTCACGTACGCAAACGCAGTGGAAATATTGGAAGTAGTGATCCCCGAAATAATGCGGCCCACGAATAGCCATCCCAGCGTGGGCGCTAGCGCCATCAGAATGTAATCAAAGCCCAGTCCCGCGCAAGATATGAGGATAATCGGCCGGCGGCCATATCGGTCCGACCACGCTCCCAGCATCGGCGAGAAAATAAACTGCATGGTGGCCCAGGCGAATCCAAAGTAGCCCGTGATATCCACCGCTCTCCCGATATTGCCGCCTTCAAACTGCTTGATCAGCAGCGGCAAAACGGGAGCGATGATCCCGAAGGCCAGCATGTCCAGAAGAATAGTTACAAAGATAAAGGCGAAGGCCGCTTGTCCGGAACGCGTCGAACGCTTTCCGCCGTTTGTGGCAGGCGGAAGGGCAATTCCCGCTGGCACACTTTCTTGCCCGGTTGGAATTGGATCGCTCATGGATGGAAATGTATGAGTTTTAGACTTCCAGGATCACCGGAAGAATCAGCGGCCGCTTCGAAGTGTGTTTATTGATGTAGCGCTTCAAATCCACGCGAATTTTTTCTTTAATAACGCCCCAGTCGGACTTTTCTTCAGCGTTTGACTGTTCCACCGTGTTGATGATGACCGCGCGCGCCCCGGCAATCAATTCCTGGCCGTTATCGCTCATCAGTCCGCGGGTCACAATTTCGGGATGCGATTCCATTTTTCCGGTATGTTTGTCGATGGCAATAATCGAGACCACTACGCCATCCTCGGAAAGATGCTTGCGGTCACGGATCACCACTTCCTCGATCTCTTCCAGCGAGCCGGAATCGACGCACACGCGTCCCGCGGTTACTGGATCGCGGCGCTGCACTCCGTCTTCCGTAAACTCGATGGTCTTGCCGTCTTCCAGCAACAAAATCTCGCCCGAAACGCAGCCCAGTTGGTGAGCCAGCGCGGAGTGCCGGAAAAGGTGACGGTATTCGCCGTGAACCGGGATGAAATATTTCGGCTTCACCAGTTGCAGCAAAAGTTTCTGCTCTTCCTGGCTGGCATGGCCGGAAACATGGATCGTACCCGCGGAATTGTCGTAATACACCAGCGCGCGCCTGCGGAACATATGATCCAGCATGCGAAAAATTGCTTTCTCGTTCCCGGGGATGATGCGCGCGGAAAGAATCACGGAATCATTTTCATCCACCGAAACGAAGCGGTGATTGTCCACCGCGATGCGCGAAAGGGAAGACATCGGCTCCGCTTGGCTGCCGCTCGCCAGGATCACGATGCGCTTGGGATCGAAGCCGCGAATATCCTGCGGCCGCACCACCATGCCGTCCGGAATGCGCAAACATTCCAGCGAGTGCGCGATCTCCACGTTGTCGACCATACTGCGGCCCACGAACGCCACTTTGCGTCCTACTCGCGAGGCGATGTCGATGACCTGCTGGATGCGATGAATCGAAGACGCAAAGCACGAAAGAATTACGCGTCGCGGCGCCGACCTGCACAGCTCTTCAATTCGCGGCACGATGGCTCGCTCCGAAGGCGTGAACCCTGGTCGCTCCACGTTGGTAGAATCGCTGAACAAGGCCAGCACGCCCTCGGCGCCATAACGTGCAAACGCGTGCAGATCAAACGGTTCGCCGCCCACCGGGGTCTGGTCGATTTTAAAATCTCCGGTGTGAATGATCACCCCGAGAGGCGTGCGCACCGCGAGCGCCACGCAATCGATGGTGCTGTGCGTGACGGAAATAAATTCCACTTCGTACGGCCCGATTTCTACCTTGCGTCCCGGCAAAACTTCCCGCAGCGTGGTCGATTGCAGCAGCCCCGCTTCTTCCAACCGTTTTTTTACCAGCGCCAGGGTGAAACGCGTTCCATATACCGGAACATTCAGGTCGCGCAGTATGTATGGCAGCGCCCCGATGTGATCTTCGTGCCCATGGGTTAACACAATGGCGCGAACCTGCGCACGGTTTTGCTTCAGAAATGTTATGTCCGGGATGACCAGGTCAACGCCCAAAAGCTCCGACTCCGGAAACATCATGCCCGCGTCGATGACGAGAATATCCTCGCCAAATCGCAGAGCCATCATGTTCATGCCGAATTCGCCGAGACCGCCGAGGGGAACTACCGTGAGGGATTG
>Ga0182024_10011705_pt1 | contig 17542 bp, 15 predicted proteins | sample P32metaG_FD_120480 | JGI IMG/M metagenome (GOLD analysis project Ga0182024, IMG submission 120480) | Permafrost microbial communities from Stordalen Mire, Sweden - P3-2 metaG (Illumina Assembly) | ecosystem: Environmental > Terrestrial > Soil > Wetlands > Permafrost | place: Sweden: Stordalen... | reverse complement strand
TCAGGACATGTCCGGACGCGGGAACGGCCGCGACCTCAATCCGCGGAGCGAGGAAACCCGCGTGCAGATAGGCAGCAAGCGACGCTGATTTCAGGCTTCGGAGATAATTGTCGAGATCTGAACTCGGAGCGGAGTCCATCTGCACACGAACATCGTGGAATAGAGCGGTTCGCACCTCCTCGGCTCCGACGCTCTTTCCTGCGTTAATGGTCAGTGCCGCCGGGCCGCCAAGGCCTCCCACCTGCCCTGTCCCGGCCGAGTCGAACTGCAACGACGGACGAGTTTCAGGTTGCTGCTCGGGCACCGCGCCGCCGGTGCCGGCTCCCAGCGACACCACGACCAAAATCACCGGAATTGGCGAAAGAACAAGTGATGTTCGGATGCAACGCTGAAACGACTGAGCCATGACGCAATCATACCGGCATCGTCCCACGATTGCCCAGTCCGGTTGCAGGTTTCGCCTCAATCGCCATCAGTCTCGCCAAGTATCTGCCGGTACACGCCCCGTGCATGCTCGTAGGCCGTCTTGGCGTCGTCCATCTCACCCGGCGCGATGAACTTCTGCTTCTGCGACCAGCAGCGGTCCACGCCTTTAAGGCACCAGTCGGCGCTGCGCTTGGAAGCGCGGATCGGCTTGTCGCCAACCAGCACAAACACCGGGTTGGTATGCGATGAGGGCAGGATGCGGACCGCCACCCAACTGCTGCGAGAGATATCCACGTCGAACGACAGGTCGCGCAGGGTGCCGTCGGCTTCGATCTCCTGGCGGGCAGCGGGCGAGCCGTTGACGATCAACTCGACCGGCACTTTCCGGCTATCGGCGATGCGGGCACGCTCCAGGTGCCAATAGGGGGCCTGGTCATACGGGCGGCTGCGGATGTCGTCGGCCGGATGTTCGGGAAGAAGGGCGGCCGCTTTTAAGGTGACGTGCACCTTTCCTGGCTGCGGCAAGCGCAGTTCGCTGCCGGACTCGCCGACGTGGACCTCGTTCACGGCGAAATCGGGCAGATGGCTGCGGCCGTCGGAGACGTAGCATCGGCCTGCCTGGATGCCGTCGCACCAGGCATTGAAATCGAGCTTGCCGTCCAGCTTCACATAGGACCGGCCGATGCCGACGCGCTCGCCGTAGATGCAGGGGAAGTCGGTTTCGCCACTGGCGCGGGTGCGGAAGCCGCAGTTGAGCGTCTGATACCACATGTTCAGCTCCCAGACGTACGGCGTATCGACCAGAGACATGAAATCTACCGCTGGAACGGGCTTGCCGCCGGGACCGGGGAGGGTGTGGGTCACGTCCACGATGTATTCGTTGGCCCCGATGCCGTCGTAAGGCGGGATGTTGTAATTGGGCAGGTCGCGGGCGGGCACCGCCAGTCCCCAGCCACTGTGAGCGGGGCCGCAGACGGCGCCCTGGGCCTTGGCCCACTTGAGCGTATTCAGGCAGAGCGTCGGCCAATGCTGGTCGGAATTGCCGCCGGGATAGATGTCGTCCTTCAAGCGCAGCAGGCAGAGGTGGCCCGACTTGTGTGAGCCGAAGCCAGAGACTTCGATGTCATAGCGGAGCAGGTAGGGGTATTGGGAGACTTTGTCGATCTGTCCGGTGAAAAATTGTTTCTGGAAGTCGAAGCATGGCCCCCAGGTGAGGTTGCAGCCGACTTTCAGGTCTTCGCCTTCACAATGGCGGATCATGTCGCCGGCCAGGACGCCTTCGGTCGGCTTGGTGTAATGGGCGCACCCGGCGGCGTGGATGTGATGGTCGCCGGACCACCAGCCGAGCTTGGACGGGTCGATCCAGCGCTTGAGGTGGAAGTCCACCTTGGCCGGCTGGTCGCCGACGGTCACGTCACGCGATTCGGCTAAATACTCCGGCCCGCGCGTCACCGCGAAGGAATACTCACCGGCCGGAAGGCGGAGCGTCTCGCCGTCGTTGCGGTAGACCTGTGGCTGGAAGGCGAAGTCCGGCGCGAGCCGCTTGGCCTGCGATGGATAGACCCGGCCATGCCGGTCACGAATGACGAACGCCGCCGTGGTCGGCTTGCCGTCTTCATCCAGCACGCCCAGCGTCACCGGCGTCGAAGGGGCCGCTGTGAACAGCACCGTCAACTCGCCCCGAAAGCCGATGTCCTGCGTGCCGCTGCCGACATTGAACGAAATGTTGGCCGATCGTTTGCCTTCATCGCGGCTGTAGAGCTGGATGATGCGGTATTCTAATTCCAGGCCGCTGAGCGTCCGGTTGACCGGCCGGGCCGTGTACATTTGCAGATCGAACCAGCGATCGGCCACAGCGCTTTTCGGCGAGTTGGCCATCGGCAGCGCACTGTCGCTTTGCGCTTTCAGCTCGGCGGTGACGCCGGCCTCGTTGTGGACCTTGATGAGGAACGACCGCCAGCCCTGCTCGACGAGCCGCGGCTCGGCCGGCCCAGCGGCGGCTTTCACTCGCGATTCGGGATTGATCTCGATGCCGACCAGGCAATACGGATCGAGTGCCTCCTGGACGGCCCGGACGACCTTCGCCTCATCGCCCGCGTCGGCCGCCGCCGCGATGGCCTGCTTCGCCGCCGGCGGCAGCGGATCGCCGAGGAATTCCAGCGCCTCCTCAACCTGTTTCACCTGCGCCAGCAGCGGCTGGGCCGCAACCTTCTCGACAACCGGCAACGGGTCGGAAAAGCTGACTCGGGGAAGGAGCAAGAGAACGATCGAGATGAAGAGCAACGTGCGAGCCATGGCAACCTCCAAGCCCCCAAATGCCCGGGATTATGACCGAGGTTTGGCGATGACACCATGTACCCGACGGTTGACGGACCCCCGTCGATCCGCATATTGTTCCCTTCTCCTAGGCAGTCGCCGGGAAGGGAACCCCTTCCCGGCGATCAGTCACTATGGGCGGCCCCGTCGTCTAGAGGCCTAGGACACGGCCCTTTCAAGGCCGCGACACGGGTTCGAATCCCGTCGGGGTCACATAACCGCTTGTAGCACAAGCGATTGGAACGGAAGGCCCCGGGAAAACCGGGGCCTTTCTCTTTTCATATGCGTGATTCTTCGCCAGCACCACCCGTGCTCTTGTTACCCCAACGAATCAGGCGAGAGAGGCGTCGCGTCCATGTTCGCCCCATCGATCAACTCCACGCGCAGCCGCTCGGTAATAATCTCCCACAGCCGATCCGCGTCGTCGTCCTGGTCGAGATCCACCGCCACCCCCCCCGATGATGAGGTGAAGGCTTGACGGCGCCGGCGGATGGGCGTCGGTCGGGACGTATGCCGCGTACTGAATGGAGTCCAGGTCCACGATTTGGTTCTTGAGCCGGATGAACTTTGCCATGACTCGACCTTTCGACATGATGCCCCGCGCTTCACATGAGATTAGAGGCATTTTCGACCCGCCGCAATCCCGGTACGTTTTCAGACAGAGCCTAACACGGGAGCCGCCATGACTCTAAATCAATCGTTCGCGTCGACCGCGTTGGTTTTGTTACTGGCTTCGCCGTGGCTTTCAGCTCAAGAGACCCGGCCGGTCTTCAAAGTCCCCGATGATATTGCCTTTCGCACTGCCGACATCAACAGCGAAGGCACGCGCATCGCTGCGGGAATCTTCGCTCCCGGGAAGCCGGAGGCGGACAGGCTCCCAACGATCGTCATGAGCCACGGCTGGGGAGGCACTGCGGCCAAGCTCCGTCCTGACGGCATTGCATTCGCGAAAGCCGGATACCTCGTCGTCACTTTCGACTATCGCGGCTGGGGCAACAGCGATTCGCGACTGATACAAACTGGCAAGAAGATCGAAGCAAAAGATGGCAAGTTGATTGCCGAGATCAAGGAAGTCCGCGAGGTCATCGATCCGATCGACCAGACCGCCGACATCATGAACGTGATCCACTGGGTCGTTGGTGACAAACAGTGCGACCCGGAACGCCTTGGCATTTGGGGCTCCTCGTTCTCTGGTGGCCACGTCATCTATGTCGCGGCCCGCGATCCGCGCGTGAAGGCCTTCGTCAGCCAGGTCGGCTCGATGGACGCGCGCTGGGTCATCGCGAACCCCCAGTTGCGGAAATACACCTTCGACCAGGGGACCGCGCGTGCCCATGGCAAGATCGGCTATCCCGAGCCCGGCACGAAGTTCAACAATATGGTCGGGCAACCCGTGTGGGAAAAGCTCATGCAGTACGCGCCCATCGAAGACATCGGCCGCTGCAAGAATTGTGCAAAGCTGTTTATCGTGGCTGAGAACGAGGAACTCTTCGACAACAAGCTCAATGGCATCCTGGCTTATGAGCGTGCGACCGGCGTCAAGAAACTGGTCACCATCCCTGGCATCAAGCACTACGGCATCTACAACGAAGCCCGCGGTCAGGCTCAGAAGGAAACGATCGAATGGTTCGATGAGCACCTCAAGCCGTCGGATGCAGCGATTCATCCCTGAGAAACAGTTGCGAATCCAGTGCAAATAAAGGGGACATCGGCAGTACGTTGATTGAAAAGCAAATGGCTAACGCCAAGCTCTTGGAAGTCAGAAAAGTCGTGGCCGGGTTTTCTCCCGCCCCCGGTACTCCGGGGGAGGGCAGGGGAGGGGGTTGGGACGGTGGACGTACCGGCGGAAAACCCCCTCCCTAACCCTCCCCCGGAGTACCGGGGGCGGGAACGAGGCGGCCAACATTTTTCTGACTCCCAATAAAGTAGAAGGCCCCGGAAAACCGGGGCTTTCTACTTTTCGGTTGGGCTGGAAAACCCGGCCGAACCCGTTCGCTCGGCACCGAGCTTACCCATCGATGAAGCACCCCGGTGCAACCAGGACCCGTTCGGTTATCGTCCGGCCGCAGTCCACGCGGGTGCGGAACTCGTAGCGGGCGGGGACCCATACCCTGCGATGTTCCCGGACGATCACGCGATCGTGACGGATTTCGACGCGGTCGTGCCGGTCGAAATCGTGGGCCATCGCCGGCGCCGCGCTCATGGCGACGCCGCCTACCGCGATCACGCCCAATCCCAGCACGATCTTACGGAACAAGCCCCCTCGGCCACTGGTCATTTGACTTATCCGGCTCATAACGCCTCCTTTAGGCATTCGGACGCCATTCTGGCGTGCGGGGCGAACCAATCGCCGCCATATCACTGCCAGGTTCCTGGCTCGGCTCCACGACTTCGCGTTGCCTTGCCAAGAGAGGAATTGCCAAAGAGGCGTAGAACCGGCCAAAATTTCGGTTGGCGGTGACGCTTCGTCGCGCAACTTGCACAACCGGCGCTTGCGTTTTCGCAGTCCGAAGCGCAGGAGCACCCCGCAATATGAAGCTGCATCCACGGCGGATACCCACTCGCTCTGCATCGCTACATCGCCCTGCATCACGTCTTCACGTCTTCCGCGCGGTTCCCCGCATCTCACCCAGGCTCAAAGACCGGATATTCCGGCGTCCACATGGCGTCGGCAACAGTCTGCCGGATCTTGTCGTCAGCGATCTTCCGCCCGACTCCGGCATTAACGGCCTCCCGTACAACCGCCTCGGCGATGGCAGCGCTGATCCGCCGCAGTTCGGTCACCCGCGGGTACAGCGACCCGCTGGCCAGGTCCTGGTCCGAAGCGCATCCCGCCAGCGTGGTCGCGGCGGTGGTGAACATCGAATCGGTCACCTCGCGTGCCTCCGATACCAGCACCCCCAGCCCCACGCCGGGGAAGATGAACACATTGTTGCCTTGCCCGATGCGAATGGTCCGGCCCCCATAGCTCACCGGGGCGAACGGGCTGCCGGTTGCCACCAGCGACCGGCCGTCGGTCCACTCGATCAGGTCGGAGGGGATCGCTTCGGATTTGCTGGTTGGATTGGAGAACGGCAGGATGATCGGGCGGGCGACAGCGCCGGCCATGGCGCGGACGACCGGCTCGGTGAAAGCGCCCGCTTCGCCCGACGTTCCCAGCAACACCGTGGGCCGGATGGCCTTGACCACAGCCAGCAGGTCCCCCGGCTTGTCCGGCGTGAACCCCATCGCCGCCGCCAGCGCGGCCGCCCAGGCAAATTCCTCCTTGCTCGGCTCCTTGAAGGCCCGGCCATGGATGAGCAACCCGCCGCTGTCCAGCACAGCGATGGCCCGGACCAGGTCGTCGCCGGCCAGTCCGTCGCGTTGCATTGCGGCGCGGAGTTGCCGTGCGATGCCGATGCCCGCCGCCCCGGCGCCGAGGATGACGACCCGTTGCTGGCTCAGCGTCGTGCCGATCGCCCGCGCCCCCGACGCGATCCCAGCCACGGCCACGGCCGCCGTTCCCTGGATGTCGTCGTTGAAGCTCGGCAAGACGTGCCGGTAACGGTCCAGGAGATCGAAGGCGTTCTGCTGCTTGAAATCCTCCCATTGCAGCAGGGCCCGGGGGAAGCGCCGCCGGACCGCCTGCACGAACTCCTCGACAAGCTCGTGGTACGGCTCGCCGCGCAGCCGGGGGTTGGGCCATCCCAGGTAATGCTCGTCGGCAAGCAAGGCCTGGTTGTCGGTGCCCACATCCAGCGAGACGGGCAGCACCTGGGTGGGATGGATGCCCGCGGCCATGGTGTAGAGGGCGAGCTTGCCGATGGGGATGTCCATGCCGCCGCATCCCTGATCGCCGAGGCCGAGGATCCGTTCGTTGTCAGTGACGACAATGAGCCGGATGTCCTCGAACGGGGCATCGCCCAGGACCTGTTCGATCCGCCCCTTGTCGCCCGGCGTGATCCACACCCCGCGCGGCCGCCGGAACAGGTGGCTGAACTGCTGGCACGCCAGCCCAACCGTCGGCGTATAGACGATCGGCAAATACTCTTCGGCGTGGTCCAGCAGCAGCCGGTAGAACAGCACTTCATTGCGGTCCTGCAGCGACGAAAGCCCGATGTGCTTTTCGAGCGGGTCGGTTTTGCGCGAGATGTTCTCGTACATACGCCGGGACTGCAGATCCAGCGTGCTGACCCGCGCCGGCAGCAACCCCTCCAGGCCAAACACATCGCGCTCCTCGGCGTTGAACGCCGAGCCTTTGTTGTACATCGGTTGACGGAGCAGTGCCGGGCCGTGGTACGGGACCTTGACGACCGTGCGGCCCTGGGCATCGCGGTGGATTTGGTAGGATTCCATGAAGCCAGTTTAGTCGGCGGGGCGAGAATCAGCCAAACATCGAAGTCGGCAGCGCGTGGTCGTCGTGGCTTGCCACCGAGGCGTGGGGTTCAACACCTGCGCCGAGTCACAATTCGGCCTACTGTTTGGTAAGATGATAAGATGAAGAAGCTCATCAACGCCCCTGAAGACGTGGTCGTCGAAGCCCTCCGCGGCATGGAGGCGGCCCACGGCGATCTGCTGAAGGTCCATTACACCCCCAACTTCATCACCCGCGTTGACGCCCCGGCGAAAAACAAAGTAGCCATCGTCTCCGGCGGGGGGAGCGGCCATGAGCCGATGCACGGCGGGTATGTCGGCTACGGGATGCTCGACGCCGCCTGCCCCGGCGCGGTCTTCACCAGCCCGACGCCGGACCAGATCCAGGCGGCCACCGCCGCCGTGAGCGGCGGGGCGGGGGTCCTCCACATCGTGAAGAACTACACCGGCGATATCATGAACTTCGAGATGGCTGCCGACCTGGCGCGGGCCGACGGCATCGAAGTGGAGAGTGTGGTCATCGACGACGACGTGGCGGTCAAGGACAGCACCTGGACCGCCGGCCGCCGCGGCGTGGGGGCGACGGTGCTGTCCGAGAAAATCTGCGGCGCTGCCGCCGAAGCGGGCCAGTCGCTGGCACAGGTGCGCGATCTCTGCACCAAAGTCAACGCCAGCGCCCGCAGCATGGGGATGGCCCTCACCTCCTGCACCGTCCCGCACGCGGGCAAGCCCACGTTCGACCTGCCGGCGGACGAAATGGAGTTCGGCGTCGGCATCCACGGCGAACCCGGCCGACAGCGCATGAAGCTTGCACCCGCCGACGAGATCGTCGCCATGCTGATGGAGCCGATCCTTTCCGATCTGCCGTTCCGCCCGGGCGACCCGGTGCTGCTGTTCGTCAACGGGCTGGGCGGGACGCCGCTCATCGAGCTGTACATCGTCTATCGCAAGGCCGCCGAGATCGCCGCGGCCAAAGGGTTGAAGGTCACCCGCAGGCTAGTCGGGAATTACATGACCAGCCTGGAGATGGCCGGCACGTCGATTACACTGCTCAAGGTTGACGATGCGATGACCGCGCTCTGGGACGCCCCGGTACACACGCCGGCATTGCGGTGGGGCGTTTAGAGGAATTACTTGGAAATGCGAGCAAGATTTTCTGAGCATCGGGCAGGCATATAATGCGGTCAAGATCGCAAACCGAGGTAGGCAATGAAGGCGCAAGTTCTTAGAGGTTCCAAGAGCGAGATTGCGGAATCCTTCGTCCGAATCGACGGCGAGATTCACGAGGTGATCGTCTTTATCGAGGATCCGTCTGACTCTGTCCCGACATCGTCCCAAGAGGACATCTTCGCAGAGATGGAGGAGTTCACGGTCAGGGCGGCCGGCGTAGACTACTCGCGTGATGCGCTGTACACCCCAATGGAGGGTGAATGATCCTGGTGGACACGAATCTGCTGGGGCGCATGACCAACTCGGCCGATCCCCAATGCGGCCTGACCCGTCAGGCCGTGCATGTTCTCTTGATGCGCCACGAGCGGCTCATCATTTTTCCCCAGAACCTCTACGAGTTTTGGGCAGTGGCCACCCGCAAATCCGGCCCGCCACCCGCCGGACAGAACGGCCTAGGCATGACCTGCGAGCAAGCAAGCCAGTGGCTCGGCTTCTTTCAGCGGCGGTTCACGCTCCTCCCCGATCGCTCGGAGTTGTTCGCCTGCTGGCATTCGCTGGTGAAGGCTCTCGGCATCAAGGGCATCAAGTCGTACGACGCTCGGCTCGCTGCCGCCATGCAAACCTATGGCATCTCGCGGTTGTTGACCTTCAACGTCGGCGACTTCAAAAACTTCTCCATCACGATCATCGACCCGAGCTCAATATGAGCAGCATCATCTGGAGATGTGCTGAAGTTTGATGATGCGATGACCGCGCTCTGGGACGCCCCGGTACACACGCCTGCATTGCGGTGGGGCGTTTAGGATTGCTCATGACTTCACTATCTTGCGAGCAGGTCCTCCGCTGGCTGGAGGCGTGCGCCGATGCCTTCGCGGCCAACAAAGACCGGCTGACGGCCCTGGACTCCGCGATCGGCGACGGTGATCACGGCGCCAACATGGCGCGCGGTTTTGCCGCCGTTCGCGCCAAGCTGCCGGAGTTGGCCGGCAAGGACATCGGGGCCGTTTTCAAAGCCACCGCCATGACGCTGATCTCGACGGTCGGCGGCGCCAGCGGCCCGCTCTACGGCACCTTTCTCCTCCAGGCCGCCGGGCCGGCCAGCGGGAAATCAGTGCTCCTTCACCCCGACCTCCTCGCCAGCTTTGACGCGGGCTTGAAAGGTGTCATCCACCGCGGCAAAGCGGCGGTGGGCGACAAGACCATGGTGGACGCGCTGGTTCCCGCCATCGGTGCCCTTCGACAAGCTCAGGACGGGGCGCTGCATCCGGGTGAGAACGATTCCATCGAAGCCGCCGTGGCGCGGGCCGTGCAGGCGGCCCGAACCGGCGCTGACGCGACAGTGCCGATGGTCGCACGGAAGGGCCGCGCCAGCTATCTCGGCGAGCGCAGCGCCGGCCACCTCGATCCCGGCGCTGCTTCGAGTGTACTCCTCTTCGAGGCGCTCCTGCGCGTCATGCAAGCTCCGCGATAGGCGACTAACGAATGGCCGGAACGATTGTCTTGCTCCTCACCCACTAAACCGGATCGGCAGCCGTGACGGGCCATGCACGTGCAGCCCCTTGCGCGGCTCCCACGGGTCATTGCTGGCCAGCTCGAAATGCGGCATCCGCGTCAGCAAATCCGTCAGCGCGATCCGCGCCTCCAGGCGCGTCAGGGCCGCTCCCAGGCAGAAGTGAATGCCGTGCCCGAAGGCGATGTGCGGGTTGGGGTCGCGAGTGATGTCGAAACGCTCGGGATCGGCGAACTGCCTGGGGTCGTGATTGGCCGAGCCGACCATCACCAGCACAAGCTTGCCGGCGGGGATCACCTGGCCGTGCATCTCCACGTCGCGCCTGGGCGTGCGCATGATCCATTGCAGGGGAGAGCGATAGCGCAGCACCTCCTCGATCGCCGATGGCAGCAGCTCCATCCGGTCCCGGAGGCGGGCAAGCTGATCCGGGTTTTCGACGAAGCTCAGGATCGCATTGTTAATCAGGTTCGCGGTCGTCTCCTGGCCCCCGACGACCAGAAGCTGGAAGAAGCCAAGCACCTCTTCCTGCGTTAACCGCTGTCCGTCGACCTCGGCCTCGACCAGCCGGGTCAGCAGGTCGTCGGTGGGGCTGGCCCGCCGTCGCTGTATCATCTGGTCGACGTAGAGTTTCATCTCGGGGGTGACGGCGTGGAACTCGGCCGACGCGGCTTGTGCTTCCGGGCCGCCGCCGCGCGCGTAGCTGAGCTTGAGAATTGCATCGCTCCAGCGCCTGAAACGTTCCCAATCGGTTCCGGGAATGCCCACCAACCGTGCGATGACCTTCATGGCCAGCGGGACGGCGTATTCGGTCGCCAGGTCCAGTTGGCCGCGTTGTATGGCCTGGTCGAGAAGCTGGCCGGAGAGTTGCCGGATGTACGGCTCGAGGCCGGCGATCATCCGCGGTATGAATGCCTTGGCGATCAGGGCGCGCTGCTTCGTGTGGTTTGGAGGATCGAAGAAGATGAACCAGTTGGGCGGCGCCGGGACGCACGAGCTGAACAGGCCGTGCTCGGTTATCGCGCGCTTGGCGCCCTCGTAGTCCAGAATCAGCCAGGCATCGAACGGCGGCGGCACCCGCACCACGGGCGTGACGCCGCGAACCTGGCTGTAAAGGGGGTAGGGATTGCGACGCGCTTCATCGGAGAAGAAATCCAACATGGTTCCGGCCTCCACGCGGGTGCCAACCTGGATCGACGGGACCCAAGTGCGACGAAGGGCTCAATCTTAAGCGGGACAACAAAAAGTCGACGAACTCCGAGGCGTGGCGGGCGAGCGCGACCGATCCTGCCGCATGACCCAAAAGGACGCCGTCCACGTCGAGATATACTCGTATCATGTAGCGGCACTGTACAATCCATGCATGGCTTCGCGAAGTACAAAACGCTATGCCGCGACGCTTCTGATCCAGTTCCGCGTCGACGTTCCATTGCTGGTCCCGTCTTCGTGAGGGAAACGTTGAGATCTGTCATTCGATTCAATCGCATCTGCACATCGATCGCGCTGGCTTGGGTGCTCGGCTTCATCCCACTGACCCTGCGGCTGCGGCCCAGCTACCAGGACGTTGCCACGTTTTACACCGCCGCGGTGGTAGCCAGGGTCGGGGCGTGGGATGCTTTGTACCCCCTCGTCGGCCAGGGCACGGGATTCCGCGTCGGCGACTATGCCGTCCCTAAACCCGGCCTGGCCCGACTGGCCGCCGAACGGCAGGTCACCGGCTCGCTGCCGTTCCTCTATCCCCCCACGGCGGCGGTCCTTTTATGCCCCCTGGGGTACTTGAGCTTCCCCGCCGCATATTGGGCGTGGGCCATGCTGCTCTGTTTAAGCAGTTGGGGGCTGGCCGTGTTCGCCGGGAAGGCCTACGTCTTCTGCGCGGGCAAGCACTCCAGGGTACAGGGCATCGTCGTGCTGTTGACAGCCTTCTCATTGCTGACCTACCGCTCGATCCGAGTGGGAAACGTGTCTCCCCTGGTTGCCCTGTGCCTGATCGTTTCCGTCTTCAGCTTCATGGGGCAGCTCAAGGCCGGGGGCCCAATCACCGGCGGACTGGCGTTGATGGTCGGCGGGGGCCTCAAGCTGGCGTCGGCCGCCCTGGTCCCCTTGGCCGTCGCCATGCGGCAATGGCGCACGCTCGCCGTGGCGGCCATCCTGGGGCTGTTGCTGCTGCTGCTGACGTACCGCATGGCCGGCCGTGCCACGTTCGACGAGTATTTGACGCGCATTGCCCCGACGCTCGGCTCCTCCACCGACATGGCCGCCAACAAGTCTCTGCAAGGGTTCCTGCTCCGCGTCACCGGCGTGTCTCCGCTGCCACCGGCGCTTCGCTACGCCTGCCGGACGCTGCAAGGCGTGTCGCTGGCCGGGTTATTGTGGCTCATCTTCCGCCTGCCGTACGCGGCATGGCGCGAGCCGCCCCGCGTCTTTGCCGCGTCCGCGGCGTTAATCGGCTGGATGCTCATATTCAGCCCGCTGTGCTGGGAGCACTACTTCAGCTACCTCTGCCCATTGTGGGGCTGGCTGGTCTGGGAAGCGTCGCAAGGCCCCTGGCGTCGTATCGCCGCATGGGCCACGATCGCCACCCAATGGGTGCCGCTCCCGGTCAACCCATGGCTACGCGTCCCCGAGCCAATCAACTCTTACATGCTGTGGGGTTTGGTTGTCATGTGCGCCCTGGCGGCGGTGCGGCTGATGGCGCCAACCCGTCAGTACGCCACGGGATTCGAGGAGTGTCGGCAATGATTCGTGTAGGGTCCGCAGTGCGGACCCTACATGAATCGCGCACAACCATTTAGAGTCGGTAGCGCAGATTCGGCCTTCACTTCATGCCGGGTTCGGAATCGCTCGACCTGGTCGCGAGAACCAGGACGAACATGACGCAGATCGCCGGCACAAGAGGGCCGGCGATGGTCGCCAATACCCATGGCCAGCCCAACTCACGCCAGACGGCATCACGCAGGTCGCCCAAGACAAACTCTGCGGCGGCTGCGTATGAAAGCCATCCGCCGAGCAGGATGGTCATCGCGAGCATCGACCACGCGAGCATGCGATTGATCCGGGCGATGCCGGCGCAAGCCGCGGTAGCCAGCGCCGCGCCCACGAAGACTTCGAGAGCGGAGAGCATCTTGTCGGCGATTTCGGCGCGAGTCGTCATGGAAGACCGACTCCCAGTTGGTCCAGGCGACTGGTCATGCCTCGGACACTCGCGACACCTTCCACCCGAGGAAGTGTTCCACGTCATCGGCCGCCGCCTCCGCCTGTCCGCGAACGGGCGAAGGTTGGCGCAAGGCGGCCTCAATGAGAGGCCTGACCACCCGCTCGTTCAGCCGACCGCACGTTCGCGCGAGATGCCCGAAGCCGAGTATCGTGTTCGCTCGAACCTGCGGATCGGAATGGCCGGACAGCCGGATGCACAGTTGCTGTGCCCACTCGCAATCGGGCGGGTCCATCGAAACCCAAATCGGCACACGGATGAGATCGTCGTACTCGCCCGCTTCTACGGCCGCTTCGATGTCCGCAATGGTCCAGCCGTCTCCGACCATAATAGCACAACGTTATAGCGAATGATTTTCCGGCGGCAAAGCACGAAGCACCGTACGCGACGCGGGCCGGCCCCGGGCGGCGGCCGGACTGCAGTTGCTACGACACCTGGATGACGCACTTGGTAATGCCGACCTTCGGCGACCAGAACACGTAGAAACGTGCGTCGTCGTGGAACGTACCCGGGGGAGCATCAATGCTGCCGACGAACACCAGCGGCTCTTCCTTGAACCATGGCCAGTTTGGTCCTGAATCCAGTCTGGCTTCTCGGATAGACAGCGGAACATGCCGGGCACGACCTCTGCAAGATGACTGCGGCACTCCCTGTGGTCGTCAAACCGGGCCACCAATTTCGTGAAGTATGCCTCTGCTTCCAGCGGCACGTCGGGGCGGGCGCCCTGTGGCCTCGTCAGCGCCCAGAGGTCTGGCTGCATTTCATCGAAAGTCACCGGATCGCTCCTTCCGCCTGCGGCCCAAACGGCTCCGCACCATCATTATACCATTTGGCGAACAACTGCCGGGCCACGCGTGAAGTTTGTCCGGTGATTCGGATTGAGGCAAACTTTCGCCTCAACTTCTTCTTCGGCGGCGTGTAGTTGTAGTACCCGTTCGGATTCAAACCCCCAGGAGAACCATGAAGACCTTCCGCGTGATCGCCGCGTCTGTTTTGTTGCTCGCCATGACCGTCTGCACCCGCTTCGTGCGTGCCGATGAGCCCAAAGACGAAAAGAAGCCGGCTTCGGTGATTCCCAGCGAGAAGGACCGGGGCCGGCACGAGCAGTTTTTGAAGGACAAGGAAGCCCAGTTGAAAAAAGGCCCGATCCAGGTCGTCTTCATCGGCGATTCCATCACCGACGGCTGGCGCGGCGGCGGTCGCAAAACTTGGGAAGCCAACTACGAAAAATACAATGCCCTCAACCTCGGCATCGGCGGGGACCGCACCGAACACGTCCTTTATCGCATCGATCACGGCGAACTCGATGGCCTGGACCCCAAGGCCGTCGTCATGATGATCGGCACCAATAACATCGGCTCCCCTGCCGACGACGTGATCGCCGGCATCAAGGCCGACGTGGCGGCGGTTCACGCCAAGCTGCCCAACGCCAAGATCTTGCTGCTGGCTGTCTTCCCCCGCGGCGGCGCCGCGGCCGACCCCGTCCGCGCCAAGATCAAGGGGATCAACGAAGCGATCTCCAAGCTTGACGGCTCCGACAACGTCAAGTACCTCGACATCGGCGAGAGCTTCCTGGAAAAGGACGGCACCCTCCCCAAGTCCATCATGCCCGACGCCCTGCACCCCAACGAAAAAGGGTATGAAATCTGGGCCGATGCCATCCGGCCGACGCTGGACGAATTGACGAAGTAGAAGTCTTTCCCGCGTCGTGCGGCGGCTCAGTCGGACCACGGCTAGTCGCGCCAGCAGCCGAACTTTCGCCCGTCAGCGCGTAAGTCCTCGCGCACCTCTTGGCATGCCCAGAGGCGCAGCCACAGGTCGTCCGTGGCCACGCCGTCGAATTGTTCGAGTAGTTGGATCACGAAATCCTGTGCTTCTTCCCAGCCGTCATGCCGTCCTGAGACGTCAGCAGCGACACTCACCGCCGGCGGGGGCCATCGGGGTTGAGCCACGGTCGCCGGATCTTGCTGCCGGAAATGTCCGCTAGCCTGCATCGGCGTATTTGACGATTGTCCCCCCTCGTGCCCCTCGTGCCCCGCGAGCTCGCCCGACCTCTCCCAAAGCGTTCCCCCTTCGTGCCCCTTCGTGTCCCTTCGTGGATGTGGACGTCAAAATCTATTCACCCGCGAAAACGGTCGCCGATTGCTTCAAATACCGCAACAAGATCGGCATCGACGTCGCCATCGAAGCCCTCCGCGATGCGTGGAAAACCCGGGCCGCCACTGCCGACCAACTCTGGCAGTTTGCCAGGGTTTGCCGGGTCAGTAATGTGATGCGTCCGTACCTGGAAACCATTGCGGTCGCTCCGTTACGGACGATGTCACCAAGCGGTAACGTCGGCGCCCCGTCTGTACCTGCATAATCCGCACCGCTACAATTCGACTGGTGGCTCAAGGGTGCTGTTGGTCCCAAGCACTTTGCGGCATCAGCCCCCAGACGGCGTACCTGGTACGGAGTCAACAGTCATGGCATTTCTTAAGCGGGTTTCGATCAAAGGTTATCGTTCCCTGAAAGACGTGGACCTGGAGTTGGGTTCACTGAACGTGCTGATCGGCGCCAACGGTGCGGGCAAGACCAATTTTATTTCATTCTTCAAGATGCTCAACGAGATGATGGCCGGGCGCCTCCAGCAGTACGTGGCTGCCAGCGGGCGTGCCCGCTCAATCCTGTATCTCGGCCCGAAGGTCACCCCCCAACTGGAGGCCACCCTTGAGTTCGAGAAGGATAACGTCCTCGACACGTATCACATGAGGCTCTTTCATGCAGCGAACGACTCTCTTGTCTTCGCTGACGAAATGCTCGACTATCGCAAACCGGACTGGCATGGGGCGCCACCACCGCCGATGTCGCTGGGGGCCGGTCATCAGGAGACCCGGATCGGCGATTACGCGGCGCAGGGGAACGGGACGGCAAAAGTCTTCCGTCACATTTTGAATGACTGCCGCGTCTACCACTTCCACGACACGTCTTCCACCGCCCGCGTGCGCCAGCACGGATACATCGGTGACAACCGCTGGTTGATGCCCGATGCCGGGAACCTGGCGGCGCTGCTCTACGCCTACCGGCACCAGGCCGAGCCGGTTTACCAGCGAATCATCTCAACGATCCAGAAGATCATGCCTGACTTCGCCGATTTCGACCTGGAGCCGGATCGGCTCAACCCGAAAGAGATCGCGCTGGACTGGCGAAAGGTCGGAACGGACTATCTCTTCGGGCCGCATCAGATTTCGGACGGGACGCTCCGGGCGATGGCGATCGTCACTCTATTCCTGCAGCCCGAGAACGACCTGCCCGACGTGATCATCCTCGATGAGCCGGAGCTCGGCCTCCACCCCTACGGCCTTCAGATCGTCGCCGGACTCATGCGGGCGGCATCCGTCAAGTCGCAAGTGATCGTCGCCACCCAGTCGCAAGCCTTTCTCGAGCATTTTGACCCGGCGGAGATCGTGGTCGTCGAGACAAGAGAGGGTAGCTCGCATCTCCGCCGTCTTGACGCACAGCAACTTACTGACTGGTTGGACGATTACAGCATCGGTGAACTCTGGGAGAAAAACGTAATTGGCGCGGGGCCGCTGCCATGAGGGAACTCTACGTCTTCTGTGAAGGTCCGACCGAGCAGGGCTTTTGCGCGCAGGTCCTTGCACCCCACCTGTTCCCGCAGTGCGAGGGGTGCATCCACCCGATCAAGGTCGCCAACGGCAAACGTCACGGCATCGTTTACCGGGGCGGTATCTTCAAGTACGCGCCACTCAAGCGCGACATCCAGAACACCCTGAAGAGCCGCGGGGAGGCCAACGTCTTTTTCACGACCCTCATCGACTTGTACGGCCTGCCCTCGGAGTTTCCCGGTAAGGCCGAGAACCACCGGGATCCCGGCAACCCGACGCCTTACGTGCTGGCGTTGGAGGCAGCCCTCGGCATTGACGTCGGTGACCGGCGCTTCGTCCCCTACCTTCAACTCCACGAATACGAGACGATGCTTTTTAGTGACCCGGATGCCTTCGAGTTCTCCTTCGAGAACTGCGCTCCTGCGATTACCGCCTTGAAGGCGGTTGCCGCCGCGGTCCCGAGCATCGAACACATCAATGACGGACCGCTGACTGCGCCGTCGAAGCGAATCATCGACGTCCTGCCCGCCTACGGCGGCCGAAAATCATCCGCCGGGCCGGACATCGCCGAATGCATCGGCATCGCAGCTATTCGCGCCAAGTGCCCGCACTTCGATCAGTGGCTGACCAAGCTGGAAGGCCTTCGCTGGTGAAATACGCCACAGGGACGAAAGCGAGGCAGCCTGCAAGTGCACTGGAAGGAGTGACGATTATCGCCAACGACGAACAATTGGAAATCGTGCGGGAGCAGGTAAAGCATCTGGAGACCGCGATGGAGTCGCTCGCGAAGACCGTTCGCCCCAGGCTCTGTCTGAAAACTCGTCGGGTTTGCGGCGGGTCGGAAATGCCCCGTATGCGAGGCGTCGCGACGAAGCGACTCAACCGAAAGAGTCGTTGAGGAGCGAGAACGAAGCAGACGGGGCGTTTCCGGCCCGCCGCGGCCCGTCGAGC
>Ga0182024_10011704_pt1 | contig 17544 bp, 16 predicted proteins | sample P32metaG_FD_120480 | JGI IMG/M metagenome (GOLD analysis project Ga0182024, IMG submission 120480) | Permafrost microbial communities from Stordalen Mire, Sweden - P3-2 metaG (Illumina Assembly) | ecosystem: Environmental > Terrestrial > Soil > Wetlands > Permafrost | place: Sweden: Stordalen... | reverse complement strand
GCATGTGCCCAGGTCCTCGCCTAAAGAGAACCTTCGCGCTCCCAAAACAACTCTTGACCGAGTCCAGGCTCTCTTTTCAATCCGAGGCACGAGACGAATCGCGCCATTTTCTACTTGTATGAGATTTTGGCAAGACGCAACTATCAGAACCTTTCTATAGCTCGGCAGTATTCCTGGATTGACTGGCCAGCTATGTCATTGATTTCAAAGTCGGCCAGAGTCTTGGCGAACCACAACCGATAAAGCACTAGCGTTTATGTAAACCAATCACATCCGATTGCATTGGTACTAAGGAAACCTTGTTGTGGAATCGCCCGTCTATTGAAATGAGAGTCTCGGCTGGGATTGCGTCGAGGATTCTCAAGGAGGTTGCTGTCCATGCGAAATCGACCTTTCACGCTTGCATATGGGGCTATGCTCATGCTCGGAATGGCCGGTCCTGCCGTAGCTCAGGACAATGGGGCACAGCAGCCCTCAGCGCGTCAGCAGCTTCAGCATATCCACACGCCGCAATCAATCGAGCAGAAACTTGCTCAACTCACGAAGGATCTGGAGTTGACTCCGGAACAGCAGGAGAAGGTCCGGCCTCTGCTTGAGGAGCACCACGATAAGATTCAGGCGCTGCTCGATAAGAATCCGACAGCTTCCCGCCAGGAGCTTGGTCCGCAGATTCACGCTATCAGCGACGAAACGCACCGCAAGATTCATGCTCTGCTTACGGATCACCAGAAAGAATTGGAAAAGGCGATGCAGCAACACGAGCATAATGGTGAAGAAAACCGGCGGTCCGCTCCGCCTGCGGCAACGTCGCCAGAGCCATCTTCCTCGCCTTCTTGATATATCTGGAATCCGGCCGAACCATAAAGGCTTTAACTTTCGAATTTCGCTGCGGTGAAGAATAACGGTAGCTGGTGCCGTACCAATTAGTATCGGGAAGTCGGCTTCAGGCCCCGAACCCCGTAGGGACAGGCTCTTGGGACCCCAAGTTTAACCCCCGTTTTTCTTGACCACGGATCTACTGTTGACGAATGTCTCTTTGGGATAAGCAAAATCCCGCTCTCAGGGCTGACAAACGCCGAAATCCTTGACTATCTTTTTCGTCTCCCAAAATGGTGGCTTGCCCTCATTCGACTTGAACTTTTTGCCCCGTAAGGTCATTCGCTCACCCGGTTTGACTCCCGCCGTGTCACCGGAAAGCGCGTAAAGCCGCTTGTCTTTTTCGTCGGTTACGCTCATCCCGTTATCTCCCGAGGTTACACATCCCGTGATCGTGCGCTTTTTGGCGGATTCGTGAACCACCAGAACGGCTACGGTGATCACAGCCGCAGCGCCCACGATTGCCAACACGAGAACGATATCCACATCCGTTTTCAATTGATCCGCGTTAGCACTATCGGCGAGATTCGTGCACAGAGCCACGCAGGCGGTCGCAAGCCCAAGAATCCGCAGCACATAAGACAATTTCCGCGATTTCAATTTCATGGTGGCTTTCCCCTTCTTGGATGTACAACTCATCGGTTACAGCGACAAATTTTCCGTCGTGACGCCTCAAGTTGGATTCGATCACGTCAATTCCTTGGCTGGCCTTCAGGCGATTCACGTCGGACCAAGAGCCCTGTTACGTCTGAGCATTGAGTTCGCCTGCGAGCCCGAGTGAAAGCACGAGAATCGGTACGAGCCTTCGCATGGTGTCCTCCCCTCTGACCGGATCACACAAGGGAGAAGGTGGAGCGCACTTCGATGCCCCACCCGACTTTGCCCTAGAGTGTTATCTTTGTGCGATTGAGCCAAGCTTATGACCGTCGCTGCGAATCAAAACATTGGCCGGAGTTGTTCTCCCAGCGGGCGTCAGAGAGGTAACGACAGTATGGATTGTATGTCCATGGTCGCTGAGGACGAAACTGGCAACGATAATCTGGTCGGAAACCGGCTGGCCATTCATCGGATTTGTCATATCGTTAAAATTGACGGTGAAAGTACCCGTGCAGTCTGCGTGAAGGGTATATGTGCCCGATTCATGGATGTGAAAGCCTGTGGCTGGATCTGTGGGGGAAACGCCGGAAGGAGGCGGCGCGTTGGGGCTGGACTCGACAAGGTCGACCTGCGTCAGACCGCCCGTGCCATCAAAATGGGTCATGGCGATTCCTTCGCGCTGCACGACTGCGCCGGTGGGGAGAAAAATCTGACCAGAGACAGTGAAAGCGTAATCGCCATTCAGCGTGGCTTGGGAACAGCCATCGTTATCCTGGGCCTTAGCAGAACTCCACAGAAAGAGCGGCGAAATCGCGACGGCGAGAGCCGCCTTGAACAGAAATGACTTCATGAATAGTCTCCTTTTGATTAACCGAATGACCGGAATTGCCAACGTAAACTGGCGTTTACCTCACTGATCCTTCTGATGGCAATGGAGGCCGGCTGAAGAGGTACTGTAGAAATTGTGAAGAGGCAAGTTCTTTGCCGCCCGGCAGATACGCTCCCGTTGGGAGGAACCAACTCGCAGCCGAAACCGGTAAGGGATGTCCTTTGCACTTAAGTAACGTTCTTGCGAGTAGAATAGTCCCGCTTTTTCTTGGTGGCTCGGGAATGTCCAAAGAGGTTATTCGCTTCGAAGATTTTGAGCTAGACGGGGGCGCCTTTGAACTACGGCGCGGGGGCCGAGTTGTCCGCCTGGAGCGCATCCCGCTAGAAATGCTTTTTCTGTTGGCGGACCGCCGCCCGTTGCTCGTCGCACGAGAGGAGATTCTGGAGCGCATTTGGGGCAAAGACGTTTTTGTGGATGCGGACAATAGCATCAATACGGCCATCCGAAAGATCAGGCAGGCGCTGAGGGATAATCCGGAGGATCCCCACTTCGTTCAGACAGTGCCGGGGAAAGGCTATCGATTCGTTGCGCCCATGGGCGGAGTTCTTGCGGTGACGCCGGATCGCTCACTGGAGGCACCCGTACCCGGCGCGCCTGCAGAATTGCAGTACGGGCGGCACCATTGGCCACTATGGGTCGCGCTCGTAGCGGTACTCGTCCTCTCGGGAGCCATGCTGATCACTTCAGCTCTTTTGCGCCGGTCTAGGCCCAAAGCCGGCAAAGTCATGCTCGCTGTGCTTCCTTTCCAGAATATGAGCAATGACCCGGGGCAGGAGTATTTCAGTGACGGCCTGACGGAAGAAACGATTACCGATCTTGGCCAGCTGAGCCCCGAACACTTAGGCGTTATAGCTCGCACTTCAGCGATGGCCTATAAGCACACGAACAAGAGCGTGAGCCAGATCGGGCGTGAGTTGGGCGTCGACTACATACTGGAAGGCAGCGTGCGACGGGAAGGCGAGCAAGCTCGCGTCAGCGCACAGCTGATCCGGGTCAGTGATCAGACTCATGTTTGGGCCCAGAACTACCAGCGCGAGCTCCACGATGTGCTGCAGATCCAGAACGAGCTGGGAACCGCCATTGCGCGGCAAGTGCAGGGTAATCTTACGCCGCAGCAACTGGTCGATCTGTCCAGAATGCGCACCGTGAACCCCGAGGCCTACGATTTATATTTGAAGGGCCGTTTCTACTGGAACGAGAGAAATCCCGCTGCCATTAAGGAAAGCATTGCGTATTTTGAGCTGGCGACCGCAAAGGATCCTAATTTCGCTCTCGCCTATGTCGGTCTTGCCGATGCCTTCAATATCGGCAATATTCTGGGTGTTTATTCGCCCAAGGAAAGCCTTCCTCGTGCCAAAGCAGCCGCCACCAAAGCCTTGACGCTGGATCCTTCGCTGGCAGAAGCGCATGCGGCCCTGGGCATGGAGAAATCGCACTACGACTTTGACTTTCCCGGAGCACAAAAGGAATTTCTGAAGGCTATCGAACTGAACCCGAACTCTGCGTATGCCCACCTCTTCTATTCTAATTGCTACCTCGCTCCCATGGGTCAAATGCCAGAGGCCATCGTCGAGAACCAGAAGGCGCTCGAACTGGACCCCCTGTCTTTGCCGATCAACAACTTCATGGGCATGACCTACATGTTTGCCGGAGATTACGAAAAATCCTATCAACAATTCCGTCGCACGATTGCAATGGATCCCACCTTTCCGCTCGCCCATCAGTACTTTTCTTTCCTGCTAGAGATGATGGGGAGATTCGAGGAAGGTATCGAGGAGGATGAGAAGAGCGAGGTGCTTGGTGGTTCAAGCCCAGAGGACGCCGCCGCGGAGGCGGCCATGATGCGGCAAGCCCTGAAGAAAGGAGGAGAAAAGGGATTGTGGCAAAAGAGTCTTAAGCTGACCCTGAACAGACTAAATCCACCGAAAGGTGAGTATGTGGCGCCAGGCATCGTGGCTTCTGTCTACGCGCTGGCGGGCGACAAGGACCGCGCTTTCGAATGGCTCGACAAAGCTTACTCGGAACGCGACGGCGAGGATATCACTCTTCTAAAATGCGATCCTTCTTTCAAAAATCTGCGCGACGACCCTAGATTTGACGACTTGTTGCGGCGCTTGCGCCTGCCAGTAGCGTCACCGGGTTCCAATTGATTGCCGTCTGAGGCCCTGCAAACGTAATTTCCGTTCATTCTCCTAAGAGACGGTATCTCGGATCTAGTCACCCCAACGATCCAATTCCATATGCCTGGTAAGTTCTGATATGGAATGACCTGTCAACTACGAGCAACTTCCTTTTCCCCCCTTTTGCTCTTAGGAGGCAGCGCAAGTCGTGGTCGAGGTAGGTTTCGCGACGGTTGATCAAGCCGCCTAATCGTGATCCGTCGGGAGCTGCCTCGGGCGAAATGGCGGAAATAACGGAATCCGTGCCCTCGTGAGCCATCTTTAGTCCTTAATCACCGCCTCATCCAGAGGAACGTCTTCGCCGCTCTCCGACACCGTAACCAGACGCATCCCCTTTAGCGCCGGCATCCGTGCCTTCTTCCCCATGACAGCAAGTGCGGAATGCGCTTTTCCGGGCTCTCATGGGGGCAAGCGATGCCATCGCGTTAATAACGATTGAGAACTTCGATTGACAGCGGCGCGGGGCGGAGGATAGTCGAAATATAGATTATCGGAGCACACCCGTGCCAAGAAAAAATGGTTTCGCAATTCTGACAATTGTGGTCGTCATCGCTTGTGTTGGTTCCTGGTTTCTATGGCTGAATCGTCAACCTATACCACCCAGCGTGTCCGGTCGCAGGCAAATCACGCATGACGGATTGGTGAAAACCAATTTGGCTTCTGATGGCTCGATTCTGTATTTCACGGAAATATCTGGAGAGAGTTCAATCATTTCAAAAGTTCCCGCCGCGGGTGGCGACGTTTCCAAATTTCTCAGCACTTTTACGAATGTCCAGTTACTGGATGTCTCTACGACCCATTCTTCTTTGCTGGCATCCGAAACCAGGGTGGGGCCGTCCTCGGAGAATCCCTTTTGGGTGTATCCGTTGCAAGGTGGCCCTGCTAAACGCTTCGGCAATCTAACTGGCCAGGAAGCCGTATGGGCTCCCGATGGCCAGCATGTACTGGTGGTGAAGGGTTCCAGTCTTTATATCACCGCAGCGAACGGCGGGCCGGCTAGAGAGCTTGTTAGCGTGGAAGGGACGCCCTACTTCCCGCGATTTTCACCAGATGGCAAGCGCATCCGCTTCAGCGTTGGGGATATCTCTCAGAACACATCTTCGATATGGGAAGTGAACGGCGACGGCTCAGGTCTGCATGCGCTGCTGCCGGATTGGCACGATGTTTCGTCGAAATGTTGCGGCAGTTGGACTGCCGATGGGCGCTATTACATCTTTCAGGCCACCGAGAACGCCATGGGTAGCAGCGGGAATCTTTTTGCGCTCGCGGAGTCTACCGGCCGATTCGAGAATAAAAGGTATGAAAAGCCAGTCAGACTTACGGAAGGTGCGATCTCATTCTCCCGTCCGGTGCTTGCTGCCGATGGTAAGAAACTTTGGACTCTCGGGCTAAATATTCGCGGAGCAGCGGTGAAGTATGAACCTACGTCCGGCAAATATGTGCCATTTCTCTCTGGCATCTCTGCCAGTGATCTGGACTTCTCCGCTGACCGTCAATGGGTCACGTACGTTTCCATTCCGGAAGGCACGCTTTGGCGTTGCCGTAATGATGGATCGCAACGGCAGCAGTTAACTTTTTCGCCGGGAAGGGCTGCTCTTCCCCGCTGGTCGCCTGATGGAAAGCGGATCGCATATGTAAATGTACAACCAGGGCAACCTTGGGCGATCTTTATTGTGTCCGCGGAAGGTGGCACGTCCGAACGTCTGGTATCAGAAAAACTCACGCAGATAGACGCGAACTGGTCAAAGGACGGCGACAAGATTATTTTTGGCCGCATCACGCAACACACTGCGGAAGGTCTCAGCATTGTGGCTTACGATCTGAAGACGCGCGAGATCTCCACTATTCCTGGCTCAGAGGGACTTTTCAGTCCACGGGTATCGCCAGACGGCCGCTACATAGCGGCTATCTCGGGAGACCTCACCAAGCTGAAGTTGTATGACACGGAAGCAAAAAAGTGGTCGGAGTGGCAGACCCTGGAGTCCGGAGCGGTAAACTATCCCGTATGGTCCTCCGATAGCAAGTCAATCTATTTCGACGATCTGGTGAGCGGAGAAGGCGCTTACTGCCGTGCGAAGGTCGGAGAGAATCACTACGAACAGGTATTTCTCCAGACAGGCATCGAGCGATACCTTGGGCCATTTGGACCTTGGTCTGGCCGCGCGCCTGACGGCTCGGTACTCTTTGTTCAAGAAGCCAGCGCCCGCGAAATTTACGAACTCCGAGTTGACTTGCCGTAGCCGAGGGAACAGGCAAGGGCCTCCAGAGGACCGCATGTAATTCCAGGACGCGACGAGCGAACTATGACAAAGCCAGAATTCAACGCAGCACCAATGAACGCCATATGCGCACGGAGACGCGTGAGCATGAAGAATCCTTCTTTGTGGCTTCTAGCTTGCTTCTCGATTGTGTCCTTTTCCTTCGCACCACCATCGCATGGCCAGCAGGATTCCAAGAGCGATCGAAAAGTTGCCACTCGGGTAGAGCCTGACTATCCACCCGTGCTGAGGATGCGTCAGATTGGGGGAACCGTGCGGTTGGAAGTGACAATCACGCCACAAGGGACTGTGGAAAGCGCAAAAGTGCTTGGAGGAAATCCCATTCTTGCTGAATCCGCGGTCACAGCCGTTAAGAAGTGGAAATATGTGTCCGCCGAAACGGCGACAACGACGACGGTATCGCTGGTATTCAATCCTTACCAATAGCGAACTCTCAAAACATCCGTTTTGCGACTCATTGCTCATAGCAAAAGCAAACGGTCATCCAAGGCATCCCGGTAACTTCATGGTGCTGACTAAAGGTAATCTAACAAGTTGATCGCCCGCAGGGCGTCGAGTGGAAGCGTATCACCTCCGAGGCTTAGAAATCGGGGGGCCGTTTATCGAGTCAGGTGATCCCCGATGTTAGCCCAGGAAAATGACCGTCGTGTTTATCCTCGCCTCCCGGCCCCGAAAGGGACGATTGTAGCTTGGCAAAGTTCCACTAAGAGATTGGTCTCCGCAGTGGACAACTTTGGGCTGGGCGGACTGTACATCCGTACTCCCGATCCGCCAGCAACTGGAACCTTCATTCAGTTGCTACTCGATGCGCCGACAGGGGACGTGCGCGCGCGTGCCGCGGTGCAAAGAAGTAGGCCTCAAGAAGGCATGGGCGTGAAGTTCGTAGCCATGGAACAGCAAGATCGGGCGCGATTCGCGGGCTGGCTTAGAACTCTGTCTGCCTGACCTGGGCGATCATCAGAGGTTCATTCCAGAACCTGCATTCGCAGGGTACTTGATTGGTCGGGTAGGGCAAAGGCGCGTAGCGGGCTTCGAAGGATGCCGACGTTTCCATTGCCCTCCCTAAAATTCCGTACGGCGGGTTTTCCCCAGTACGGCTTCAAGGCCGGTGTATCAAACAGGGCCTTCCCGTTCGACGCCTCCTCGCGGCGGACGGTTGGCCATTGTCCTTCGTGCTCCCCGCTTCCCTCGTCTGATCCCCGTTCTGTGCCGGGGGACGTTGCGCGCTGGAGCACCTCCGTTCGAGCAGCCGCTGCCGCTCTACCCCAGGGGCCCTCGCTCCCGACCGGGTTGCGTCGAATGGAGGGAAATGCAGAGAACAGAGAGACATTAGCCAAACAAATAAAATACCCCAAGTAGCTGAGAGATATAGATTTCTCAATGAAATTGGAAATTTTGTTGACTGGCGGAGAGGGGGGGACTTAAACCCCAGCCTTTCTGAGAACCTCTTTTTACAAGGGAAATTGCCGCCATCCCCTTTAGTACCGCGAACTTTAATGTAGCATGCGTGCAGCGCCGCGAAGTCCCGCGAAGTGCTAAGAGGCCCAGAAAGTGGCGAAAAACAGTAGCCCGCAGAAGCCCGGAACCGAAAGCTCATCGCGTTCCGGTGTTTAAGCTGAACTGGGGTAGGCAGCCATCAATCCTCGCTCATGGGGAACTTGCTACGCCACTCTATGGCGGCGGTTTGCTAATTCACCCTGACCTGTTTGCACAGACCGATTTTCATTTGTTTTGTTAGCGTTACGACCTCCCCATTTGTACCGAAATACCCATTTGCAGTCTAGAGTTCTGCAAGTGTTCAGCAAAAATGAGTACGGTGTTTGACCCGTTGGCATTGCTTGGGTGCGCGAGCGCTGTATCCTTCCGTTGACTCGCGCGTCTAAGACTGTCAGAGTTGATTTAGGGTAATGACGAGAAGACTATTCATTGTTGTAGCCATGGTCGCCCTGTTGGGCCTGCAATTTGTGGACTGCATGTCCGCCATGACGCAAGACCAACAGAGCATGAAGTGCTGCGGTTCCATGCCCTGCGACCCGTCCAATCAGAGCCACGATTGCTGCAAGGCGATGGCTTCGTCTCAGTCCCCCAGCGTATTGCCCGTCGCTCACGTGACCCTCCATGCGCCGGTGATGGTTGCGACCGATATTCTTGAATCACCGCAGGCCATGACGTACCCCGAAGTATCTCGCTTGGATTTCGACGCTCCGACGCATTCACTTCCCGAGCTTTACACCCTTCACTCTTCCCTCCTGATCTGATCCGCTGCTCAACGGTGCTGCAAAGCATCGGCTTGTCTCTTTCTCCGTCTCCACTGTCCACATAACCCGCCGACGTGTTTCGGTCGAGGCCCTTTTGGGTGACTCACTGACGCTTCGCGACTTCGATTCATATATTTAGGAGAAAAAGATGTTTTCGATAGCGAGAACGAATTTCGCTGCGCGTTTCTCGCGCGTAGCCATTGGTCGAAGTATTTCTGTGATTTTGCTTTCGGTTGTTTTCGCCGCTCATGCATTTGCGCAGGAGTCTCCGACATCGCACAGGGGGCCGACCACTCCACTCCCCGAGTTACTTGCGGAAGCGGAGGAAAACAATCCGCAAATCGAGGCGGCGCGGCAAGGCTGGCAGGCGGCCAAACAAGTTCCGACGCAGGTCTCGACGCTTCCAGACCCGCAATTCAATTTGCAACAGGTCAGCGTCGGCAGCCCTCGTCCGTTTGCCGGCTACACCAATAGCGACTTCGCGTATCTTGGCCTCGGCGTTTCACAAGACATTCCGTACCCAGGCAAGCTGCGCCTGAAGGGCGAGATAGCAAAACGCGAAGCGGATGTTTCGCAGGAACAAATCGAATCCGTCCGGCGCGCCGTCCTCGCTGAGCTCAAGGCCACCTATTTCCAGCTCGCGTATCTCTCCAAAACACTCACGATTCTCGAAGAGGACGGCGAGTTGCTCAAGCAAGTAGAACAGGCGGCCGACGCCCGGTACCGCTCCGGCATGGGAACGCAGCAGGACGTCCTTCAGGCGCAACTCCAAAGAACGAAGTTGCTTCGCGAAATCGCCATGCACCACCTGCAGGTCGGCAAGCTTGAAGCCCAGCTCAAACAACTCCTCAACCGTTCGCAGGAATCACCGGACATCGAGACGACCGATCTTCGCGAAACACCTCTTGTCCAAACGTACGCCGATCTTCTCGCTGCGGCGCAAGTACAGAATCCGGAAATCGCTGGCGCGCAGAAAATGATCGAAAGGCAGTCGTTGCAGGTGGATCTTGCCCGCAAAGACTTCTATCCCGACTTCAATCTGCAGTATATGTGGCAACGCACCGACCCCGCGCAGTTTCGTGCCTATTACATGCTGGGCGTCGGCATCAAGGTCCCGATCTATCGCAGCCGCAAACAACGTCCCGAGTTGGCCCAGGCCGAATCGGAGAAGCTTCGTGCGCGAAGTGAGTTCCAGGCGCGATCGCAGCAACTCGCTGGGGATTTGCGCGCGCAATACGTGATCGTGCAGCAGACCTCCGAACTGCTCAAGATCCACCACGAAGGGCTGTCTCCGCAGGCGCGGTCAGAATTTCAAGCGGGCCTCGCGGCCTACCAGTCCAACAAACAGGATTTTCAGGCGCTGCTAACGGCGTTTATCGATGTCCTGCATCTGGAAGAGGACTACTGGCAGAACATCGCCGAATACGAGACGGCCATCGCGCGGATCGAACAACTCACGGGACTTTCCTTGCGCGAAGAAAGAGCGAAGTAATGAAAACCTATCGCATCGGATTTTTGCTGGCGTTGATTGGAAACATCGTTCTTGCCGTCGTCCTCGTTGGGTTATGGCTGCATTATCGCGCAGCGAAGCCGATGCCGAACGTGGAAACCAAGTCCTCGAATTCCACCACGCAGGATTCCATGGCCGACTCGATGGCCACTCCCCCAGCTTCGACAGAAGCACCGCTGGTTCCGGTGCAGATCTCTCCGCAACGGTTGCAGAGCATCGGAGTGGAAACGGGCCAGGTCGAACAGAAGTCAGTCGCAGACGAGATTCGCACCACTGGTAGTGTCGCCGTGGACGAAAGGCGACTGGCCTACGTCCAAGTACGGTTCTCCGGCTATATCCAGAAAGTGTTTGCCGATGCCACGTACCAATACGTTCGAAAAGGGCATCCGCTGTTCACAGTTTACAGCCCGGAGCTAGTGGCCGCCGAACGCGAATACTTAGTGGCCAAGCAGAATCAGCAGCAAGTGGCGCAGAGTACGGTGCAAGGTGTCGCCTTCAGCGCAACATCGCTGCTCGACGCGACTGCGGAGCGTCTCAAGCAGTGGGGCGTTCCGCAAAAAGAAATCACCCGCCTCGAATCCACCGGCCAGGTGCAGCAGGAACTGGAAGTCGATTCGCCGGTTTCCGGCTACATCACCGAACGCAATGCTCTACCGAGCGTTGCCGTTCAGCCGGAAATGCGCCTCTACACCATCGCGGATCTTTCGACCGTTTGGGTTCAGGCAGAGCTCTTTCAGAACGATCTCGAACGGATAAAGATTGGCGCTCCTGCAACGCTCACCGTGAATACCTATGCGGGCCGGACGTTCACGGGCCGCGTGGACTTTATCTATCCGCAAGTGGATATGGATACGCGAACGGCCAAGGTGCGCGTTGTCTTTTCGAACGCTGGACTGCAACTCAAGCCCGGCATGTTCGTCAACGTGAGCCTGAAGGTCCCGATGGGAAGTCAGCTAGTTATCCCCGCGAGCGGCGTCCTGCAATCCGGCACTCGCGAGATTGCTTTTGTCGAGCGTAGCGACGGATACATCGAGCCGCGCGAGGTGCAGTTGGGCTCCCGCGTGGGTGATGATTTTATCGTGTTGAAGGGGTTGGAAGCGGGTGAGCAAATTGTTACCTCCGCAAATTTCCTGATCGACTCCGAGAGCCAGCTTCAGGCTGCACTTGGTTCCTTCGTTCCACCTCCACCCGGCGCGGGAGCGGCGTCTACGACCAACGCCCCGCAAGGAAATGTCGGATTGAGTTCAGACCCAAATCCACCCCGGAAGGGCGGCAATGTCTTCCACGTGAAACTCACCGACGCGAGTGGAGCGCCCATCTCCGGCGCGAAACTCACCGTGACGTTCTTTATGCCGGCGATGCCCGCGATGGGCATGGCATCAATGCGGACGCCCGTCACTCTCAGCGACAAGGGCAACGGGCTCTATGAAGGCTCGGGACAGTTGGAAAGCGGTGGAACCTGGCAAGTCACCATCCTCGCAAAAAAGAATGGGCAACTCATCGCGACCAAGCAATTGAGCGTGAACGCCACCGGAGGTATGTAAGGTGATCTCACGATGGATTGATTGGTGCGCGCAAAATCGTTTTCTCGTTTTCATGGGAATACTTCTGCTTGTGCTCACGGGAATCTGGGCCCTGCGTCACATTCCCCTTGATGCGTTGCCCGATATTTCCGACGTGGAAGTAATTATCCACACGCCCTGGGCGGGTCAGCCCCCCAGTCTCATCGAAGACCAGGTCACGTATCCCATTGTCACGACGCTTCTCGCCGCACCGCACGTGAAGGCCGTGCGCGCGCAAACCATGTTCGGTGACTCATACGTCTTCGTCGTCTTTGAGGACGGAACCGATTTGTATTGGGCGCGTTCGCGCGTTCTCGAATACATGCAACAGATCACGGAGCGCTTGCCCTCGCGTGTACATCCTGTCATCGGGCCGGACGCAACCGGCGCAGGTTGGGTCTATGAATACGCACTCGTGGACCACAGCCATCAACGCAGTTTGGCCGATTTACGCAGCCTCCAAGATTGGTACCTGCGCTATCAGCTCGCCACAGTTCCAGGAGTAGCCGAGGTAGCCACCATTGGCGGATTCGTTCGCCAGTACCAGGTCAACGTCGACCCGGACAAACTTCGCGCATACGGAATCCCACTCTCGACGGTCATCGAAAGAGTTCGGGCCAGTACGAACGAAGTTGGTGGACGCCTCCTGGAAATGGGTGGTGCGGAATACATGATTCGCGGACTCGGTTATCTGCATTCGCTGAGCGACCTCGAAACCGTTCCTGTAGCAACTAAGAACGGCACGCCAGTCCTCGTGCGCGATTTGGGAACAGTTACCTTCGGGCCGGACATTCGTGAAGGTGTTGCCGAGTGGCAAGGCCAAGGGGAAACCGTTGGCGGGATTGTCGTGATGCGCGACGGCATGAATGCTCTGACTGTCATTGATGGCGTCAAGAAAAAGCTCGCTGAGATCAAACCATCGTTGCCTCCAGGCGTCGAGATGGTCTCCGGTTATGACCGCTCTGGATTGATTCATGCGTCCATCAAAACGCTGCAGCGCGACCTGCTCGAAGAGGCCGCCATCGTCAGCGTAGTCATCATCATCTTCTTATTCCACTTTCGTTCCGCGTTGATTCCGATTCTGACACTATCTATCGCCGTGCTCGCAGCCTTCATCCCGTTGTACTACCTCCATGTCACGTCGAACATCATGTCGCTTGGCGGTTTGGCCCTGGCGATTGGCGTCCTAGTGGACGCCGCTATCGTGATGGTCGAAAACGGATACCGGCAGCTTTCGGAGCACCAATCCTCTCAATCCGAGCCACTTCCTGAGCCACAGAGACGGAAAATCCTGCTGGATTCGGCGAAACAAGTAGGTCCCGCTATTTTCTTTTCGCTGGTAATCATCGTGGTTTCCTTCCTGCCTGTCTTTTTACTGGAAGCGCAGGAAGGACGCATGTTTCGTCCGTTGGCGTGGACGAAGACGCTGGCCGTTGGCTTCTCCTCCGTCTTGGCGATCACGCTGGTGCCCGTGCTCATGATCCTATTCATCCGTGGGCGGCTAATACCTGAAGCACGGAACCCCATTTCAAGAATCACCCAGGCTCTTTATTTGCCGGTTCTGCGGTTCTGCTTGCGTTTCCGCAAAACCACCTTGCTGCTCAATTTGGTTTTTCTGATCGTCACACTTCCGCTCGCACTCCACATTGGAAGTCAATTCATGCCGCCCCTCTTTGAAGGTTCGGCTCTCTACATGCCGACAGCCTTGCCCGGAATTTCCATCGGGCAGGCATCGCGGTTGCTCCAAGAACAGGACAAAATCATTCGCACGTTCCCGGAAGTCGAGACCGTCTTTGGTTCTATCGGGCGATCCGACAGCGCGACCGATAACGCTCCACTCGATATGTATGACACGACGCTCATGCTCAAGCCGCGCAGTCAGTGGCGGCCAGGGATGACCTACGAAAAGCTCATTCAAGAAATGGACGCGAAACTCCAGTTCCCTGGGTTGTCCAACACATGGACCATGCCGGTCGAAAATCGCCTCGATATGGAATTAACAGGCATCAAGACGCCTCTTGGCTTGAAGATTCAGGGGCCAGACCTTGAGGGCATCCAGCAAGTTGGCGCGCAGGTGCAGCAGATACTCTCGGCAATTCCGGAGATGCGCTCCATTTTCGCAGAACGTGTTTCGCAAGGCTTTTATCTCAACATCGAAGTCAACCGGACAGAAGCGGCTCGCTATGATTTGACTATTGCTGATGTGCAGCAGGCGGTCACTTCGGGAATCGGCGGCGAAATGGTCGCTGAGAACGTCGAAGGCCGCGAGCGGTATCCAGTGAATGTGCGTTATAACCGCGACTTCAGGGACAACGTGGAAGAATTGCGACGCGTCCTGATTGGCACACCCTCAGGCGCGCAGATTCCAGTTTCGGATGTCGCCAAAATCTCGTTTTCTCGCGGCCCTTCAATGATCCGCGATGAAGACGGCGCGCTGACGGGCTACGTGTACATCGATCTGAACAAAAAAGACTACGGCGGCTTCGTCACACACGCGAGTAATTTGCTCAAGCAAAAACTCAAGTTGCCTCCCGGCTTTAGCTACAAATGGTCCGGCGAATACGAGTTTGAACTGCGGGCAAAAAAGCGGCTGCAACTCATTCTGCCGATCGTCTTTTTTGTCATCTTTATGTTGCTGTACGTGGTGTTTCATTCCGTCACCGAAGCGGCTGTCCTCATCTTCCCGACAATCTATGCGTTGACGGGCGGCCTGATTTTGCAGAAGCTGCTCGGCTACAACTTCAGCGTAGCGGTGTGGGTAGGCTACATCGCGCTTTTCGGCATCGTCGTTGAAACCGGAGTCGTCATGGTTGTGTACCTCCACGAAGCCCTGGATCACCGGCTCAAGTCCGGTGTTCCTGTGCGTCACGAGGACATCGAAGCAGCGGTAATTGAAGGTGCTGTCCACCGCCTAAGGCCAAAATTAATGACGGTGTGCGTTGTGCTCGCCAGTCTGATTCCGATTCTCTGGGAAACAGGTGTCGGCGCAGATGTGATGAAACCTATTGCCGCCCCTCTCGTGGGCGGCATGATCACGTCCACCATTCACGTGCTGATTCTGGTGCCAGTCTTTTTTGCGCTGATGAAGGAGCGAGCGCTATGGCGCGGCACCTTGCAGCCACAGCAAGAAGCCCAAGAGTTTTGAAGAGAATCGGTGCTGTAGCCGAAGCAATCTACGTCACCGGGCGCAGCAATCCTCGCAGGCTGTGCCCTGTAAGCCTTCAATTCCTTCCTTGGCGATGATCGGAACCATGATGAGGGCCGCTACCGGGTCGGCCCACCATAGACCGAAAAAGGCGTTCAGCAGCAACCCGGCGAGCAGAATGACCGACAGGTTGGTGCAAAATTCCGTTTGTCTGGCGTCTGCGTGCATGGCGGCGCTGCCCAGAGCGCTGCCCACTTTTCGCTTGGCACGCGAGAGCATTGGCATGACAACCAGAGACGCGCAGGCCAGAATAATTCCCGCAACGCTTTGTTCAGGCGCGCGCCTCGACCATAGGTCGGAAATCGAATCGTAGGCGATGTAAGCGCCGAGCACGAGAAAACATGCGCCAACAATTCGGAGCGCACGCTTCTCGTTCGCTTCCCTGAAATGTACGTCTGAATCAACGGACATCCTCCAGAGCAAGACCAAACCGGAAGTCACTTCAATGAAACTATCGATTCCAAAGCCTACGAGCGAAATACTTCCTGCAACAATTCCAGCCGCGATAGCGACCAAACCCTCGACCGTATTCCACACCACTGTGAAATATTCGAGCCTTCGGCCGCGATGTACCTCAGCGGGGCGCTCCAACGTGTCAATCGTGGCCATACCAACAGTCTACGCTTCCGTTGAGTTGAAACTGTGAAACGTTATCCGTCGGCGGTTTTTGACCGACCGCAACCGAAAGGAACAACAGCTGCTATACAATGCGGATAGAGCGTGGAAATCGTTATTTGCTGCAATCGAGTACAATCGCCATGGACGTAAAAACACATTGGGAAAAGGTTTATAAGACAAAAGCACCGGACACCGTCAGCTGGTACCTGCCGCATCTCGAAACGTCCCTCGCCCTCATTGAGCGAACTGGCGCGAGTCTTTCTTCGTCCATTATTGATGTAGGCGGCGGCGAATCCACGCTGGCCGACGACCTCGTTTCACGCGGATATCAGAACGTCACTGTCCTCGATATTTCTGAAACCGCGGTCAACATCTCGAAGCAGCGAATGGGAGAAGCCGCCAACCACGTCCAATGGCTAGTTGCCGATGTCCTCGCTACGGAACTCGAGCTTCTTGCGTACGATGTTTGGCATGACCGGGCCGTATTCCATTTTCTGACCACCATGGAACAACGTCTCGCCTACGTTCAAAACGTCGCGCGTTCGGTAAAACGCGGAGGTCACGTCATTGTCAGCACCTTCGGGCCGGAAGGTCCAACGAAGTGCAGCGGCCTTGAAGTCATGCGTTATGACGCGGGCTCTCTGCATGACCAGTTCGGCGCGCGGTTTCGTTTGATTGAGAGCTCACAGGAACTGCACGAGACTCCCCAGGGAACCACGCAACAATTCTTATACTGCTATTGCCGCGTGGAGTAGAGGAGCGCGGTGCTCCATCGTGGTAGAAAATCTCTTGACCCTGGAACGGTTCCACCCCTGAGGATATTCTCGTGAGATCCACAGTCTCCACAACCCAACCCATGCACTCCTCAGAGTTGGCGCGTCTCGCCGGTGTCAGCACGGATACGCTGCGTTATTACGAACGTCTCCGACTGCTTCCCACAGCGCCACGCTCTGCGGCGGGATACCGGCTGTTTCCTGCGCAGGCGCTTGATCGCGTTCGTCTCATCCGGGGCGCTCTCGGGATCGGTTTTTCCATTCGTGAGCTGACGGCAATTTTCGCGGAACGCGACCGTGGCGGCGCCCCGTGCCAACGCGTACTTCTGTTGGCCCGCGAAAAGCTCGCTACCGTCGAAGCTTCGCTCCGTGACTTGCAAATCTGGCGGCGCGAACTGAAAACGACACTTGCGGGCTGGGAACGCCAACTCCGAAAGACTCCTCGAGGACAAAGGGCTGGCTTGCTGGAAACTTTTGTTGCTTCTCATCCGAACCGCCAGACGCGCTATTCATCACGGATGCCACTGGCGCGCGGACATCAGAAAGGGGAGAAGTCACAATGAGAGGACTATTAGCCACAGCAGTTTTCTGCCTCGCTGTTTTTGCCACGCAAGGTCAGGCGCCGCCCGCAGCTCAGAACGAGAAACCCAAAGATTCCCAAGCCGATTGCCCGATGCGCAAAGCGCACGCACACGATGACTCCACTTCTTCTGCAATGAATGATCGCGGCGAAAAAGGAATGGGATTTTCGCAGACCGCAACAACGCATCACTTTCTATTGAACGCGGACGGCGGTG
>Ga0182024_10011703_pt1 | contig 17544 bp, 14 predicted proteins | sample P32metaG_FD_120480 | JGI IMG/M metagenome (GOLD analysis project Ga0182024, IMG submission 120480) | Permafrost microbial communities from Stordalen Mire, Sweden - P3-2 metaG (Illumina Assembly) | ecosystem: Environmental > Terrestrial > Soil > Wetlands > Permafrost | place: Sweden: Stordalen... | reverse complement strand
CGATCGTCGCCGCGCTCATGCGATCGAGCTACACGGAAGCTCTGCTGTTCGTCACTGCAGGCGCCGGCGCAGGCGCAGCAGTCGCCTATTGGATGCGCGAGATCGCCGCGACGCGTGAAAGAGCGCCCGAACGCACTTAGGCAACCGACAACCTTGACGGCGAGCCCGCTTGGCGCGAGGAACGTGACGATGTCCTCGCACGCGCCCCTCGGGCCTCGAGCGTCGCTCACGGAGCTTTCTGTCGAGCTCGAACGCGCCCTCCTCGCGGAGCTCGTGGCCGAGTACAAACGCATCAACCGCGACGTGTTCGGCAACGCGCTCCATCTACCGGGCATAGAGCTCGTCCTGTCCTCTTCGCGCCTCGGTCGGTGGGTCAAGGACGACCGGACGCTCGAGCTCTCGCGCAGCCTCGTGCTCGAGCGCGGTTGGGGCATTGTCGTGGAGGTCCTGAAGCACGAAATGGCGCACCAATACGTGCAAGAGGTGCTGGGACAGACGAAAGAGACGGCGCACGGTCCAGTGTTCCGTGACATCTGTCGGCGCCTCGGCATCGACGGCGCAGCGGCGGGGTTGCCGCGCGGGGAAGAGGGCAACGACGAAGACAAGATGGTGGAACGCATCGCGCGGTTGCTCGCCCTCGCGGAGAGCCCGAATGTCCACGAAGCCGAGGCGGCGGCACAAGCAGCGCAGCGCCTCATGCTCAAGTACAACATCGACGCGCGCGAGAGCGCGAGGTCAAAGGGCTACGCCTTCGCGCACGTGGGACGTCCGACGGGGCGCGTCACGGAAAGCGAGCGAATCTTGTCGATGCTGCTCGGTAAGCACTTCTTCGTCGAGGTCATCTGGGTGCCCGTCTATCGGGTTGCGGAAGGCAAGCGCGGCAGCGTCCTAGAGCTGTGCGGTACGCCCGCGAACCTTGCCATGGCGGAGTACGTGCACGCATTCCTCACGCAGACCGCCCAGCAGCTCTGGAACGAGCACTGCCGGAACGCCGGCATCTTCGGCAACCGCGACCGTCGCACCTATCTCGCGGGGGTCATGACCGGATTCGCCGAGAAGCTCGCGCATCAGGCAACTTTGCACCGCGAGCAGGGGCTCGTGTGGGTGAAAGACGCGGATCTCGGCGGCTACTTCCGGCGGCGTCACCCGCACATCCGGCACGTGAGGTACGCAGGGACACGCAGGAACGATGCCTATGTCCGCGGCCGCGACGCGGGAAGGCGCATCGTACTGCGAAAGGGAATCGAAGGGACTCCGACGAACCTCGGGCACCTCCTTCCGGCAAAGCGGTAGCATCGCGGCGATGCCCGCAAAGCCGCGAACGCGATCCGCTTTCGAGTCGGGGAAGGCGCTCCGTCACCTGAAGAAGCAAGACCCCGTCCTCGGGCGTCTGATCGAGCGGGTGGGCCCCTACCTGTTGCGAGTGGAAACGATTCACTCCCCTTTTGCGGCCCTCGCTGAGGCCATCATGCATCAGCAAATAACTGGAAAGGCTGCGGCCACCATCGTTCGGCGCTTCAAAGAGAAGCTGGGCGACGGCACGATCTTCCCGTTGCCCGAGGCCATCCTCGCTGCGTCCGACGAGACGCTGCGCGGGGTCGGCCTCTCGCGATCAAAGGTACTCGCGATGCGCGATCTCGCCGCCAAGACGCTCGACGGCACCCTCCCCGCGTACGATGCGCTCTGCTCGATGGAGGAGGAGCACATCGCCGATCGCCTCACCCAGATCCGCGGGATCGGCCTATGGACCGTCCACATGCTGCTGATTTTCCGGCTTGGTCGCCCCGACGTATTGCCCTCGACCGACTACGGCGTTCGCAAAGGCTTCGCGATGACCTTCCGCTGGAAGGGGCGCTCGAAGGACGCGACGAGGGCCTTGCCGGACCCGAAAGATATCGCGCGGCGCGCGGAGAAGTGGCGCCCCTACCGCTCGGTGGCGAGCTGGTACCTCTGGCGAGCGCTCGAGATCCCCACCTCGGCGAGCCGCCGAGCACCCTAGCGTTGTACGATACTCCAATGGCCGATTACGCATTCGAGCACGCAGACGGGTTCGAGCAGGGGGAGCTGGCCGGCCAGGTGCGGCTCGGCAAGTTCGAGTCCCACTACGAGGAGATCTTCGCGGAAGTCATTGAAGACGGCGTCATCACCCCTGAAGAGCGCGCCAGGCTTCATAAGGCAGCCGACGCGCTCGGCCTCGACCGCATGCGCTTGCGAAGCCTGGAAGAGGCGCTCCAGGCCGCGTACGAAGCTCGACACCACGTGCGCGTACGCGAGGTGGAGGGCGACGACGCGCCCCCGGCGTCGATCGTGCTCAGCCCGCACGCCGCCCAGGATCCACGCGTCGCCGTGCTCGAGCTCCGCGTCAACGACCTAGAAGCTCAAATAGCCGAGCTCACGAGAGAACTGGCCATCGCGCGATCGCAGGTCGCCGTCGAAGTCGACGTATCGAACCTAGCCGCACCGGTTCGGGCCGTGGTGGAGGTCGAAGAGTCGGCCGACGATCTGGCTCGACGTCTTCGCGGCGATCCGCGCGACGTCGCGAGCCTTCGTGGCCTCTATCGTATCTACGAACGCTCCGGCGACGTCGACCGACAGTGGCTGACCGCGCGATCTCTCGTCTACCTCGACGCGGCCGACGAAGGTGAGCGCGCGATGCACACCCGCTACCGCGTCGACGGCCTCATCAAGCCAAGCGCGTCTCTCTCGGCCGAAGGGTGGAGGCTCCTCTTTCACCCGGACGAAGAGCTCCTCACAGGGCAGATCTTCGCGGTCATCGTGCCGGCCGTCCTTCTCGGGCGCATCTCGACGCTGCGGCGCGAGAAAGCGTTGCCTAAGCTCGACCCCGCGAGCAAGCAAGACCCCAAGACGTCGACCATTCAAGCGGTTCGGTGCTTCTCGTGGGCGGGCTCGATCCTCGGGCTCGGGTCGCCTCCCCTCTACGCCGACCCCGACTTCACCGGAGCGGTCGAAATGGTGGTCGGCGTTCCACCTTCGACCCGGCTGGGCAGGCCGGCCCTTTCGGGGCGATCGCCCCTCGAACTCGCATTCCTCGCGGGGCAACATCTTTCGTATTTCCGCGAAGAGCACTTCATCCGCCTCCTCGTGCGGACGATTCCCGATCTCGAAGACCTCTTTCTCGCCGCACTCAGCATCGCGAACGCCGGGATCCCGCTCTCCTCCGAAATGAAACGGCGCGTCGGCCCGATCGCTCGCGCCATCGAGCCCGTGCTCGAGCCGCCCACGATCGACCGACTGCGCGGTCACTTTCTGCGCTTCATCGAGGAAGGGGGACGCACCAACTTGCAGCGATGGGCGACAGCCGCCGAGCGCACGGCTGCGCGCGCCGGTCTGCTCTTGGCGAACGACCTCGGCTCCGCGCGCGCGATCTTCGCACTCGACGACCTGTCGAGCGCCGACATTCTCGAAGGGAAGATGGACGATCTGCTCGCCTTTTGCGCGAGCGATCGTTACGCGAATCTGCGTACACAAATCGGCCTGGCCCTCCCGAGGCTCCCGTGCGCCTAACCTTCCTGCCGTTTCTCACGCTAGCCTTCGTGTCGACCTCGCACGCCTCTGCGGATGAGGGGATGTGGCCATTCGACATGGTGCCCAAGGAGCAGATTCAGAAGGAGCACGGCGTCACGCTGACCGACCCATGGCTCGATCATGTGAGACTTTCGAGCGTTCGCTTCTCGACCGGAGGATCTGGGTCTTTCGTCTCGTGGACCGGACTCGTCTTGACCAATCATCACGTCGCCTCCGACTGCATTTCGAAGCTCGCGAGTCAGCAGAAGGACTACCTCGAGACAGGCTTTCTCGCCGGACGTGACGGTGTCGAAGCCAAGTGTCCCGACCTGGAGCTGAACCAGCTCGTCTCGATCCAAGACGTGACCGACACGGTGCGCGCCGCGAAGGTCGCCGGCATGAGCGATGCGGATGCGAATACGGCCATGAAAGGCGCCATGGCGCGCATCGAAAAAGTGTGCACGGACAAGGGCCTCGCGACGCGCTGCGACGTAGTGACCCTTTACGCGGGCGGCAAATATCACCTCTACACCTACAATAAGTACACTGACGTTCGGCTCGTGTTCGCGCCCGAGCAATCCATCGCATTCTTCGGCGGCGACCCCGACAACTTCACCTATCCGCGGTACGATCTCGACCTCGCGATCTTTCGCGTCTACTCGGACGGAAAGCCTTTTTTTGCCAAGGACTTTCTCAAGTGGAACGCCGACGGCCCCAAAGAGGGGGACACCGTCTTCGTCAGCGGTCACCCGGGCTCGACCGACCGTATGGACACGACGGCACAGCTCGCGCGCCTGCGCGACATCGTCTATCCGTATTATCTCGACCAGGCGCTGCACGAGAGGAAAGGCCTCGGCGATCTCGCGACGGAGAATGCGGAGGGGGCACGCGAATCCCGTGCGCCGCTCTTTCGCGTCGACAACGGAATCAAGGCCGTGACTGGGTTCGAAAGTGGTCTCCGCGATCCCGTCCTGATGAAGAAGCAGTCCGACCGCGAGGCGGCACTCCGAAGCACCATTGCCAAAGATCCAAAACTGCAGTCCGAATACGGCTCGGCGTGGGGAGACGTCGAGCGCGCAGAGAGGGTCGTGGACTCCGTCTACAGGTCCTATGCGGCGCTCGAACGCGCGAGCCGATCGGATCTCTTTCAGATCGCGCGGTCGCTCGTGCGCTTGCCCCGTGAGCTGGCCACCCCGAACGACCGCCGCCTCAAGGAGTACCGAGACTCGAACCTCGACTCGTTGAAGTTGCAGTTGTTCTCGTCTGCGCCCATCTACGGCGAGGTCGAATGGGTGCTGCTTCGGACCTGGCTCGATCGCATGGTCCGCGATCTTGGCGCGAACGATCCGACGGTGAAGGCGGTGCTCGCCGGACACTCGACCGCAAATGCTGCGCGTGAGCTCGTGGCAGGCACGCGACTCACGGATCTCTACGCGCGGAGGGCGCTCTACGATGGCGGCGCTCTTGCGATCGATGCATCGAGCGATCCGATGATTAAGCTGGTTCTTCTCCTCGACAACTCCGCCCGCGCGATACGAAAGCGCTACGAGGACGAAGTAGAAGGGCCGATGCGCCAGGCAGGGCAAAAGATCGCCCAAGCCGTATTCGCCGCGAGAGGCACGAGCGTCTATCCCGATGCCACGTTCACCTTGCGTCTCTCGCCGGGTGTCGTGAAGGGGTACTCGGAGGGAGGCAAATCGATCGCTTGGGCCACCGACTTCGCCGGAATGTACGCCCACGCAACGGGCACGCCGCCCCGCAAACTCCCGAAACGCTGGCTCGACGCAACCTCGGCTTCGCCCCCTATCGACCCAAAGACTCCCCTCGACTTCGTCTCTACCAACGACATCATCGGAGGCAACAGCGGCAGCCCCGTCTTGAGCGCGAGCGGCGAGCTCGTCGGCCTTATCTTCGACGGAAACTTGTCGAGCTTACCGAACCGCTTCGTATACCGTGAAACGACTCAGCGCGCCGTAAGCGTCAACAGCGCGGGGATGCTCGAAGCTCTCCGCCACGTGTACGGCGGAGAAGCGCTCGCATCGGAGCTCCTCGGCTCGCCGGCACCCATCGCGGTGACGCCATGACCCGTACGCTCATTCACGGCGGAACCGTCGTGACGGCCATCGATACGTATGCCGCCGACGTCGTCCTCGCCGACGACAAGATCGCGGCACTCGTCGCGCCGGGTACCTTTTCCGGGCCGGAGGCTTCCTTCGACGTGACACTCGACGCGCGCGGAAATTACGTGATGCCGGGCGGCATCGACGCGCACACGCACCTCGACATGCCGTTTGGCGGAACGACGTCGAGCGACGATTTTCAGACGGGCACCCTCGCTGCGGCGTATGGCGGGACGACGAGCCTGGTCGACTTTGCCATCCAGGCGAAGGGCCAAGCGCTGCGTACCGGCCTCGACACGTGGCACGCCAAGGCGGAGGGGAAAACTGCGATCGATTACGGCTTCCACATGATCATGACCGACGTGAACGAGTCGACGGCCGCCGAGATGGGCGACGTCGTCAAAGAGGGGATTACTTCGTTCAAGATGTTCATGGCGTATCCCGGCGTTCTGTTCGTCGACGACGGACAGATCTTCCGCGCCATGCAGCGCGCGGGAGAAGTAGGCGCGCTCATTTGCATGCACGCGGAGAACGGCATTCCCATCGACATTCTCGTTCAACAAGCCCTCGCGAAGGGGCACACGGCTCCCAAGTACCATTCGCTGACGCGCCCCCAGATCGCGGAGGCCGAAGGGACGCACCGAGCTATTTGTCTCGCGGAGATGGCGGGCGCGCCAGTCTACATGGTGCACCTGTCGGCCGAGCGGGCTTTGATGGAAGTGGTCGAGGCGCGCGACCGTGGCCTCCCCACGTTCGCGGAGACGTGCCCCCAGTACCTCTTCTTGTCCGAGGAGGACCTTGCACGGCCCGACTTCGAGGGGGCCAAGTTCGTCTGCACACCTCCCCTTCGACCAAAAGCGATGCAGGAAGATCTTTGGCGAGGCCTCCGCACGCACGATCTCCAAGTCGTCTCGACCGACCATTGCCCGTTCTGCATGAAAGGTCAGAAGGATCTCGGCAAGGACAGCTTCGCCAAGATCCCGAACGGAATGCCCGGCATCGAGACCCGTCTCTATCTCCTCTGGGACGGCGGAGTAGCCAAGGGAAGAATCTCTTTGAATCGCTTCGTCGAGATCACGAGCACGGCACCCGCCAAGATTTTCGGCCTTTACCCTCACAAGGGCACCATCGCCATCGGCGCGGACGCCGACCTCGTCGTATGGGACCCGAAGAAGAAGCACGTCCTCTCGCAAAAGACCCTACATATGAGGGTCGACTACTCTCCGTACGAGGGGCAAGAAGTTACGGGCGCGCCGGCTTACGTCCTCTTGGGAGGCAAGGTCATCGTCGACCACTTCAAATACGTGGGCAACGCAGGTGATGGACGATTCCTCAAGAGGGCCACGTTCGGGCTCGGGTGACGCGATGCGAGCAGGCCACGACGGAACCGTGAAGAACTACATCGGCGGAGCGTGGCACACGTCGACGTCGACGGAGCACCTCTTGCTCTCCAACCCGGCCACCGGCGAACCGCTCGGCTCGGTTCCACGGGGCACCGGGAAGGACGTCGACCAGGCCGTCGCCGCAGCAAAGGCTGCGTTTCCCGCGTGGCGTGACACGCCGCCGGCCACGCGTGCGCGCTACCTCTTCGATCTTCGCAACGCGATGGAAGAGCATTTCGACGAGCTCTGTGCCCTCTGCACGGAAGAGCATGGAAAGACCCTCGACGAGAGCAGAGGCGACGTGCGGCGCGGCATCGACAACGTCGAGACTGCAGCAGGCATTCCGTCGCTCATGATGGGCGACGCACTCGAGCAGATCGCAAGCGGGATCGATTGCGTTTCGGTCCGTCAGCCGATGGGCGTCTTCGCGGTCATCGCGCCTTACAATTTCCCGTCGATGGTACCGCTATGGTTTTTGCCGTACGCGATCGCGACGGGCAACACGTTGGTCGTCAAGCCGAGCGAACAGGTGCCCTTCTCGCAACGGCGCATCTTCGAACTCATCGACACGATTCGACTCCCCAAAGGCGTCGTGAACTCGGTCAACGGCGGCAAGGACGTCGTGAATGCCATTCTCGAGCACGAAGACATCGCCGGCGTCTCGTTCGTCGGGTCGAGTGCAGTCGCGCGGCACGTGTACGAACGGGCCGGCGCGACTGGAAAGCGGGCCCAAGCGCTGGGCGGCGCGAAGAACTTCGCCGTCGTGATGGACGACTGCGACTGGGAGAAATCGATCGCAAACGTGGTCGATAGCGCGTTCGGCTGCGCGGGCCAGAGGTGCCTCGCGACGAGCGTCGTCGTCGGCGTCGGCTCTGCGTATGCTCGGCTGCGCGAATCGCTCGTCCTCGCGTCACGCAAGGTGAAGGTCGGCAACGGAAGGGACCCCGGCGTGACGATGGGTCCTCTCATCAGTGCGAGACACAAGGAAAGGGTCCTCGGTTACATCGACCGCGGAAGAAAGGAAGGGGCGGAGCTCCTCCTCGACGGACGCGGACTCGAGGTCGCGGGATGCCCGAAAGGTCACTTCGTCGGACCGACGATCTTCGCCAACGTGTCACCCAACATGGCCATCGCGAGCGACGAGATCTTTGGACCCGTTCTCTCCGTGCTCGAAGCGAAGACGCTCGACGACGCGATCGCCCTCGCCAAGAGCCACCCGCTCGCAAACGCGGCCTCTATCTACACGCAGAACGGCGGGCACGCCCGCAAGTTCTCGAAAGAGATCGACGCATCGATGGTCGGCGTGAATATCGGCGTCGCGGCCCCGATGAGCTACTTCACCTTCGGCGGAAACAAGGGGAGCTTCTTCGGCGACCTCAAAGCCCACGGGAGAGAAAGCGTACTCTTCTACACGCAGAACAAGACCTCGATCCAAAGGTGGTGGTGAAAGATGCCGCGCAATGTCACGGTGGGCCTCATTCAGGCCGCGACTCCGTTCGACCCGAGCTGGCCCGTCGAAAAGATCAAGAGCGCCGCACTCGAGAAGCACCTCCCCCTGATCGAAGAAGCTGGCAAGAAGGGGGTCCAGATTCTCGGCCTACAAGAGATCTTCAACGGCCCCTACTTCTGCCCGAGTCAGGATCCTCTTTGGTACGACGCCGCCGAGCCCGTCCCGGGCCCGACGACCGAGACGATGCAGGCGTACGCGAAGAAGTACCAGATGGCGATGGTCGTTCCCGTCTACGAACGCGAGTCGGCGGGCGTCTACTACAACACGGCGGCGCTCCTCGACGCCGACGGCAGCTATCTTGGGAAGTACCGAAAAAGCCACATCCCGCACACGAGCGGCTTCTGGGAGAAGTACTTCTTCAAGCCCGGCAATCTCGGCTACCCGGTCTTCCAGACTCGCTACGCGCGCGTGGGCATGTACATCTGCTACGACCGCCACTTCCCGGAAGGGGCACGCCTCTTGGGTCTCGGGGGGGCGGAGATCGTGTTCAATCCCTCCGCGACGGTCGCGGGCCTCTCGCAGTACCTCTGGAAGCTCGAGCAGCCGGCGCATGCGGTAGCCAATGGATACTTCGTTGCGGCGAGCAATCGCGTCGGGACAGAAGCGCCGTGGAACATCGGGCGCTTCTATGGAACGAGTTACGTCGTCGACCCGCGCGGAAACTTCGTCGTGACGGCGAGCGAGGACCGCGACGAGCTCATCGTGGCTACATGCGACCTCGATCAGATCGAGGAGGTGCGCCGCGTCTGGCAGTTCTTCCGCGATCGAAGACCCGAGACCTACGGAGAGCTGACCAAGATCTAGAGGAGAAAGGCGCGCCGTGACCACGAAGAAGTCGATGACGAGCGCGGAGGTACGCGCGAAGCACAAGGAGTTTCTCTTCCCGAGCTGCGCCAACTATTACGAAGAGCCCATCGTCCTCGACCGTGGCAAGGGCGCACGTCTCGAGGACCTCGACGGCCGGAGCTACCTCGACTTCTTCGGCGGTATCTTGACCGTGAGCCTCGGCCAAGCGCACGAAGGGGTGAACCGGGCGCTCCACGCGCAGATCGACCGGCTCGGGCATACGTCTACGCTCTACCCAACGCTTCCCATCGTCGAGCTCGCCGAGAAGCTCGTCTCTCTCGCGCCCGGCAAGATCCAAAAGGCGTTCTTCACGACCAGCGGCACCGAAGCGGACGAGACGGCCGTGGTTCTCGCGCAGATCCACACGGGGCGACAGGAGATCGTCGCCCTCCGACACGGCTACTCGGGGCGCTCGGTGCTGGCACAGTCGCTGACGGCGCACTCGAACTATCGCGCCGTGCCTACCCAGGTCGCCGCGATCAAACACGCTCACGCCCCCTATTGCTACCGATGCCCGTTCGGTCTCTCTTACCCGAGCTGCGAGATTGCGTGTGCCAGGGACATCGAGGAGCTCATCCAAACGACGACGACCGGCCAGATTGCCGGCTTCTTGGCCGAGCCCATCATGGGGGTCGGCGGATTCATCGATGCCCCGGACGGCTATTTCAAGATCGCCGTCGAGATCATCAAGAAGTACGGCGGCCTCTTCATCTGCGACGAAGTGCAGACCGGCTTCGGCCGAACCGGAAGCAAGATGTGGGGCATCGAACACCACGAAGGCGTCTTGCCCGACATCATGACGATGGCAAAGGGGATCGCGAACGGATTGCCGCTCGGCGCCACGCTCGCGACCGCCGCGATTGCAGACTCGTGGAAGGGGGGAAATATCTCTACATTCGGAGGCAACCCAATTAGCGCAGCGGCGGCCAACGCCACGATCGACACCGTGATCGGCGAGCGCCTCGCGGACAACGCCGCTGCCATGGGAAGAGTGCTTTTCGAGGGCCTTTTTGCGCTGAAGGCGAAGTATCCCCGCACGATCGGCGACGTGCGCGGAAAAGGGCTCATGCAAGCTCTCGAGCTCGTGAAGGACGAGACGGCCAAGGACCGTACGCCCGCCCCGGAGACGACGCTTCGCCTCTTCGAAGAAACGAAAGCGCGTGGCTTGCTTATCGGCAAAGGGGGACTCTACGGAAACACCGTGCGTATTGCCCCTCCACTCAACATCGGCAAGTCAGACGTGGCAGAGGCGCTAAAGATCCTGGACGAGTCGTTCGCGTCGATGAAGGTCGGCTGAGGCAAAGACGGATGGCTTCCTTTCGCGACCTCCTCCTCGACGGGCGCCCCGAGCAGCTCATTGCCGACCACAAGCCCCTCTACTCGGACGCCGAGGCGAACGCGGAAGCACTTCGCTGCCTCTATTGCGTCGACGCACCCTGCATTAAGGCATGCCCAACGTCGATCGACATTCCAACGTTCATCAAGAAAATCGCGACCGGCAACGTGAGAGGATCCGCGCGGACCATCTTCGAGAACAACATGCTCGGCTACTCGTGCGCGCGGGCGTGTCCGGTCGAAGTCTTGTGCGCCGGGTCGTGCGTGTACACGGGTTGGCACCGCGACCCAATCGCCATCGGACGCCTCCAGCGCTACGCAACCGAGATCGCCACCCGAGACGGCCAAGCACCTCTCTTCACCCCGAAGGAGCCGCGTGGAGACAGCGGCCTCTCTGTCGCCCTGATCGGCGCAGGGCCCGCTTCGTTGGCCTGCGCGGCGGAGCTAGTACTCGAGGGGCACCGTGCCGTCGTCTTCGAGAAGCGGCCCACCCCGGGAGGGCTCAATACAATGGGCATCGCCCCTTATAAACTGCACGCCGAGGACGCATTGCACGAGGTGGAGTGGGTCTCCTCGCTCGGCGTCGAGATCCGTACGGGGGTCGAGGTGGGTCGCGACGTGAAAGGGGAAGACTTACTGGACGCGTACGACGCGGTGTTCGTCGGCGTCGGCTTGGGTTCCGACTCGAGGCTTGGGCTTCCCGGCGAAGACGGGCCCGGCGTGTATGGCGCCACCGCGTGGATCGAAGCGATGAAGCTCGCCAGGGCCGACAAGCTCGACCTTGGACGCGTTCTCGTGGTGGGGGGGGGGAACACGGCTATCGACATGGCACGCGAATGCGCGCAGCTCGGCGCCGTCGACGTCGCCATGGTCTACCGTCGTGGCCTCGGTGAGATGATCGGGTACGCGCATGAGCTCGACCAAGCGAAGCGAGAAGGCATTCGTGTCGTAACGGGGACGGCTCCGCTCGGCTTCGCGCGGCGCGCGGATGGGCGAGTTTCGGCCCTTCGCGTGGCTCGAGCGGACGCGGGCAAAGCCGTGCCCGGCACTGAGCACGAGATCCCATGCGATACGGTCGGCGTCGCGATCGGCCAGTCGAAGATCCGGGGCATCGTTGCCGAGCTCCCGGGCGTCCTGCTCGACGCTCGCGGCTGCATCGTCGCGGACCCCATCACCGGGATGACGGCGCATCCAAAAGTATGGAGCGGCGGAGACTGCCAACGGCGGCAAGGAGGTCGTCCACGCGGTAGAGGGCGGGCGCAACGCGGCGCGCGAGATCATGCGCTGTTTCGGGAAAGAAGGCTGAGCTTCGATGGCAGACCTCTCGATCGATTTTGCGGGGATCAAGAGCCCCAACCCATTCTGGCTCGCCTCCGCGCCGCCGACCAACACCGGCGAGCAAGTGATGCGCGCGTTCGACGCCGGCTGGGGGGGCGCGGTGTGGAAGACTTTGGGCGACCCTATCGTCAACGTCACGAGTCGCTTTGCGGCCGTCGACTACGCAGGCCAAAAAGTGATGGGACTCAACAACATCGAGCTCATTACCGACCGCCCTCTCGCTGACAATCTGCGGGAGCTCCGTGAAGTAAAGCGGCGCTATCCCAAGCACGCGCTCGTCGTTTCGCTGATGACCGAAACGAAGGACGACTGGCGCGTTCTCATCGAGAAGGTGGAAGACACCGGCTGCGATGGCCTGGAGCTCAACTTCGGCTGTCCGCACGGGATGTGCGAGCGCGGCATGGGGTCCTCGGTCGGTCAGGAGCCCAAGCTTCTTCAGGAAATCACGAGCTGGACCAAGGAGTTCGCCAAAACCCCCGTGCTCGTGAAGCTCACGCCCAACACGGGCGACATCACCGAGCCCGGCTTCGCGGCGGTGTCGGGAGGCGCCGACGGCATCTCGCTCATCAACACGATCAAGAGCCTCATCGGGGTCGATCTCGACCGGATGGTCCCCTTCCCTCGCGTCGGCAAGAGCTCGAGCCACGGCGGATACTGTGGCCCCGCGGTCAAGCCCATCGCGCTCCACATGGCGGCAGCCCTCGCCCGCGACCCACGTATCTCGGTCCCGATTTCTGGCATCGGCGGCATCTCGACATGGCGCGACGCAGCGGAATTCATCGCGCTCGGCTCGACCAACGTTCAAGTGTGCACCGCCGTGATGCATCATGGCTACCGCATCGTGGACGATCTTATCGAAGGTCTGTCCGAGTACCTCGACGCCCACGGCATGAAGAGCGTGAACGAGCTCCGAGGGCGCGCGATCGAACAGTTCGTCGATTGGGGAGATCTCGACTTATCGTACAAGCTCATCGCGAAGATCGATTCGCGTACCTGCATCGGGTGCCAGCTCTGCGTCACCGCGTGCTGGGACGGAGCGCACCAATGCATCTTCACGGGAGCCCTGGACCGCCCACGCCCTCCACACGCTCACACGCCGGGCCCCGCCGTGGTGCCAAAGCCGCAGGTCCTCGGTGCGATCGCGGGCGATCGAGTCCCCTGGATCGACGAGCCCGAGTGTGTGGGTTGCAACCTCTGCGAGATCGTCTGCCCTGTTCCGGGGTGCATTACGATGGCGGAGGTCCCGAACGGACCCCCCGAAACTTGGAACGACCGCGTGCGCGAAGGGCGTGACAAGGTGTCCGGAGGGATTCACGAGTGACGCGGCTCAATGCCGGAGGGTGACCTGCACCGAAGAAACCGCGCGCCCTTCGCCCCCGACGTCCGCGGCGCCGACTGAAGCGTTGGGCTTGTACGCGTGCTCGGGGCCCGGAAAAGCACCGCTTTGCACCTCAGCCACGTAAGCCTGCAAGGCGGCCACAGCCGACCCGGCAAGATCCACGTAACGCTTTGCGAACCTCGGAGACGGCCCTCGGCTCATCCCGAGCAGGTCGGTGCAAACGAGGACCTGGCCATCGCACTCACGGCCTGCGCCGATACCGATGGTCGGAATGTCGATCTCCCGCGTGACGCTTGCGGCGACATCCGGCGGAATCGCCTCGAGCACAATCGCGTAGGCACCGGCTTCTTCCAAAGCTCGGGCGCTCTCGAGGATTCGCCGGGCGGCCTCGTCGCCTCGCCCTTGGACCTTGAACCCGCCGAACGCGTGAACGCTCTGCGGCGTCAGTCCCACGTGACCCATGACTGGAATGCCGGCCCGCGCGATTCGCCGGACATGCTCCGCTATTTCGTCCCCCCCCTCGAGCTTGACGCTTTCGAAAGCCCCGTGCTGGACCATTTTCCCCGCGCTCTCGACCGCCTGCGCGGGAGAGACCTGATAGCTCATGAACGGCATGTCCCCGACGAGGTGTGCACGTTCGAGCCCCCGGGCGACCGCGCGCCCGTGATAGCAGACGTCGTCCACCGTTACGGTAAGCGTATTGGGAAGTCCCTGGACGACCATGCCAAGCGAGTCACCCACGAGGACGACGTCGACACCCGCCTCATCCACGAGGCGCGCCATCGTAAAATCATACGCCGTGACCATCGTCACCGCGGATGCGCCGAGACGCGCCTTTCTGCCGCGAAGGTCGGGAGCGGTCACCTTGCGTGAGCGGCTCGCGCCGGTCGCCTGTGCGGGCGCAATTGCGTTTGAGTACATGAGTCTCCGGGTCGCGGCCGGGGAATTGCGGTCCGGTCCACGCCTGCGCCCAATGTAGGGCTCGTCTCTTTTCGCGGCAAGCTGCGCATCGTCCTTGGCGGTGTTTGCAAGGGCCAGTAGGGTCGCACTGTGACCGCGTCCCACCCCGCCGCTTGCTCGTCCCTTCGCGCCGCGGGGGCGCTCCGACTCCTGGCGGCTCTCTGTCCGCTGGCTCTTTGGGGTTGCGACTCTCCTCCATCCGCAGCCGACCTCCAAGTCTGGACACCAGCCGATCACGACCACTCCGACGAGAAGGAACGCGTCGCGTCCGGCGCGCAAGCGGCTCCCGCTCCGGGCGGCTCGAAAGAGGACGGCAATCGCGCGCTCATAGAGGCGACTTGGCGAAGTCAGTGCGCGACCTGCCACGGGACGATCGGGCACGGCGATGGTCCTAACGGCCCGATGGTGAAAGCCTCGGATTTGACGCGCGCAGACTGGCAATCCAGCGTCACCGATCAGCAACTGGCTGCCTCGATTACGAACGGAAAGGGACGGATGCCCAAGTTCGATCTCCCGCCCACACTGCTGTCCGGGCTCGTATCGAGAATTCGGGCGTCCCGCGGGAGATAGGCCTCGCGCCCGAGCCTGGTCTCGCTTACTCGTCTGGCTCCGACCCGCGGAGCCCATGCTTTTTCGCCATGTCGTGCAGATGCTTGCGATCCATTTTCGCTTCACGCGCCGCCGCACTCACGTTTCCGCCGTGGCGTCCGAGAAGCCAGCGAACGTAGCGCCTCTCGAACTCCGCGTCGTACTTGGCGCGCGTGTCGCGGTAACTCCTCGAGGAATCGAACTGGAAGGTGGCGTCCGGCTGCACGCTACTGCCTGGTAGAAGCACGAGCCCAAGCTCATCGCTCTTCGTGGCTTGCGCAAGGTAGACGGCGCGCTCGAGGACATTGCGCAGCTCACGGACGTTGCCGGGCCAGTCGTGCGCCGCTAGCGCGTCCAGAGTCTCGGTACCGAGCGAATACTCTCGCGGAGCACTCGTAATCTTGAGAATGTGACGCGCAAGCATCGGAATGTCTTCCCGACGCGCCCGAAGCGGTGGCACCGTGACAGGAACGACGGCGAGCCGGAAATAAAGGTCCTCGCGAAACTTGCCGGCACCGACCTCACGCAGCAGGTTGCGCTTCGTCGCGGCGATCACGCGCACGTTTGTCCGAAGGGTCTTGTTGCCACCAACCCGGCGAAACTCACGCGTCTCGAGGACACGCAGGAGCTTCGGCTGGACGTCGAGCGGCAGCTCTCCGATTTCGTCGAGGAACAGAGTCCCCCCATCGGACAACTCGAATGCGCCCTGCCGCGCGGCGACCGCTCCAGTAAAAGCCCCCCGCTCGTGCCCGAAAAGCTCGCTTTCGATGAGCGAATAGCTCACCGCACCGCAGTCCACGACGACGAACGCTTTTCCGGCGCGAGTACTCCTCGCTGCGATCGCCCGCGCGAGTACATCTTTGCCAGTCCCGGTTTCGCCGTCGAGGAGGACGGTGGCGTCCGTAGGGGCGATCCGCTCGAGAACCCCGAAGATGGTACGCATGGAGAGCGCTTGCCCGATGACACCCTCGAATTCCGTGGCGTCGCTCGGCAGAACCTCGATCCGTTGCGCTGCCGGGCGGAAAGAGATCTCGATCTCGCCGACCTTGAGCACGGAGCCGGCAGCCATGATGGCTTCGTGGACGCGCGTACCATCGATCTTGGTTCCGTTGGTAGACCCGAGATCCTTCACTTGAATGCCATCGACTGTCCGAGCGAGCTCACAGTGGTGCCGCGACACGGTGTCGTCGCCGAGGACGAGGTCGTTGTCGGCCGCCTTGCCGATGGTCATTCGAGTTCCCAGGGTACGCGTCGTTCCTTTGCTCGAGCCCGACAGCACGGTCGCGACAATCCCTGCGCTCCCCGTAGGTGCGTGCAACGGGCCGTGCGCAATGCGCGTGCGGATGACGTCGTCTTCCGCCTCTTGTCCCTCGTCGGCAAGAGGGGGCCCGCCCTTGTCTCCTCGCTCCGTAGACTCGCTCATGTCAGGGTAGGCGCCCTTCACGAAGCGCGCTCGGCTGGGGAAGCTCGATGGACGTCGTCCCGCCGGTAAGGTCCACGTGACGTTCGTTGGTCACGACCCGTGAATCCTCGGTCCGAATCTCGATTTCCAAGAGGTACTCCCCGCTGGCGAGCCTAGGCTCATAGGAGACGATACGTGGTGCGCCGCCTTTGGCGTAGTGGAACGTGACCTCCCGAAGCCAGTCACCGCCGCCACTCGAATGGCTCTTGGCGAAGCGCAGAGTCACCTCGTCGACGCGCGGCGAAGCGTCGCCAAGAACGACACGGACGTGCTGATCCACCGGCCAGCCGGGCGCGAGCGAAAAATAGACAACGGAACCCGCCGCGATCAAGAGGACTGGCAGGAGCTTCCGCCGGACGTCCATCGAATCTCAGTCTTTCGGCGGTAGGGACCGGCCCTCGGACTGCAGCCGCGCGGCTTCTCCCAGCTCCATACGACCGGTCAGCCGCTCCCAAATGTGCCAACCCCCGACGAATGCGACGTAGGACATGACCACGGCAATCGCGTAAAGGTCCCAGATCATCACACGCCCAACCCACATGTTGGCGCTGTCCCAGTGAAGAACGCGAGTCGCGATCCAGGCGACGAAGCTCAAGAAGAGCACGCCCACCACGGTGCCGAACAAGGTGAAGAACCAGCGCATGGCGTTCGGAAGGTGGCGCCAGAGGCGCCGGAAGTCAAACGGTCAGAACAGGGCCGTAGCCGAGAGCTGCCCGACGTACTCGTGCGCCCCCTCGATCGGCAGGCCGCCAAGCGTGAACTGCTCGTAGTTCGGATTGATCACGTCGAACGATCCACCAAGCTTCAGGCTCGTCATGATACCGAGCAGCCGGCCCCGAGATTTTGTCAGCGTGTATACGGCGCGCGCACCGACCGTCCAGCTCCAGAAGGGGCTGAGCTCGCGGTCGCCCGTCCAATACGACCCTTTGGGCCCAAGCGGCGGATTGCCACCCGTATAGTCGTCGCTCCAGAAGATTGCGCCGGTCTGCGCGTAGAGCCGTCCTCGGAGTGTCACGCGAAATGCGTCGCCCAGGTACTGTTCGAACTCGGCTTCCCCAGTGCCACTCTGGATGTCCCACGTGTCCTCGTAGCCGCGGACCGAGAAGCGCAGCGCAGCCCGTATCGGCCGCAAGAAGATG
>Ga0182024_10011702_pt1 | contig 17545 bp, 15 predicted proteins | sample P32metaG_FD_120480 | JGI IMG/M metagenome (GOLD analysis project Ga0182024, IMG submission 120480) | Permafrost microbial communities from Stordalen Mire, Sweden - P3-2 metaG (Illumina Assembly) | ecosystem: Environmental > Terrestrial > Soil > Wetlands > Permafrost | place: Sweden: Stordalen... | reverse complement strand
TGCAAGCCGGCGAGATGATCATCGTCGCGGCAAGGCCCTCGATGGGAAAAACCGCGCTCGCGATGAACATCATCGAGCACGTCGCGGCCAACAACCGCCTGCCGTGCGCGGTCTTCTCGCTGGAAATGAGCAAGCAGCAGCTCGCGCAGCGCATGCTTTGCAGCCGCGGCGCGATCGACGCGCACAAACTCCGCAAGGGGCTGTTGCAATCCCACGAATACGCCCACCTGGCCAATGTGGTCGGTGAGCTTGCCAAGGCGCCGATCTGGGTCGATGACTCGGCGGGCCTGACGCCGCTGGAACTGCGCGCCAAGTGCCGTCGATTGAAGCTGCAGCACGACATCAAGGTCGTGATGATCGACTACATGCAGCTGATGGATAACCCCGGCCCAGAGAGCCGCCAGCAGCAGATCAGCGAGATCTCGCGCGCCATCAAGGCAGTGGCTCGCGAGCTTTCAGTTCCGGTGATCGCGTTATCGCAGCTGAATCGTCAATCGGAAGGCCGCGATGGACACCGGCCGCGCATGAGCGATCTCCGCGAATCCGGCAGTATCGAGCAGGACGCCGACGTCATCATGCTGCTGCACCGCGAGGATTACTACCGCATGAGCGAGCCGGATTTTCAGCCGGATAATATCGCCGAGGTGATCATCGCCAAGCAGCGAAATGGGCCGACAGGGACGGTGAAGTTGACGTTCCTCAATAAAGCTACGCGCTTCGAGAATCTGTCGGTGCAGAACGATCCGTTTGCTTGATCGGATTTGCCCAAGCGTCCGTGACATCGGCTTCCAGCCGATGCAAGCGATTTTCTATTTCGCAAAACGTACCAGCCCGAACGACCAAGCAAGAGCGTAGCGCGCATTTGTCGACGAGATTCGGGATAGATGACCTCACGATACCGCGAGCGGCGGGATTGGTCGTTTGAGCTGGTACGTCTGTCGCCTCAGTAGATCGCTAGCATCGGCTGGAAGCCGATGTCACGGACGCTGGCCGAACGATTACGTCAGCCGGCTGATGAAATGCTGCCCGAGCCAGAGCGTGGCGAAGAACCCGCCGCATCGCCAGGTATTTGTTTCGCCGCATCGTGCGGGCGACCGGCGCGTCAATCGAGAGACGCATACCACAGCAGCGTCGCGGTCTCTTTCACCAGGTCATGATTGGTGTGCCGACGGGTGTCGATCCCGGCGATCTCGAAAGCGCACTTGCGCAAAAGCCCGGCGGCGGGTTGGTTGTCCGTGCGCGTCTCCGCGGCAATGGCGCGCAGTTCTCGGCTGTGGGCCGCGCCGATCAATTGATACATCATCCCCGACGCCAATCCCTCTCGCCGGTGCTCGAAGTCGACGCGCACGTCAACGAGCCGCATCACGTTGTACGTCAAATCGACAGTGGCCAGCAGGGTGGCGACATTGATCCTGTCATGCTCGACCAAAAGCGCGACCCCGTCCTCGATGCCCGAAACCACCTGCTTCATCGAGAAGTTCAACTCATCGCTGGCCAGGTTGCGATCGTTTCGCGGCTCGCGCAGCGGGCGCTCACTGACCTTGAACGACACGTCTAAACCCTCGCCGGCCAGATCAACATGCAGATACTTCGCCGACTCGATGGTGGCGTCGATGTCGATCAGACGGTCGATATCCGGGAGTCGAATAGCGCGGATTTCCATCGCCGGGAAGAATACCACGCCGGCGTCTGAACCAAAGCAGGGTGGCGTATACTTTATGCAATGACTGCCGACTTTTTCGATTTCAAACGCCAGATGCAACGCCCGGCAAAAAGGCCAGCGGCAGCGTCGTCGAAAGATGCCGGCGATAAAGCGATCACCGTTTCCCAGCTCACCGATCGCATCAAGCGCGTGCTGACCACAGGCATGGGCGGCCCGCTGCTGGTGAAGGGTGAGGTGAGCAACTTCAAGCCGAACCGCGCGTCGGGGCATATGTACTTTACGTTGAAGGATTCAAATTCCTGTATCGATTGCGTGATGTGGCGGAGCGACGCCGAGCGGTTGAAATTTGATGTCGAAGAAGGAATGGAAGTGCTGGCTGGCGGCACGATCGACGTCTATCCGCCGCGCGGCAAATACCAGATGTACGTCACGTCGCTGCGGCCGCTCGGACAGGGCGCGCTGGAGCTGGCGCTGCGACAGATGCGGGCCAAGCTCGAGGCCGAGGGGTTGTTCGCGCCCGATCGGAAGAAGCCGCTGCCGATGTATCCGCGGCGGATCGTCATCATCACCAGCCGAGAGGCGGCGGCGCTGCACGATGTCCTGAAGGTTCTGCGACGATTCCCGTGGCTCGATTTGATGCTCTATTCGGTTCAAGTTCAGGGTGAAGGGGCGGGTCAGAAAATCGCCGCCGCGATTTCACATGTGAACGCGAAGGTCGACTCGGTTGGCGGGTGCGACTTGCTCATCCTCTGCCGGGGAGGCGGATCGCTGGAAGATCTCTGGAGCTTCAACGAGGAAGTCGTCGCGCGCGCGATGGCGGCGTCTGGCATTCCGATCATCACCGGCATCGGCCATGAAGTGGATGTGAGCATTGCCGATCTGGTGGCCGATTATCACGCGCACACGCCGACCGAGGCCGCGCAAGTGGCGACGACACATTGGAAGGCGGCGGCGGAACTGCTGACCAATGGACGCCAACGTCTCTCGCGCGCGATCGGCGCCGAGATTCAGAATCGTCGACAGCGATTGGCGCTCGTTGCGCGACATGAAGCGATGCGACGGCCGGCGGATCGATTGCGGATTCTTCGGCAGTATCTGGACGATCGGCAGCGAGCGATTCTCGTCGCCGAGCAACGGCTGCTGCGTCGCTTCACGGATCGTGTTGCCGCGGCGGAGCTGAAGACCGCCCGGCGGTTGCCGGCGATCGTTCACAGCCTGTCAGGGCGAATCGCCGATCGCGCGACGATGCTGCAACGGGGAATTCTCACTCGCGTGCGGCGGTTGAACGATCGCATGGGGCAGCTGGATCTTCGATTGCAACGCCAGCATCCGGCTCGGCTGACCCAGCTTGCCGAGCAGCGATTGAAGGTGAACGCGTCTCTATTGGCCGTCGCGATGCGCCGGCAACTCACAACGCTCAATGCGAAAGTTGAATCGACAAATCGGCAACTTGAAGCGGTGAGCCCTCAATCTATCCTAAACCGCGGCTATACCATTACCACGCGCAAGAAGGGCGGTGAGCTGATTCGCTCTGCCGCCGATGTGAAAACCGGCGATAAACTTCTTACGCGCTTTGTCGATGGGCAGGTGGAATCGGTTGTCGAAGATCAGCGGCAGATGACGCTGTTCGAGTGAAATCGAGTCGATATAGGCAAGCTTGCTATTCCTGCCAAAGTCGCGCTACACCGTGTAACTGTTCAAGATGGGTGAATTTCTTTCAAATTATGCGGGCGTTGCGGTATATTACCCGCGCTCGCGCGTGGTGGGCTAAGTACAGGTCGCATCGGGGAATCATCGTTCCACAAATTGTTGAGCGTGCCTATGAAGCCTTTGGAATCGGCGGGCTCCATTTCGTATCGATCCGGCGGCGTGGCGCCGCGATCAATGGATGATCGCATCAACTTGTTTCTCGGAGTCTGGCGGCAGCGATGGGTAATCCTGTCGGCGATTATCATCGGCATTGCCGGCGCGTTCGTGTATTTGCGCGGCGCGGCGCCCGTATACGCCAGTGTCGGTCGGCTCTACGTTCAGCGCAGCATCCCGCGCATCCCGAGTGATCCACTGAACAGCGTGACCGAGTCCTCAAACTACCTATATACGCAGTGCGAGATCATTAAATCCACGGGTGTCATCAGTGAGGTTGCAAAGCTGCCGGCAGTGATGCAGCTTCCAAGGTTCGAAGGCGCCCGAAATCTGGCCGGCGAGATTCAGGGGCATTTGCATGCCGACGTCGACGGGCGCAACGATCTGATCTCAGTCACGTATGAGTCGAGCAATCCGACCGACGCCTCCGTGGTTGTGAACGCCGTCATAGACCAATACATCACCTTCACCACGCGGCAGCATCATAATTCCGCCGCCGAAGTTTTGCGGCTGCTTCAGAAGGACAAATCGTCTCGCGACGAACAACTGGCGGGCCAGCTTGATCGAATGAAGCGCTTCAAGGAGGCGCACCCGGCGTTGTCATTCGAGTCGAACGATCGGCAGAATCTCGTCATTGCAACGCTGGCCCGGCTGACAGACGCGCTGACGGTCGCTCGTCTGGCAACGGTAGATGCAACGTCCGCGTATGAGGCGGCTCTGCGACGGTCCAAATTGCATTTGCCGGCCGGCTTCGCAGTCGCGGACCCCGTTCTAAAAGACGAGCTGATCCGCCTCGAAGAACGCCGTGAGACACTTCGAAGCGTGCTTGGAGAGAATAGTCGCGACGTGCAGGCCGTTGACACATCGATCTCACGGCTTCACGAGCAGATGGCGGCACAGGACCAGGCCGTAAACGATGACGCGGTGGCGATCGCAAAACAGCAATGCGATGCGGCCGCCGCCAAGCAGAAGGAGCTCGGGGAGCAAGTTCACGCTCAGGAGAAGCTGGCCGTGGCGGTCAATTCCGCCGAGGCCGAATACACCGCGTTAGATGCCGAGCTTCAGCGGAATCAAAGAATATCAGACATTATTGATGCGCGCATCAAGGAACTCGATCTCACGGAGGATGCGCCGCCAACCACCGTAGCGATCCTGGAAGCCGCTCGGCCAGATCTAAAGCCGATCGCGCCTGAGAAATCTCGTGTCGTCGCCACTGGGATGCTCCTGGGCATCCTGCTCGGCATCAGCTCGGCCTGGCTGCGCGAGGCGCTGAGCCAGCGAATTGGAATCTCGGCGGACGAAGTCGAGTCGGCGCTGGGCGTTGCGGTGCTGGGGACCGTTCCACACGCGATTTCAAGCGATCTGAAAACCTGCGGCCGGCTGGTTGAACTGGATACGCATGGCGCTGTCGCGGAGGCGTATCGTACGCTTCGCGCGATGATTTTGTACGGCGTCACGGGCGACTTCAAAACGCTGCTCATCACCTCCGCCTGCTCGGGCGACGGTAAGACAACCGCCGCGGCGAATCTTGCCATCGCGATTGCGCAGAGCGGCCAGAAAACGTTGCTTATCGACGCCGACCTGCGACGACCGAGCCTCCACCATATCTTTGGCGATTCGACGTCAGCAGGGCTGGCAGACGTTATTCGGGGACGCGTCAAACTGAGGGACGCAATCCAGTCGACCGGCATCGAGGGTTTATCGCTGCTGAGAGCCGGCGCAGTGGTTCCGAACCCTGCTGAATTAGTCAGCAGTCGGCGCTTTATCCGAGTCCTCAAGGCGGTGTCGCCGGTGTTCGACAAGATCGTGATTGATTCGCCGCCGCTCGGATTGGTTTCGGATGCCCAGGTGATTGCGGCGACCGTCGACGTCACCGTCCTGGTGATCCGAGCCGGCCGCTCGAGCCGAAAGATTTGCGAAGCGGCGGCGGCCAGCCTGGCATCGGTCGGCGCGAAGCTGGCGGGAGTTGTCCTCAACGATCAGCCGCGACAGCGAAACGCCGGCGGATATTATTCGACCTCCGTCACTTCCAAGCCCGCCGACGAGTATAGGGCTCGCGGTAACCGGCCGTTCGAGATTCCATCCATTGCACGGGCAGACGGCTCGTCGTATTAAGACACCGGATCTCGACGTTTTCTTTTGCAAAATATCGTTTTTTGCGGGGCGGCCCGTACGGCTTCGCTGTCAATAGCCGATGTGATAATGTCGGCCTTGGAATTGGCCGTCCCCACGCGTTTGTGGCCGAACCCTGAGCTATTGCCGATCGCGCCCTGATGCCGGTTCCCCTTGTTGGATCGACGGGATTAGAGACCGATGACTGTTAAAACGGCTGTAACTGCTTCGCTCGGCAACCGCCGACCGCCGCTGCTGAAGATCCGTCCGCGAGTCGGCGTCGCTGCGATCAACATCCGTGAGGTCTGGCAGTTTCGCGACTTGTTGATTAGCCTCGCGGGACGCGATGTGCGTCTCCGCTACAAGCAGACGATGCTCGGGGCGGCGTGGGTCGTGCTTCAGCCGCTTCTCGGCGCCGGCATCTTCGCATTTGTGTTCGGCGCGGTCGCGAACCTCTCGGCCGGGAACGTCCCATACTTTATTTTCAGCTATGTCGGACTCCTTGGCTGGAACGTATTCAACACGACACTAAGCAAGTCGAGCGTCTGTCTGGTTGGCAACTCTCAACTGATTTCGAAGATCTACTTTCCTCGATTGGTCTTGCCGCTATCAACCGTTCCATCGGCGCTGATCGATTTTGCCGTCGCGGCGGCGATGCTCATCATCCTGCTTCCGCTGTATCACCTGCATCCGGGGATTGAAATCCTGTTGATGCCCGTGTTTTTGACGCTGATCGTTCTGCTGTCGATCGGCATTGGGCTGGTCACCGCGGCCCTCACCGTCAGCTACCGCGACGTGCAATACATTCTGCCCGTGCTGACGCAGTTTCTGCTTTACGCCAGCCCAGTCGCGTACCCGGTGAGCAGGGTGCCGCTGCGGTTCCAGAGGATTTACTTCCTGAATCCACTCAGTGGTTTGTTCGAGGCTTTTCGCTGGTCGATTCTGGGAACAGACGGCGGCCAAATGCGTTTGGGCGCCACTTTGTATGCCAGTGCCGTGTGTGTAATCGTTTTTGTTTTCGGCGTCTGGGCCTTCAAGGCGATGGAGCGCCGCTTTGCCGATATCATCTAGGGAACACTCGCGGGTGTCATTTTTGTAAAGAATTGAATGTCTGAAGATATCGCCATATCCGTCCGGAATGCCGGCAAGGCCTACACGCTCGTGCACAATCAGGCCAGGCACACCACGCTGGCCGAGGCGGCGCTGGAGCGTATCCGCCATCCGTTTCGTCGCCAGAACAAAGAGACCTTTTGGGCGCTCCGCGACATCAGTTTCGATATTCGTCAAGGTGACGTCGTGGGAATCATTGGCCGGAACGGCGCTGGCAAAAGCACGCTATTGAAGGTTCTCAGTCAGATCACGCAGCCCACGACTGGCGAGATCGATTTGTGGGGCCGCGTCGGCAGTCTTCTTGAAGTCGGCACTGGATTCCACCCGGAGTTGACGGGTCGTGAGAACATTTATCTCAACGGCCACATCCTTGGGATGCGCAAGAAGGAGATCGATCGGCAGTTCGACGCCATCGTCGACTTCGCTGGCGTCGAACAGTTCCTTGATACGCCCGTCAAGCGATTTTCTTCGGGGATGTATGTCCGGCTCGCGTTCGCGGTGGCGGCTCATCTGGATTCCGAGATCCTGATCGTCGACGAAGTGCTTGCCGTCGGTGACACCGATTTTCAGAAAAAGTGCCTGGGCAAGATGAAAGACGTCGCCAGGAGCGGCCGAACGGTAATTCTCGTCAGTCACAACATGGCGGCAGTCGGCAACCTGTGCAATTCGGCGCTGGTCATTCGCAACGGCCAGCTCATGTTCCAAGGCGACACGAATCAAGCCATCGCATTCTACGCCCAGCAGAATGCGTCGATTGCCCGAACGCACAGAGATCCATCCGAGTTCCGACCCAAATGGGCGCGAAATCTCATTCGCTCGGCGACAGTTCGCAATGCCGCCGGACACGAGCAGGGCACATTTCTAATGGGCTCCGACATCCGCATCGACATGACGTTTCAGGAAGATGCAGTCGGTCCACTCGGGGCTCCGGTAATGGGAATTGTTCTGAATCATTCGACCATGGGAATCGTCGGCGGCGTCAACACGCGCATGACTGCCTTCGAACCCCAACGCGGCGTTTATCACAATGGAACGATGTCGTGCACGCTGAAGCGTCCACCGTTCTTGCCGGGCACATACTCGGTCGACCTATGGCTCGGCGACGGGCACGCCGATGTCGATTGCCTGCTCGGCTTCGTGACGTTCGACCTGGAAACCGCCGACGTGTACGGCACCGGCAGACCTCCCGCGCAAAAGCTTGGCGTGATATTCCTCGATGCCGAGTGGAACCTCGACGCAAATCCGGACGAGGTTTCAACCCGAGAAAATGCCGCCGTAGTCGCGACCTCGTGACAGATGGCCCTGCGCCTCCTCAGCAATCTTCTGGCGGCGCGCCGGCGATGGACCGTGAGCCGCCGGTTCGGAATTCGCGTCCCTACAACCGTCTACATCGCCCCCGGCGCTCACTTCGACTTACACCCCGACGGATTCGTCGTCGGCGGCAAGCTCCTTATCGGCGAGAATGTGCGAATCTGCCGCGGCGCGATCATCGCGCCCTATGGCGGCAGCATTACGCTCGAAGACAATGTATATGTTGGCTCATACACTATTCTTTACGGTCACGGCGGGTTGCGGATCGGCCGTGACTCAATGATCGCCGCGCACTGCGTTCTGGTGGCGACGAATCACGGCTTCGAAGATTCTGAAATGCCGATTGCACAACAGCCTTCGAAATCGATCGGCATCGATATTGGGCGTGATGTTTGGATCGGAGCCAGCGTCAAAATTCTCGACGGCGTGTCCATCGGCGATCGCTGCGTTATCGGCGCCGGCGCGGTGGTCACAGGAAATATTGAATCCGATATGGTTGCCGTTGGCGTCCCAGCGAAAGTGGTACGGCGTCGCGGGAGCGATGTGATACCGGAGGGCGCGACTTGAATCAGCTGTTGCCGCGGTCGCTCCTGGGGCGCATTGCGCGTGGAGCAGGGCGACGAGTTCATGATTGGACGGACGAGTTTGCCGTGCGAAGATCACTTCGCAGCGCCGGCTTGCGGCGTGCGCGGTCAATCAAGTCGTGGACAAGCCCTCGCGAACTCAACGCACTCTACGGATTGGCGCTGGCGTGTTCGGATGGCGCGCAGATCCTGGAAATCGGTTCTCATCTCGGAGCATCGACCTGCTATCTCACGGCCGGTGCGGCTCATCGTCGTGGAACCGTCACCTGCATCGACACCTGGCAAAACGACGCCATGCCCGATGGCACGCAAGACATGTACGAACAGTTCCTGAAGAATGTGGAGCCGGTGCGAGAACGACTTCGGCTGATTCGCCGGCCAGTGCAGGAAGTGACGCCGCACGACTTGGGTGAGTCGTTTGATCTGATCTTCCTTGACGCCGATCACGCCTACGAAGCAACCCTGCGCGACTTTCAGTTGGCCGAGCGAGTGGCAAAACCCAGCGGCATCATCGCGTTCCATGACAACGCCGAATTCGAAGGTGTGGCCCGTGCGATCGGAACGATTTTGGCCGGCGGCCAATGGGTCGTCGCAGGCGCAGTGCAAAATCTGCTTTGGATCAAGCGTGCGAAATGGCTGACGCCGCCAGCGTAACAAGCTGAGGTTCTTGCGCCTGACGCAACTGCCCGCAAGCAGCGCTCACATCATCGCCGCGCGTTTCGCGGACGTGTGCAACGACATTCGCATTCCATAAGATCCGCAGAAACGCATCGACACGCGCCCGCCCTGGCTTTCGATACGCGATGCCGCTCAACCCAAAACCAATTGGGTTGTATGGGATCAGATTCACGTGAGCGCGAAAGCCGTTCATCAGGTCGGCCAGCGCCGTCGCGTGGTCGTCTGAGTCGTTGATGCCATCGAGCAAACAATACTCGATCGTCACGATGCGTCCCGCGCGATCTTGAAAGCGCTTCGCCGCTTCCATGATTTGTTCAACGCGATAACGCCGATTGGCAGGCACGAGCCGGCTGCGCGTCTCATCGTCCGGCGCGTGAAGTGACAACGCCAGATGCACGTTCAAATCCTCGGCGGCCAGTCGCTCGATGCCGGGCACGATGCCGACGGTCGAAACGGTGATGTGCCTGCCGCTCATCGTTCCCAGCGCCGGGCTCGATATCCGGCGGATCGCGGGAATCACGTGATCGAGATTGTGCATGGGCTCTCCCATGCCCATGAAGACCAGCGACGTCAGCCGGCGGCCCATCGCCGCCGCTTGCGAACGCAGGTGAAGGAACTGCTCGACGATTTCGCCGGAGGTGAGATTCCGCTCCAGGCCCCCGCGCGTGCTGGCGCAGAAGTCGCAGCCCATCGCGCAGCCAACTTGGGACGAGACGCAGCCGGCCGCTCGATCAGGACGATGTCCCGGCATCAAGACCGTCTCGACTGTCCCGCCGGCCTGAAGATGCAGAAGCAGCTTCACCGTTCCGTCGCTGCTTACGCTGCGGAATCCGATGCGCGAAGCAGGGCGGATGTTTGCATCGCTCCAGGCCCGCACCGCTTTGCCAACATCGATGGCTGCAAAATCGATTGCTCCGCCGCCGTCGTAATAGGCGCGGAGCAACCGCTTCGCGTGCGAAGGAATCAAGCCGGCGCGGCTCAGCTCATCCTGAAGCGTCGCAACGTCGAAGTCGGCCAGACTTCGCGTCGGCCGGCTGGAATCTTCATCGATCAAACTGGGCATCAAACGCAATGTTACTCGGCTTGAAGTCAATCTTCTTCACGAACGCCGCGGCTTCAGCGGCGCCGTGCTCGCGGTCCATGCGGCTGTCTTCCCATTCCACCGACAGCGGGCCCTGATATCCGACGTCATTGAGCGCGACGATGATCTCTTCAAAGTTGATGTCGCCACGACCTGGCGAGCGGAAATCCCAGTAGCGTCGCGGGTCGGCAAATGTCGTATGTCCGCCGAACACACCGGCGGTGCCGTCGCCGTGGCCCCACCAGGCGTCCTTGATGTGCACGTGGAAGATGCGGCTGCCGAATGTGCGGATAAACTTCACGTAGTCCACGTGCTGATAGCCAAAGTGCGATGGATCGTAGTTGAATCCGAATCGCTTGTGGTTCTTGACGGCTTCCAGCGCCCGCTGGGCCGAGGCAATGTCAAACGCGATTTCAGTCGGATGCACTTCCAGGGCGAAGTTTACGTTCAGCTTGTCGAACTCATTCAGAATCGGCGTCCAGCGCTTGGCGAAATCATCAAAGCCCTTCTGCCAATACGCCTGATCCGTTGGCGGAAACGCGTAAATCGAATGCCAGATGCTCGAACCCGTGAACCCGTTGACCGTGGCAGGAATGGGCGACTTATCTGGCGCTGCATCAACGAACGCCCGGCACGCCTTAGCTGTGTCGATCATCTTCTGCGCCGCACGCTGGCGAACGCCTTCCGGGCTGCCGTCGCCCCAAACGTCCTCAGGCAGTATCAGCTTGTGCCGCTCATCGATCAGATCGCAGACCGCCTGGCCCACCAGGTGATTCGAAATCGCAAACGCCTTCAGCCCATGGCTTTTGAGGATGTCCCAGCGACCCTTGACGTATCCCTTGTCCTTGAGCGCCTTGTCGACTTCAAAATGATCGCCCCAGCACGGCAGTTCCACGCCGTCGTATCCAAACTGCTTGGCCTTGGCGCAAAGCGTCTCAAACGGAAGATCGGCCCACTGGCCGCTGAAGAGGGTGACGGGACGAGTCATGGCTGATTCTCCTGACCTGAAAGTTGCGGTTCAAACGTCCGGAGAAAGTTGACCGTCTGACCCCCGCGCTGTCAACGACACCGAGCCGGACAACCGTTCACGCGGCGTCGTGCGACCCACTGCAGCGCCGCGCCAACCGCCAAGCAACCAGCCGCGCTCCCATGAATCGGTCCCGAACGCATCGCATGGGACGATATGGGACGAAATGCCGTCGTTTTTGATGTTAATTTATTCCAAACATTCAAGATTTCTGCTTCTTGCCCGCCACGGGTCCGCCGATATGTTTACGGGTTGTCCATGATCGACGAAGTCAGCAAATTACGTCCGAGTTGACCGAAGGGAAGCTGAAGTTGCAGCCGGCAAAGATACTGATCGCAGACGACGAAGCGCATATCCGACATATCCTGCGCAATAAGCTGGAGGCCGCCGGCTTTGTTGCGGCGGTCGCCCATGACGGCCAGGAAGCGCTCCGCCTCGCGATCGAATTCCTTCCCGATCTGCTGATAACGGATCTGCAAATGCCCGAGATGAATGGGCTGGACCTCTGCCTGAGTCTTCGCGCACAATCCGCGACGGCCCATATCCCCGCGATCATGCTCACCAGCCGGGGGGACGTTCTTACCGAAGAGCAGAAATTGCGCGCCAAGATCGCCCGACTCATCGACAAGCCCTTCAGCCCGCGCCTGCTGCTGACGGCCGTACAGGATGTGTTGAAGGAGAACCAGCAATCGCGAGCTGCGTAAACGCAGCACGACGCTCGACATCGACGGTTCGACGTCATTCATAGCTAAGTATCCACAGCTCTGATGCGCGACCAATAAAGCCGCGGTGATGAATCTTGATTTCGGAGGCCGCGGCTTTTTGCACCATCGCCTCTCGTCGTTACGCTATTTGCGAATCAGCACCATCTCAGGAGCGGGGTTCGCATGTACACGGTCACGGGCAAAGTCGGCGGGAAGCGGATCGTCAAGTTCGAATGTCCCACCTGCGCGGCGCCGATCGAGTCGCCGCTGGAGGAGGCGGGGCAGAAGTTTCCTTGCCCAAGCTGCGCCCGCAAATTCGTCACGCCCGGCGTCGACGAGCTCCGCCAGCAGCAGGAGGCCGCCCGCGCTAAAGCTGAAGCCAGAGCCCAGGCGGAAGCCGAGGCCGAGCAGCGAAGGGCGGACGAAGCGAAAGCCAAACAGCAGAGGCAACTGGAGAAGAACAAAGCCGTCGCCGAGCGAAGATCGCGGCCACCGTCGCTGCTGCGCAGCGCCGCTTTCGTTTCGATCATCACCGCTTGCGTGGTGATGGGCCTTTTCGACCTGTTCATCATCCGCCCGCTGCAATACCGGCTGGCCACCGCCGAGCAAAAGCTGGATGAGATGGCCAAGGACCAGGACCACCTCCGCGACGCCGTGAACGGCAACACCGAAATGGCCAACCGCAACGCCACGGTGATGACTGAAAACATCCAACGCGTCGACGCCGATCTCGTGCACCTGAGGCACGACCTCGCGGCGCTGACGGAGACGGTGAAGACAACCGGGCGAGAGAAGAGCGGGAATGATTCGCAATGAAGTTAGCGAGTATCGAACGGCGCTCCGAGAAGCCGCAGTGGCGCTTTGCTCTGCAGACGGCGTGGGGTTCAGCCGGATCAAATTGCATCTGCGGCAGCGAATCTCCCTAACGCCCCGATACCCAAAGACGCGTAGCAGGACGACCACGGCTCATCTTCGCGCGGCCCCAAGCCGCAATACAACGCAGCGCCGCCGCCCCGACCGCCGCGCGAACACTGGCCAAAAGCGCCCGCCACCACACGCAGGACGCGGTCACCCTGCTGACATTGATCGGCGCTCAAAAGCGCCCAACCGCCGGCTCAACCGACCCCGCCGAGATCCGCGACGAACGGGTGCTGGTCGAAGAGCAGCGCCGCCTGAAGCGCGACCGGAAGCGCCAGAAGCTGATCGAAGACCATGGTTCGTCGCCAGCAGTTCACCAGCGCTTTCGAAGCCGAAGCCGCCAGGCGCGATGCGAATGCCAAAGCGCTGCCGGCAGCCGCAGCGCCGAAGCAGCTCACCGCAGAGCCGCAGAAGTCCGCGCCCGATGTCGTACCGAACCCGCCGGTGCAGGAGCCGACCGAGAACGACGGGGACGACACGGATCCGGATCTCGAAGAGATTCTCAAGCATTACGGGGGCTTGACGTGAACGAAAAATCCGCGGCGGCGCTGCGCCGCCGCGGATTTTCCTCTCAGTCGGTGGAAGAGTGTCAGAAAAGTCAAAATGGTCAAGATGGCTTCCCATACCTCCGCGATTGAAACGGTCGCGAACCAAAAACCTTGGCTTGAGGCTCCGAGCGTCGGTACGATCTGCACACCTGTCGGCAACGTTCGTGCGTGGAGTTTCATCTGGGAATTCCAATTTACGCGGATTTGCGAGGGTGAGCGGTACAATTCGCGGGGTACACGATGAGAAGACTTTGGATGGTGCGACTTGTGGTTGGGTGCGCGTTGGCGGCTGGGGCGAATGTATTTTCGGTTTCAGCCGCAGTCAGCGCGCCCGGCGCGAGCGGCGGCGCGGAAGCCGGCAAGTCTGAGGCGTTTTATCTGCTGACCGTCAGGAATCCGGAGACCATCAAGACACGGATCCCGTTGTTCGAGCGCGAGTTGTACCGTCAGGCTTTGCTGATTGCTGCCCGCGACGGATTGGGTTTGCAGACGCGGGATGAATCGCTTCGCGAGTGGAGCGTGCTGCCGGCGGCGCCAGTTGCATGGAAGCTGCAGCAGTTTCCGCTCAAGGTTGAAATCACCGCCGGGAAGAACGGCGCGCCAATCTGGACCGCAAAGCGGATCTCACAAAATCCCCAGGAGATAGCGAACCGGGTCGGTCAGATCGAAGCGCTGTCGCGCGGCGAATTCGTCAAACTGCTTCAGGGAAATGGTTATTCGGGGAAGGAGAATTCAATTAAAGCGGGCGCGGCGGCGCCAGAGGACGGCGAGGCGCTGCTTGGCGATCTGGATGAGCTGTCGCAATTCCGGGTGTTGCGTGAAACGCATGATGCGATTCGAAAAGACGGCGAATCCGAAGCGCGACTCGGCGTGCTGGTTCGGGGATATGCCAACCTCGGGCAATTAACGCGGTTTCACTGGAGCATCGAGCACCAGGTCTACATGGCGCGGTCGCTCCTGTACGCGGCGCGGATGATAAACGCCAACCCAAAGTCGCCGGTGCCGCTCTGGCATCGGGCTTACGCGATGGCGCTGGCGGGGTTTCAGGAGCAGGCGTTCAAGGATCTCGATTCCGTGGCGTTGCTGGCGGATAAAACTAAGCCGCCGAGCTGGGTCGAGCTGCTTACTCCGTTCTGCCATTACAACCTCGGCAAGCTCACGGATATTGCGGCCGCGAATCCCGCGCAGGCACCGCTGGCGATGTATCTGGCATTTTTGACGATCGAAACCAGCGGCTGCAACGTCGCGATGTTGACCACATCGCGCTTGGCGCTGGGCAAGAACCCGCAGTGCCTGCGGCTGATCGACGCGATGTGCGCCAATACGGGCCCAGGCCTGCTGAATGCATTGGCCGAGCTGGGCCCGCAGGTTTTTGGCGCCACGCTGGTCGAGAAGCTGGAAAAAATGCCTGGGATGCCGCAGGCGGTGTCGCAGCAGATCGGTGCGATTCGTGCCGGGGGCGTTGAGACGGCGGCGCTTGATGCCGTATGTCAGTCGCTGATCGATCAGGGTACGCCGGCAAATGATTCGACGGAGCTATCCTGGGTCGCGCTCGGGCGGGAGATCCAGGAGACGAGCTTCGCCCTGATTCGACGGAAGGCGGATTTGATCGCGCTCAAATGGGGTGTGGATGCCAGCGACTACGTGGCGAGCGTGCAGCCGCTTATTTCGGATCATCGATTTAAGGGGATTATCGATGCTTATGGAGTATGGCATGAGCCTTCCCGCGATGGAAAAGTCGACGCGATGACGCGAGTGCGCTGGGAGGATCTGACGTTGAGCGAGTTGCCGGCATACCAACTGGAAAACACTTTGCAATCGCGCGGGCCGGGGTCAGCCAACCGAATGTTGAATTCATTCTATCTCGACATGGACACAAGCAGCTTCGATTCTGAAGCATGGCTGGCGTTATACAAAGGTGGTTTGAAGGGCGATTTCCTGGACAAACTGATAGGGGATTTGAAATCGGCCAGCCCGGAATCGCCGTGGATCGCATGCAGCGAGATTCTCAATCATTGGGATCCCGCAAAAGCTAAAGCATGGGAGCAATCGCAGGGGGGATATCCGTCAATTCAGCTCGCGCTTGGCAAGAAATATACCGAGCTGGGCCAGTGGGACGATGCGGTGCGCTGCATGCGACGATACCTTCGCGTGTCGCCGGACTTTGGCGGGTATCAATCCCTGGCCCATGTATATAAGGCGCAGGGCCGCGACGATTTGTGGCTGGGCACCTTAAAGGAGTTCCTGACGAAAACCGACGCGATCGGCCTGGAGCATGCGCAGGTGCAGGTGGAGGTGGCCGACTACTACGTGGCACATCGGCAATACAAAGAGGCGCTGCCGTTCGCGGATGCCGCCGCCGGCACCGGAGCGGCGTGGGGGCTGCAATGCGCCGCCCGGGCTCACACGGCGGCAGGTCAATTCGACCAGGCCGAAGAGTTGCTGATTGAAGACGTTCAGCATTACGGCAACAGCCCCTATCCCGTTGTGCAGTGGTGCCTCCAGACTCGACACGGGCACCGCGAGGCGGCGGTCAAAGCGTTCTCACAATATATCGCTTCTCGCGGCGGAAATCTGTCACAGGAGGATGCGCTGCAACTCGCGCTGGTCGATGAGAGCGAGGGCAAAATCGGCGACGCAATCGCGGCGTTGAACGAGCGGTTCAGGAAAGCTCACGGGCCGCTATCGATGTATCACGTGGTGATTTTTGCCGATGAAGCGGGCGATGCAAAGGCGCTGAGCGCGGCCGTCGAACAGTTGTCGAATCTCAGCCAAGGCGATGCGACAAAACTGCAGTTTGGCGCGGAGCTGGTAAAGGCCTACCAGAAGCCGAATTCAACGCTGGATCTGAAGGCGGTTGACGCTCTGATTCAAAAGTCCAACAAGGAAGCGGAGAAAATCGAATTTCGAATCATCACCGCGCGATATCTTCTCAAGCACGGGCAAAGCGATGCGGCCGTTGGATATTTGAAGCAGTGCTACAGCAGTTTTCACGGGTACTGCGCAGACAATCTTTTGCTCTATGAGACCAGCTGGAAGCTGGGGTTAGATCCACAGGTCCTGGCGGAGCAGCCTTCGCAGCCGCGGAAGTAATGTGTTATTGGCCGAGGGTGGGCCACTTCGGAAGGGTCGATGGCACGCGGTGACGAGGCGATGGCGGTCCATGACATGCGTGCTCCCACGGGCAACTCACTACGGTTGCTTCCAATTCTGACATAAATCGAAGCTCGCACTCTTCGGCGAGGGACGGGTAGAGGTCGAGGTGATCGGCAAAGCGATGCGAGGACGTAATCGGTTAAGTCGCCAGCGATTCTAACCGCTCGCGCGCAGCGCGGGGTGGGAAGGAGAGGTTGTTCAGCCAATCGACGGTTTGCGCGAAGAGGATGCCGCACCAGCGTGCCGCGCTTTCAATGTCCAGCACTCGGTAAACGAGGTCGGAGGACGCTCGTGCTATTCGCTATACGAGTGGTCGCACCGATTTCACTTCCACTTGATCGTTCTTCGACAAATCCGTCAGCGTGCGTTTGCCCATGATTGCCTGCACGGTGACGCGACCATCGTTGAATTGACGGTCTTCGATTCTTGAATGGGATTCAATGAATGCCATCAGGCGGCCGTTGGCGATGTCAGCTTCGAGCGTCACGTTCACCTGGTGGCCGCGGATTTGCTTCAGGACGGCGGCGGCGAGTTGATCCAAACCCAGCCCGGTTTTGCCGCTGATGGGAATGGCATCGGGATGGAGCGTTCGCCAGAACGGCCAGGCTTGCTCGCCTTCCGGGGTATCGATCTTGTTCAGCAGCAGGATTTCCGTCTTGTCTTTTACGCCGACTTCATCGAGCACTTTATGCACGGTGTCGAACTGCTGTTGCGCATGCGGATGGCCGACGTCGAGCACGTGCAGCAACAAGTCCGCGTGCACGGCTTCTTCCAGCGTCGCCTTGAAACT
>Ga0182024_10011701_pt1 | contig 17549 bp, 17 predicted proteins | sample P32metaG_FD_120480 | JGI IMG/M metagenome (GOLD analysis project Ga0182024, IMG submission 120480) | Permafrost microbial communities from Stordalen Mire, Sweden - P3-2 metaG (Illumina Assembly) | ecosystem: Environmental > Terrestrial > Soil > Wetlands > Permafrost | place: Sweden: Stordalen... | reverse complement strand
TCGTTTTCGACTCGCACGTGCGCCGAGAAACGGGACACCTCCCAATTTCCCAGCGAAATCTTCCTGCCCCAAAACGATTCGATATGGAAAGCGAACTGCAGCATGTCCGCGTGAAACAACGGAGGACTTCCGGCCGGCTCGCGGCCATGCAAAGTTAATCCATCGAAACGAGCGCTAAGCAACCGCCAGCCAAAATGAAAATTTCCCAGCTCGACGCGCGCGCCGGTGGTCTCCTCAAGCTCCTCTACAATTTTTCCACGGGCCCAGTGATCCGCCAGACCGCTGGCAATCATATAGGCGACGCCCAGTCCTGTGACAAGCGCCAGGGCCACGACGAGGCCCAGCCCGTGTTTCAGCCGGAATTTTCGCTTCGTTCCGTTCATCGTTTGCAGTTCCAGCCGTGCTTCACAGCTTGCCGCCTGCAGTTTCGATTTCAATCTTCAACCGCGATTTTGTGTCGTCCAGCCATTTCGCCGTCAGGTCGGTAATACCGCGCTGGATGAGCACTTCGCGAATCTGCTCTTCGACCGCAGCCCGTTCCGGAGCAGGCTGATTTTTCTTCGCCAGGTCCGGAACCAACTCCTTCCGATAATACGCGTCAATATCGGCGGGTTCGATCTGCACGGTCGGCCGAAATTTATAATCGATGTAGCGCTCGACATAAATCTGCCGGCTCAACAATTGCCGCACCTGCCCGGCGGACAGGCCGAGCTCATTCAGACGAGACGCATACTTCTCGGGGCTGGCGAACTGACCTCCAAGCCGCGTGAGTTCGCGGTCGACCTCCGATTGCGCGGGCTGCGGGAAATGCGACGCCGTAGCCTCCGTCTCTACAACCCATTGTTCGATCAATTCGTTCAACAATTTATCGTCGCTTTCCGCGTGGCCGTCGATCAGCTCCTGGAACGCGCCAAGTTCGCGCACCTGGCTCTGCAGAATAATGTCATCCTCGATGCGCGCCACGATGCGGTCCACCACGCGCGCCGACTGCGGCGGCGTGGGTCCGCCGAACGCCGGCGGCGCGAGCGCCGCGGCCGGGAGCAGGGCGAAGATGAAAATCGCGATGCGCATCAGAACGTCGTCCCCAGATTGACGAAAAATTGGAACGCGGGAAGCCTCGACAGGGTTGTCAGGCAGGCTGCCGATGTTGTGGCCGGACACGTGCCGCCGCTCTGAATCAGGTATTGCGCGGGGTTCAACTGATATCCGAGATCGAGCGCCACGGGCCCGATCGGCGTGCCATAGCGAAACTCAAATCCAACCGTGTGCGAGAAGTAGCTCAACTCGTTCGTGCAGTTTGTCACACAGACATTCGGATTACCCGGATCGAAAGTTGGCGCTGCTGGCGCGGTGCGAAGCGAAATCTTCCGGATGCTCGGGAATACGTTGCCGGCATCATAAAATACGGCCCCGCCCAGGCGATTGCCGATCAGAGGCAAATGCATGGGAAAGCGCAAGTCCTGGTTAAAAATGAGCTCCGCTTGTCCGCCGATGGGGAAGCCCGTGACGGGATCGCGCGGCCCCGCCTGATTGAGGCCGAACCCGCGCAAGGACGTGCCGCCGCCGGCGAAGAAGCGTTCAGGGAGCGGAATATCCGTCGAAATCGAATTCCCATAAACCGTCTGTATGCCGAACCGCGTGGAACGCGCAAAGACCAGCCGCCGTCCGATGGGGGTGTAAGTCGTATTCTGCAAATAGACTCGGATGAAGTTCGCGGACGAGCCAATCGGTTTCATGGCGACGCTTACTTCCGCATTTTCAAAATCGCCGCGGCTGGGGTCCGATACGCTATTGCGCCGGTCTCGAATCCAGTTCACGTCGAATTCGGAAACTTCCGTATTCTGGCTGAACAATGGAATTTCCTCGACTGCGATTTGAAGATTGCTGGCGACCACGTGCCGGTAGACGTACCGGTAGAGGATCGAGCTGCTGGAAGAGAGCTTCTGGGCCAACCCCACGGAACCTTCCGCCCGCCGGGAATCAAATGTTTGCACGTCCCGGGAAGTTTCGTAATACGTGGAAAGCTGCAAGCTGAAATTGGGAGAAGCGAAATAATTGGGCGCAATATAGGAAATCAGCGCGCGGCCTTGAATCGTGCTGGCTCGCGCCTTGAAGGAGAGCGAGTCCGCGCGTCCCGTCAAATTGGCCTTCGTAAGTTCCAGCGTGCCGCGAGGCGCGAAGCTGATGGATTGCGAAGTCGGACTTGTGGAGTTACCCAGACGCTGCGCTTCAAATCCCAGGCCGTACGCGATGGTGTATCGCCGGGCCTCGTCCACCATGACGACAATCGTTTTCTTTTCATCCTCGCCATCGGGATTTTGCGGCGCGATCGAAACGCGGCTGAATATCCCCAGGTTGTAGAGCTTCCGCTGCGTTTCGACGACCGTGCCTTCGCTCAGTGGTTCGCCGGGTTTGATGCCCACCTGGCGTGAGATTATGCCGGGGCGCGTGTGCTCATACCCGCTGAGAAGAACGCGCGCGACCAGGACCTGGCGGCCCTCCGTGATGTGATACGTCAGCCGAACCGTTGGACCGGCATTCGGTCCTGCCGGCGGTATTTTCTCAATATCGGCGGTGAACCGGGCTTCGGAAAATCCCTGGTCATAGTAGGTGGCCAGAATGTTGTCACGATCGGATGACACGTTGAATTCGGAAAAAGGCTGTCCCTTGGAGGAGCCAACCACGCCCTGGAGCTCATCCTGGCTCAGTTGGTGGTTGCCCTCGATTGCCAGGCTCGCCACGCGGGTTTGCAGCCCCTCCTGGATTACAAACTTCACAGAAAGATCCCCGTGGTGGCCCTTGTAATTATCGACAAGCTGGCTCTGCACTTCGCTTCCCTGAAAGCCGTTGGCATCGTAGAGCGTCCGAATCGAAGTGACGTCATCCTGCAGCAATTCGGTCGAATACCGCCCCGGAGACGCATAGGCGGCGGGTTGAATCTTTATGCGGCCGCGGAGGAGATCCGGGCCGAAATATTTATTTCCGGTGAATTCGACATCCACCAACCGGTGGTGGTCGCCGCGATTGACCTGATAACTCACTACTCTTGCGGCCTCGCGCACGACCTGGCTCGATTTGTCGGTAGGAGCATCCGATACCGTGTAACTCACCTGGGTGTCAAAATATCCCGCGCGTTCAAACCAATCGCGCAAGGATCTGCGCCCTTCCTGAAGCAGGTCTTCATCCACTGCGCCTTCCTGGTAGATGGGAACCAGCCTGCGCAAAGTTCCCGCCGGAACCTTTGCGCCAGCCACAGCGACGCGCACTTCCTGCCCCGCAAACAAAGTGAAGTCGACGGGCACGCGATTGGACTTCGCATCGTACGCCCCACGATGAATGTTGACTCGCGCGCCGAGATAATTCTTCCCCGCCAGCCATTTTCGTGTCCGGTCGGCCGCGCGGGTCAGGCGGTCGGTAGTCACTTCGGCTCCCTCCTTGAGCTTCACGTGGCTTCGGGCCTCTTCGTTTGAAAATTGCGTCTGATTCTGGATGGTAATGGCGCCGATCCGGGCGCGCGGGCCGCTGTTCACGCGCACCTGAATGTCCATCTGGAGGGTGTCGGGATGCGGCGTCGTCGTATAGTCGAGCTTGGCCTGATACTGCCCATCATCCTCAAGGGTCTGGTGGAGACGGTCGAGCGCTTCCTTCATGTCGCTTTCACGAAATGGCTCCCCGACGTTGAGGCGAAGCGCGGAAAGCGCCAGCGCTTCTCCCGGCGGCTCGTGCAAGCCTTCAATCTGCACCCGGTTGATGTAAAAATTTTGACGGACGACGAAATCCAGGCGTACTCCTCCAGGAACATCCGCCAGTTCGGCGCGCAAATTTGCATAGCGGCCCGACCGAAACAGTTCCCGAAGGGTCACGCCTTCCTCTAGCATGGAAAAGGGTTGGCCGGGCTGAAGCGTAAGCTTCGGAGGATTCTCTTCCAGCACGGCGCCGGATTCGGTGACCACGCGCACTGCCACGATGCGCGGCGGCTCTCCGGGAAAACCGTTCTGCGCGGCGAGGGGGCCCGCACAGAGTAAAAACCAGAACGCCGGCAGCCACGCGGCGAACCTTGCGATGGGACGATGGACGATCGGCATCACTCTTTACAAAAGAGCTAGCGTAGCATAGCCAGGGTTGCCTGCCCGGCGCGAATTCTTTCCGGCACGCGGAAAATGCCACTCGATTTCCATGCACGGCACGGTCGGGCTATGATGGCAAGTAGGACAGGCTTCAGCCTGTCTGGTTTTGATTCTCGCGGTGCTGGCAGGAGTCAAAAGAAGACAGGCTGAAGCCTGTCCTACTGGATCGGCCCCATGGACTCAATATCCCACGAACGCTATTCGCGCCAGATTCTCTTCAGCGAAATCGGCGAGGCGGGCCAGCAGCGCCTGCTCGAATCCTCGGCTGTTATCGTCGGCTGCGGGGCGCTGGGGACCGCGCTGGCCAATCTGCTCGTGCGCGCGGGCGTCGGCAAGCTACGCATCGTGGACCGCGATTTCGTTGAGCCTTCCAACCTGCAGCGGCAGACCCTGTTCGAGGAATCCGACGCGCAGGAAGCCCTGCCCAAGGCCGTCGCCGCCGAGCGTCGCCTGCGCGCCATTAATTCGGGAGTATCGGTCGAGGGCATCGTCGCCGACGTGGGTCCAAAAAACGCCGAGGAATTATTGCGCGGATTCCCCCTTATTTTGGATGGGACGGACAACTTCGAGACGCGCTTCCTTCTGAACGATGTGGCGATCCATTTGAATGTTCCCTGGATTTATGCCGCCGTGGTCGCCAGCTACGGCGTGACGCTCACCGTGCGACCCGGCGAAACGGCGTGTCTCGCGTGCGCGCTCGAATCCGAAAGCACGAACGGTTCCGGGACAACGGGCACGGAAGATACCTGCGACACCGTCGGTGTTCTCGGCGCCGCCGCGGGCGTGATTGCATCGATTGAAGCGGCGGAAGCCATCAAGCTTCTGGTTGGCAAATCCGAATCAGCGGGAGGGCGGCTCGTTTCCTTCGACGTCTGGTCCGGGAAGTTTCAGTCTGTGCGCGTGGCTCGCAATCCGGAGTGCCGCGCGTGCGTGCGCCACGATTTCCGCTACCTGGAAGGCGAAGCGCAACCCCACTTGACGATGTGCGGGCGCGACTCCATCCAGATTCACGAACGCCGCCGCCAACTCGATCTCTCCGCGCTTGGCAAGCGCATCGCGCCAACCGTCGCCGAAGTCCGCGAGAACGGTTTTCTGCTGCGCTTCCGCATCCCGCCCTACGAAATGACGGTCTTCGCCGACGGCCGCGCCATCATCAAAGGCACCCGGGATACAAGCGTCGCGCGCTCTCTCTACGCGCGTTACATCGGGGTTTAGTGGGACGGGCTTCAGCCTGTCCGGTCTTGATTTCTCTGGTGCCGCAGAAGTCAAAAGAAGACAGGCTGAAGCCCGTCCTACTCAAATCTCACAAACATCGTGCTTGGAATGCAGCCGCGTGAGCCCGCGCCCCATCGCATTCAATTGCTCTTCGCCAAGCGCCTTTTCAATCCGCGGAAACACTTCGTTTTCTTCCAGCCGCACGTGATCGTGAAGAAGTTTACCCAGGTGGCCAATTTCTTCCGCTTCAATCGGAATTTTTGCCGCTAGCTGTTGCTCGATATTGAGAACGGCGGCCCGAATCTCAGCGTGATCCGCGAGGATGCGCATCACATCGGGGTCTCGATCGAGCCGCGTGTGCCGCGCATACGCGGGCAGCAGCACTTCCTCCTCTTCTCGAAAATGCACGTGCCCCGACTTGTGCCAGAAGCGCACAAACTTTTCCGCCTGCCGCTCGACCGCCGCCGCGCGTTTCTCCGCGGGAGCTTCCGTCGCGCGGCGCATCCCCAGCGCCTGAATCAGCGCGAAATGATGGTGCTGGCTAAGTGGGTGCAAACTCGGATGGCGTTTCACGATTCAACCGTTTTTTTCGTAAAACCGATGGAATAGACTTCCACGGCTCCGCCTCGGCTTTCCCAAAAAGGGACAATTGGTCCCGATCCGGATCAGTTTGTGCGGCGACTTCCTCTTCTGTTTCAATCCGCGCGTCGCCGCGAATGTGCTTCACCTCAATACCATGATCGAGCAGCACACGGCCCACCAGCAATCGCCGGTGGCACGCGGCCGGGTTTTCCTCGGCGCAAAGGAGGGCAACATTGTATTCGCGGATTCCACGCTCCAGCCGCGACAACCCCTCTTGAAAAAGGCTGCTTGCCGCGACGCGGTCGTACAGCACATGCCCTTCGTCATCGTAAAATTCATCTCCCTCGGGGCGCCCTCCGAGTTCCCGCCCGAGATACAGGTAACGAATTCCCGCGTCCTGGAGTACAAGTTTCAACGCGTCGTGATCGAACTGAGTGGCGTACTTGGAATACGGCTGCGATCGCGAGTCCACTACCACCTGGATTGCATGCGCCTTCAACAGGCCCAGGAAGTGTTCCACGGAATGGTTGGAATGTCCGATCGTATGGAGGCGGGGGCTCGCAGTGGCGTTGTTTTCCATTCGCGGCGGCAGTCTCGTGCAAGCCAGTTTAACACAGGGAGGGGGTTTCGATTTTGCAGTGGGCGGATGCGGAGCGGGGAAGAAAGGCGCTCTATCCGCTTCGGCCGATGGGGTGCCGTAGAGCGGCGCGATCAAGGTTTTCGCGCAGGTTCATCAAAGTAAGGAATGTGTTCAGGATGCGCGCCTTCATTTCGTCGGCAAGGTGCAATCCGCTGGTGGAAGCGCGGGCCAGCATTTCCCCATTTTCGGCGATGAACCGGATGATCTCGACCTGGCGCGCGTGAGGAGTCTTTCCGTAGACAGTTTCCCGGCGCATTTGAGCGCAATCCTGCTCCACTTTGAGCGTGAAATGAAGCACGCACAGGTGGACCGGTTCGAGCGCCGCCGGTACCTGTCCCTTGCAACCGTTTTCGCCGCACGCGACTAGTGTAGGCATGGTTGGGGGCGTCCCCCAAGACTATGATTGTAAGCACCCCGAGTGCCAAAAATCTACTTTGTCCAAAAAGCGTGCCGCGAATCAGCCATCTGCACGGCTAGTCAATGCCCCAGAGGTACTGCGAAGCCCCACAAGGTTGATTGCGCAGCGGTTGGTTGCAATAATCAAGCCGAGACGCAAGAGTGCTCAGAGGGCTCTATGAATAAGCTTGCCGAATCGAGACGCCAGTTTCTAAAGAGTGCAGGTTTAGCGGCGGGAGCTGCGCTCCTAGCGCCTCGAAACAGCTTCGGTCAAGGCGCCATGCAGGGAGAGCGCAGCCAAACAATTGACCTCCCCATTGAGAATGGCCCAAACGTGGATTACAGACTCCGGATCAAAACGGTTCCCATCGAACTCGCGCCGGATCGAATTGTTTCGATGACCACATACAATGGCCAGTTTCCCGGCCCGCTGCTTCGTTTCAAAGAAGGGCAGCCGGTCTATATCGAAATCTCCAACGAAACGGACACGCCCGACCAACTGCATTGGCACGGTCAAACTGTGCCTTCCGCCGTGGACGGGGCATTCGAGGAGGGGACCCCCTTCATTCCTCCACGAGGGAAGCTGCGTATCATGTTTACCCCCAAGCCTGCCGGCTTGCGTTTTTATCATACGCACGTTCGCGCCGGGGCGAATTTGTCCGCGGGAATGTATAGCGGACTAGTGGGGCCGGTATACATCGAGCCGAAGCACGAGCCTGGGAAATACGATCGCGAAATTTTTCTGGTCATGAAGGAGTTCGAGCCGACCTTCAGCCGCGGCGGCGACATGGACATGAACTTTCTGTTCCCACCGACCAGGGTGAAGACCCTCGAAACTCAGGGCGAATCCGCGATGAAGGCTTCGCTCGCCAAGGGCATGCCGCATGGCTTTGAGGTGGGATACGGTTCCTTTACGATCAATGGGCGGATGCGAGGCCACGGCGAACCCATCCGCGTAAAGCAGGGCGAGCGGGTTCTCTTCCATGTCTTGAATTGCAGCGCTACCGAGATTCGCAGCCTCGCGCTGCCGGGCCACTCGTTCCGCGTTGTTGCGCTGGACGGAAACCCTGTGCCGAATCCATCGACTGTGCCGGTGCTGTGGCTCGGCACCGCTGAGCGCATTTCCGCCATTGTCGAAATGAATCATCCAGGTGTCTGGACGATGGGCGATCTTGCCGATGACGATCGACGGCACGGCATGGGCATCGTGGTCGAGTACGCGGGCAGCACCGGCAAAGCACGATGGGTTGCGCCGCCGAAGTTCCTCTGGAACTACGCTCATTTTGCAAAGCCCGGAGCAACCGCGCAGGCTCCCGACGAAACATTCGATATGCTCGTTGAGAAGAAAAATGCGGCGGAAGAAGGTTTTAATCAATGGACCATCAACGGGGTGTCCTTTCCAGACACGGCGATGGCTCCGGCTTCCTATCACCTGAAGGAAGGGAAGCGATATCGCATTCGTATGCGCAATGCCAGCGATGACATTCACCCCGTTCATCTTCACCGGCATAGTTTTGAGCTGACTAGCCTGGCGGGAAAACCCACCGCCGGAATTATGAAGGATGTGTTGATGTTGGGAGGATACCAGGAAGCGGAGATAGATTTCGTCGCGGACAATCCGGGTTTGACGCTTTTTCATTGCCACCAGCAACTACATATGGACTTCGGATTCATGTCATTGTTCGACTACGTCTAATTTGCGATCGAGATCAGGAGATCCAGGCTCATCATGGCAAATACAATCGAAAACGCAGAACTTATCCGCTGGGACCTCAGCATCTTGTACGCGGATATCGCCGATCCGCGTCTGGATTCAGACTTAAGCGACCTCACGGCCATGGCAAAGCATTTTTCGATTACCTATAAAGGAAAACTCGCGGAGCTGTTGGGTGGCGCGATCCGGGACTATTCGGAAATCGAAATGCTCAGCGGCAAGATCAACTCGTACCTGTTTCTGCGGGAGAGCACGGACCTGACCAACTCCGCGATCAAGGCCAGGCACGCCGCGTTTCAACGCGAATTGAGCGCGATCCGAGGGGAGCACCTGACCTTCTTTGAATTGGAACTCGTCCAGCTCAGCGACAACACGCTCAAGAAATTTTATGAAAGCGATCCCGTCGTTTCCAAGCACCGTCCGTGGATCGAGCACATACGCACATTCAAGCCGCACTTTTTGACCGAGCCCGTCGAGTCCGCGCTGGTGAAGCGTTCGCCGTTTGATTCCAGTGCCTGGGCTGATTTTTTCGATGAAGTGGAAGCCGATCTCAATTTTGAATTTCGCGGTGGCGTAAAAAATCTCACCGAGATGATGCACCTAATCGCCGAATCGAAAGATGGCGCCGAGCGGGCCGAGGCTCTGCAATGCGTGAATAACGGCCTGGTCGGCCCGTTCGCGAAATATTCCGCTCAGACGCTCTACATGGTCGCCGGTTTGAAAGCGGTCGAGGACAAGGAACGCGGCTACGCGCACCCGATGGACCTGCGCAACAAAGCCAATCGAATTCCGGACTCCGTCGTGAACGTTCTCCACAATGCCGTCACCACATTGGGCGGTTCCTTGACTCGGCGCTATTACAAGTTAAAGGCGCGCCATCTGGGGCTGCCCATCCTCCGCTGGAGCGACCGCAACGCTCCAATGCCGTTCGCCGATACCACGATGATTTCTTTCGACGAGGCCGCGGGAATCGTCAAGGGCTCGTACGAAAGCTTTAGCCCGACGTTGACATCACTCGTGAAGACGTTTTTTGACGACCGCCGAATCGATGTGCCGGTCGCAAAAGAGAAACGAAGCGGCGCGTTCAATTCCTCCCACGTCCTGCCCGGCGGAAAGACCGTGTCTTTTACGCTCATGAATTATCTCGGTTCCAACCGGGACGTGATGACGCTCGCGCACGAACTCGGCCACGGCGTCCACGGCATCCTTGCCGGAGAAGCGCAGGGCCCGCTGATGTTCCACGCCCCAATCGCCTACTGCGAAACAGCATCAGTGTTCGGGGAGATGACGACGTTTACCTTCCTCAAAGAACGGCTAATCCGTTCGGGAGACAAAAACTCGCTTCTGGCGCTGATCATGGCCAAGATCGACAGCACCATTAATACCGTCGTCCGCCAGATCGGCTTCTCGAATTTCGAGCGCCGCCTTCACGGCATGGATGAGTCCTACACAACGTGGACCGAGCCCAAGAAGCGTTCCGTCGAAGAATTGGACGCGATCTGGCTGAAGACGGCGCAGGAACTCTACGGCAAGGAAGGTGAAATTTTTACTTACGAAAATTCCGAGCATTTGTGGGCATACATCCCGCACTTTCACAGCCCGTTTTACGTCTACGGCTACGCCTTCGGCGAACTCCTGACCCAAAGCCTCTACGCGCAGCGCCAGCGCCTGGGAGCAAAATTCGAGCCGCTCTACCTGGACCTGCTGCGTTCCGGGTCCACCAAGGATGTGGTGGAACTGCTCGCGCCGTTCGATCTCGACGCCCGGAACGAGGCTTTCTGGAAGGACGGGATCACCGTCAGCCTGGGAGCGTTGATCGAAGAAGCGGAGCAATTGTCGCGCGACATGGGTGTGATCTAAAAAGTGTTCGTTTTAGTTTATGTAGCCCCCGCCTTCAGGCGGGCAGCTTTGATTTGGGTTTTGAATCGATTTCCCGCAAAAGTGTGCAGTTTGAAACAGACACGGCGACGCCAAAAGGCTTTAATACATTCTGAATCTAAGTTAGCGAAAGGCACCACCCGCATGAGGATCCGTGTAGGCTATGAGTTCATCTACAGCTTTCCACAACCAACCCCGATGATCTTGACGGTAAGCATTCATTATTCGCGAGCATCGGACATTATCGTTCCCGATCGCCTGACCACCGAACCATTCGTCCCAGTGACGACCTTTCGCGATGGCTTCGGAAATTTGTGCACCCGAATTGTGGCGCCTGCCGGGCAGATTCGGATCAAGAGCACGGGATTGGTAAGAGATACCGGCTTATTGGACGCGGTCGTTCCTTATGCCCAGCAGCACGCGGTCCAGGATCTGCCCGAGGACACTTTGATATTCCTTCGGGGCAGCCGGTATTGTGAGACGGATCTGCTTTCTCCCGTGGCCTGGCAGCTCTTCGGCCAGTCCCAGCGCGGTTGGCCGCTGGTGCAGACGATCTGCGATTATGTCCATAACCACATCACATTCGATTACCAAAAAGCCCGTTCCACCAGGACCGCCTGGGAGGCCTATAACGAGCGCACGGGAGTCTGCCGCGACTTCGCGCATCTGGCCATCGCTTTCTGCCGCTGCATGAATATTCCCGCGCGATATTGCACGGGTTACCTGGGAGACACGGGAACCCTGCCGCCGTACGGCGTCCCGGATCTTGCGGCATGGATGGAAGTCTATCTCGGCGGCGCATGGTACATCTTCGATCCTCGGAACAACGTGCCCAGGATCGGGCGAGTACTGATCGCGCGAGGGCGCGACGCGGCTGATGTCGCAATCGCGACCACTTTCGGCCCGAATACGCTGGAGAGTTTCAGGATTTGGACAGACGAAGTTGCGGAGAACAATGCCTCCGGATCCGCTCTGAACAGCGGAATCAATGTCTAATCTTTCTCTCCTGACAGTGCGCCATGTCACCACCTATCGTTACCGCGTGCCGGTAAGACTCGGGGAGCACCGAATGATGTTTCGACCCCGGGCGAGTCACGACCTGAAGCTTCTTAAGACCAGCCTGAGCATCGTTCCGAACCCCGCTCGCATCCGCTGGCTCCATGATGTGTTCGACAATTCCATCGCCATCGCTGAATTCGACGGGGCCACTTCGGAACTTCGCTTTGAGAGCATTGTGACGCTCGAGCATTCGGAGACTACCTTGCCGAATTATCCGTTGGAAGAATATGCGAATAACTATCCATTCAGCTATTCAGAGCAAGAAAAACCAAACCTGTGTCGCGCGCTGGCCCATAACTATCCGCGCGAAACTGTTCGCCATTGGGCGAGCCAGTTTTTGGATCCTTCGGGGACCACCGGAACCATGAATCTGCTGCGCTCCTTGACGCTCGGCATCAGGAAACAGTTCCAATACACCAGGCGCATTCAAAAGGGTGTGCAGAGCCCGGACGAAACGATCCAAAGCGGTCGCGGCAGTTGCCGGGATTTTGCCGTGCTCTTGATGGAAGCGACGCGCTCTCTTGGCGTGGCCGCTCGTTTCGTCAGTGGCTATATCTTTGTTCCCGGCAGCGATACAAGCGTCACTGGCGGAGGCGCAACGCACGCTTGGATGCAGGCTTACTTGCCAGGTGCAGGCTGGATTGATTTCGATCCCACCAACAGCATAGTAGGGAACCGCAACCTGATTCGCGTCGCCGTCGCTTGGTCCCCGGAGCATGTCCTGCCATTGTGGGGCACTTTCACAGGCCCCAGCAATTCCTGTCTCGGCATGGAAGTCACGGTGAGCGTGACGGAAGAAATCCCTGATCGAGATGTCCCAAATCAATGACACGCCTTCCGGCTGGTCCGCATTCAAACCATTGAGATTTGTTGGCAACCCCCAAGAAACAGAATTACTGATGACTGGCTGTTCCCAGAGCTCTCCCGCTGTTCCGATTCGATAAAGGCTATGCTAAACTGTCTTGGCAATAAGCAGGGATTCGTCCCCCAACTTGTTTCCCAAGAGGCGGTTAACATGTCCGGGCATTCTAAGTGGGCCACAATCAAGCATAAAAAAGCGGCTACCGACGCCAAGCGCGGCCGCATCTTCACCAAAGTGATTCGCGAAATCACCATTGCCGCGCGAGTGGGCGGCGGCGATCCGGATTCCAACCCGCGGCTGCGAACCGCGATTCTTGCCGCCAAAAATGAAAACATGCCCAACGACAACATCGAGCGCGCCCTGGCGCGCGGCACCGGGACGCTCGAAGGCGAACAATACGAAGAAGTGAATTTCGAGGGTTACGGCCCGGGCGGCGTGGGCATGATCATTGAAGTGGTCACCACCAACCGCAACCGCGTCGTCAGCGAGATCCGCCACATGATGAATAAGAATGGCGGCAATATGGCCGAAAACGGCGCCGTCGGCTGGATGTTTAGTCGCAAGGGAGACATCGTCGTATCCAAGGAAAAGGCCGACGAAGACAAGATGCTCTCCATCGTTCTCGATGCCGGCGCGGAGGATTTACGGGATGACGGCGAGGCCTGGGAAGTGCTCACTCCTCCCGAAAGATTTGAGCCCGTTCGCGAGGCGCTGGTCAAGGGAGGCGTCACTCCGGATTCCGCTGAAGTCGGCTGGGTGCCGCAAAATTACGTGAAACTTTCCGGCAACCAGGCGGCGCAAATGATCCGGCTCGTCGAAGCACTCGAAGAGCACGACGACGTTCAAAAAGTCTCCGCCAACTTCGACATCGACGAAAAAGAAATGCAAGCAGTCATGGCCGCGCAGTAATTCTGAGTGGCGCATGCTTTCGCTTGTGCGCTTTTTGCGTGCTCGGAAGTCAAAAGCACACAAGCTAAAGCATGTGCTACATCCCCCGAAAAAACTGTGGCCGGACGCCGAGCCTCGCCGTACACTCATTCCCGTGCCTCTTCCTCCAAGAACGAATGGCGAACTCTTCCGCGTGCTCGGCGTCGATCCCGCCGCGGCTGGCGCCACCGGATACGGCGTGATCGAAAGCGACGGCCGCCGCTGCCGCATGCTGCGCTTCGGCGCTCTGCGCGCCACGCGAAAAGGCCCCGAACATTTTCCCGAACGCCTTCGCGAAATCCACGCCATGCTCGCGGAATTGATCGAGGAATTCCAGCCGCATGGCGTCGCGGTTGAATCCGTATTCACGGCTCTCAATATGAAAACCGCGCTGAGGCTCGCCGAAGTTCGCGGCGTGGTTTTGCTGGCCGCGGCGCAGCGCAATATTCCCGTGAGTAGTTACTCCCCGCGCGAAATAAAAGCTTCCGTGGCAGGCTATGGAAACGCGGCCAAAGAGCAAATGCAGCTGATGGTGCGCGCGCTGTTGAGCATGAGCGAAACGCCCGAACCCGCCGATGCGGCCGACGCGCTCGCTGTGGCGCTCTGCCACGTGCAGGCCGAGCAGTTTCGCGCCCGGCTGGGCGGCGGGCCCTTGCGCCGCACGCCGGAGCCGGAGTGCGTCCTTTCTCCGCGGGACGCGCGCAGCCGCGGAGCCTCTTCGCGCATCTCATAGTCACGATGACTCGAAACCGTTTTCTTCTGCGACTTTTTGGTCTCCTTGCCGGCGCATGGCTTCTCGTCCCGGCGGCGCGCGCGAATCCGGGCGGCGCGACTGTCACCTATCGCCGCGTCTTCAAAAGCAGCACCCCGGAATTCATCGAAGTGAAAATCAACGATCAGGGGAAAGCGACATTCGACATCCGCCAGCTGGACGAAGATGCGGATCCCGAGCCGTTTGAAGTGGGCCCTGCCGTCCAGAAAAAAATCTTCGACCTGGCCGCCGAGATGAAATATTTCGCAATCGCGAGCATTGACATCCAGAAGAAAATCGCCAATCTCGGCCAAAAAACATTTCGCTACGAGAACGGCGCGGAAGTACACGAGACCTCGTTCAATTACACGATCAACCCCACGGCCAATCAGCTCATGCAAATTTTCGAGGGACTTGCAAGGCAACAGCAGGACCTCGTCCTGCTCCAGCGCCAGGCCAAGTTTGACCGCCTCGGAGTAAACGACGCTCTGATGCAGTTTGAGTCGGACATGGACCACCGCCTGCTGCCCGAACCCGAACGCCTCTTGCCGGTGCTCGATCAGATCGCCGCGGATTCCCATTTCGTGGAAATCGCGCGCACCCGCGCCCGCGCCCTCGCTGAGCGCATCCGGAATTCCCGCGACAACTAAAACGATCCGATGTGGGTTTAGTAGCGCACGCTTCAGCTTGCGGGGTTTGTTCCTCGCATGAACTAAAACCCGCAAGCTTAAGCGTGCGCTACTTGACGACAATCCCCGCGTACCCCACCACTTCCTGCATATCGCCATTTACCTCCCCCGAAGTCGCGTAGCGAACGAGCTCAGCCTGCTTGGCGCCCAATTCGCGCGCGGCGACCATCGTGGCAACCGCCGCGGCATACCCACACATGGAAATCTTTTCATCACGCACTGTGTCGAAGAGTTTGCGCGGCTCGAGTGCCAGGATCTGATCGATGGCCTTGCGGTCCTTCACGCGCGTTACGGCATCGCTTTCGTAGTGGTTCATGTCCGAGCTGGCTATCAGGAGAACAGGCTCGGATTCCGCGGCAATCACAACGGCAAGCGCGTGGCCCAGCGCTTCGAGCTGCTCCCATTGCGCGGGGCCAATTACGATCGGCACGAACGAAAACGTGGGAGCGAGCCGCTGCAGGAAAGGAAGCTGCACTTCGAGAGAGTGCTCCGCGCTGTGCGCCGCGGCGTCTTCGCGCAGCAGCGGAAACGCGCGAACAATTTTTTCCGCCAGAGGACGATCGATGGGCGCCAATCCAAGAGGCGTCTGCCACGCGCCGTCGGAAAGGATCGCCAGCGCAGCACCGCGCGGAAAATGGCGCGGGCCGATCAGAATCACGCGCTCGGGAATTTCCATGCGCCGGTAAACGTCCCCTGCAACGTTGCCCGAATACACGTATCCAGCGTGGGGAACGAGGCATGCCCGCGGGCGGATTTTCTTTTCCTCGCTGCCCCTCGCAAGAAAAGAATCGACGGCGGCGCACAGGCGATCCGGATCATCTGGATAAAACCGGCCGGCGACAGCAGGAAGGCGGATCATGGCGAGCCTTTAAGGCTCAATTCGGCTTGGATGGCTTGCCTTTGATCTTGAAAGCGACATTCTCACCACGCTTAAACCAGACGATGACTTTATCTCCATACTGGTAGCCGCCGGCATTAAAAATATTTTGCATTTTGTCGCGAATTCCGGGGGAATAAGTGAAGGTAAAATGCTCGCGCATATCGAGGCTGCGCACTTGAAGCGACTGGAACGACATTTGCACGACTTCAAATCGGGCCTTGATGATTTTCTGCGATTGCGGGACGGGCGGCGGGGCGCTTTGCGCGGAAACCGCCAATAAAGCGCCGCAGAGCACAACTGCCGCTGCGAGCACGAGCGCGTGGGTCTTATTGCGCATCATCGAGCGTAATTTTCAGCGACTTCAGAAAGCGCATGTCTTGCGGCGTCATTTCAAACTTCGGCGCTTCGCGCTCCTCGTTCAAAATTTCCTGGTCAACCTGAATGTGCAACGATTCGAGGAAGCGTCGGTCGCCCGTCGTAATTTTCGTGTCGTCGGCATCGCGTCGCGCCAGGCCGATTGTCGCGTCAAGCTTCAACACAATATCGAACCCCGCGGAGCGCACGTCGGAAATGGCCTCGGAGATGCGACCGGACTCCGACACGGTATCGTTGATCGCGTGTCCCAACTCGCGCAGCAGTTGTTTCAAATTATCGTCAAGTTGCACGATGCCTCCCCTGGAAAACTTCCCTTCTTTTATTGTAGGGCGCAGTGACGCGGGAAACAAGTCCTCGCGCGACGGGGTGCGTGCTCAATCCGCCTATGCCCGTGGTCTCCCCTGTGGACGGAGCCATTTTGTACTAGAATTCAATCGTGGCAACACAACCCATGGGCCTGTTTGCGACGGTGCGGCATTCTCTCCGCGTAATCTGGCGAGCTGCGCGCGAGCTGTTCCACGAAGTCACGGGCACCGTGTTTTTTATACTGGCCCTGGCCGCGGTTCAGGGCGCATGGCGCGGCTGGCATAACGGAGCAGCCCATTGGCTTGTGGGTATGAGCGCAGGCTACGCGCTGTTGATGATATTGTTTGGCGTGATGTCGTTCCGCGATTCGCGGCGTGTGCGATGAATCCACCTCCCGATCAGACTGCCGAGAAGGCGGCCGCAACGAATGAACGCAAGGAGCGCTTCACCACACTCGGCGGCATTCCACTGAAAACGGTCTACACGCAGGCAGATCTTGCCGGCGAGGACGTCGAGGCCACGATCGGCATCCCCGGAGAATTTCCCTACACGCGGGGCATTTACCCCACGATGTATCGCGGGCGCCTGTGGACGATGCGGCAGTACGCCGGATTTGGCACGGCGGCGCAATCGAACGAACGCTTTCGCTATTTACTCGCGAAAGGGCAAACGGGATTGTCCGTTGCTTTCGATTTGCCGACACAGATCGGACATGATTCGGATCATCCGCGGGCCGCAGGCGAAGTGGGAAAAGTCGGCGTGGCCATTGATTCGCTGGAAGACATGGAAGCGCTCTTCGATCGAATTCCTCTTGATCGCGTAACGACGTCCATGACCATCAACGCCACGGCAGCGATTCTGCTTGTGCTGTACGCGGCCGTCGCGAAAAAGCAGGGCGCGGATTTGCGGAAACTTTCAGGGACGGTGCAAAACGACATCCTGAAGGAGTTCATTGCGCGCGGCACGTACATCTACCCGCCGCGCCCATCGATGCGCATTGTTACGGACCTCTTCGCGTGGTGCCGCACCGAACTCCCCGCGTGGAACACCATCTCCATTTCCGGGTATCACATTCGGGAAGCGGGCTCGACGGCTGTGCAGGAAGTCGCCTTTGCGCTGGCCGACGCGATTGCCTATGTCGATGCCGC
>Ga0182024_10011700_pt1 | contig 17550 bp, 27 predicted proteins | sample P32metaG_FD_120480 | JGI IMG/M metagenome (GOLD analysis project Ga0182024, IMG submission 120480) | Permafrost microbial communities from Stordalen Mire, Sweden - P3-2 metaG (Illumina Assembly) | ecosystem: Environmental > Terrestrial > Soil > Wetlands > Permafrost | place: Sweden: Stordalen... | reverse complement strand
GGAGGCCTGGTGCGCGGCAGCGTGCTCGGCCGCGGCGTGCGCGTGCACTCCGGGGCGCTGGTGGAGGATTCGATCATTTTCGACAACTGCGATATCGGGCGGCGGGCAAAGGTGCGGAAAGCGATTCTCGATAAGAATGTCAGGGTGCCGGAGGATGCGGTGATCGGCTATGACCTGGAGAAGGATCGCAGGCTGTATCATGTGACGGACAGTGGGATTGTCGTGATCGAGGGGCATCGGTCGAGTGTGGACGTCGCGACGATGCTGGTGTAGTCTCCCCGGACATGAGGGCAAAATAGTTGTGAGACGGGCTGACAAGCGTGTAGAATGGAAGGATTGTTTCCAGAAGTCGGGCGCGTAGCTCAATTGGCAGAGCAACTGACTCTTAATCAGTAGGTTGCAGGTTCGATTCCCGCCGCGCTCACCAATCCTTTCAGGCACTTAGGCGTAGTGAATTTTGTCCGAGTCTCCGACTGTGGGGACTTTTGTGGGGACTACCTCTGAATTCCCCGCCTTTTTCCCTTTGCCAATGATACTCAAACTTTCGACGGCGTCCCGCTTCGCAGCCATTCGGATATGCGAGTACCGCTCCAGCATCGCCCGGCTCACATGGCCCATTAGCGCGAGCATGGTACTCTCAGCTACACCCGCCTCGGCCATTTTCGTGGCCGCGGTATGCCTAAGGTCATGAATGCGGCAGCGGACGACTGCCCGGTCTCGCAACGCGTCCCAAGCGCCGGAAATGTCGGTAATCGGCCTTGTTGGATCGGATGGCGTCGGCTTGCCAAAAGGAAACAGGTAGTGGTCCGGCTTGCTTTCGCCAAAGCGATCCGTGAACCAATCCGCGTGAGCGGACAACACTGCGAATAGTTCCGAGTTCATGGGGATCTGGCGGCCCGTACCTGCCGTTGACTTCGCCCTCCCGACGGTAATGAGCCGCCGCACGAGGTCTACCTGTCCCCAACTGAGCCCTAGAATCTCGCCGGAGCGCATGCCCGTAAGCAGCGCAACTCTTATGAATGTACCGAGCGTTTGCGATCGATTCGGCGAAGTTTGTTCCGTGATCGCCGCCAGGAGCCGGGTTTCCTCTTCCGGCGAAAGTGCCTTGCCAACGTCCTTCCGTTCTTCAAGCTTCCGCACCTTCGGCCACAAGATGGACCACGGCTTTCCGATCGCGCGAGACAACTCGCCCACTTCCATGTTGATTGTGCGGCCCGAAGCCTTGCGGCCTGAAGCCTTTTCCTTCAGCCGGGTTTTGATGTAGCCGCGGATCGCGTCTTCTGTTAAATCCGGCAATAGGACCGGGCCGAGTAGCCGCTTTACGTGCTCCAGCCGACCTTTTGCGAACGCTACGGACTTCTCGCGGTGATTGATTTCGTAGTGATCCAGGTACGGCCTCACCATGTCGTCAACGCTCTTAATCCGGTCTTCGCGTTTTTCAGTCGGCAGGCCGGCAAGGCTGCGCTCAAGCCCGCGGCGATGCGACTTTTCGGCTTCTTTCGCGACGGTCTTGCTCGCGGTCTTCGCTGATTCGCGAACGCGCTTGCCTGCGAAAATGAACTCGTACCAGTACACATTACTCCGCTTGAAAACGCCCATCACTTACCGCCTTTCTTTTCTTTCTTGCCACTGCCCTTCGGTCGACCGCCAAGCTTGCCCCACTCGCTCAACTGTTTCTTGGAATGTTTCGCGGCGCGGGTTTCCCCTCCCATTGCGCCCGCCTTCCGGAAGTACTCCATCACTTCTTCAGGAATCTTGAGTTTCTTCACGGATCGATATTAACCTACCCCTACGTTTTCTGCAAGTAGAAATCGCTCGGAGGTTCCGCAACAGTTGTGCGCTTCAACCTGTCGTTGTTGAGAAGATGCGACGACGGTCCGTTTCCAGCTTCCTCGGTTCGCCGTCGCCCCCCGTTGGCCGGGCATTGATCCAAGCCTCGACATCCTGAGGTTTATATCGAACGAGCGAACCGATCTTCACGAACCTGGGCCCACGCCGTTCGAGGCGCCATCGGCGCATACATGCGACACTCACGTGAAGATGCATCGAGACTTCCATTTCGGTCAATAGCGAATCTGGCATAGCCTATCTCCGATTGCAAGAGTCCGTCACAACGGAGCAGCTTTGGCGGTTGGATTTCGAGTCCATCGGCGTTGCCATATAGCTCCCTCAACTAAGAAGGGAATGGCGTAAACGATTCGGGACACCGAATTGGCGGATTCTGCCGTTTCAACCAGTCTTTGAGAATTTCTGCGACCACAGCGGAACCCACCAGTTCCATCGTGATCCGCGGCTGCCCATTTTCGGGACCAACGACCAAAAAGCATTTTTGGGTGTTTTGCAACAAATTGCAACAGTTTGTGAACAGTCTGCAACAGGTTTAACCGCCCGACGGGGAGTGCAACAGTTTGTGAACAGAGTGCAACAGATTGCAACATCTGCTACAGCGAAGAACGCTCCCAGACAGCCCAAAACATCGGTAGTGGAACATAAAGGTTGGGATGCGTGTTTGGGTTTTTTGCCGTCCTCTGATTCGTGTGGTTGTGGTTTGGTCGGTATGCATTTCGGTCGCCCTGCATCCCGCTCGGGATGCGTCTCCAATTTTGTAGTTTCCACCGTCCCAAACCGCCTCTGCCATCCCCTTACAAGTTGAGAGGTGTTTCCGCATGACGCAGCGAGCAATCCGATTTTCCGAGACGACGGACGAGGGAATTGAGGAGGCAGCTAGGAAGCGTGGCTTCTCGTCACCAACGGCATTCATCCGCCATTCAGTGGAACAGGAACTATCGGGGCGTAGTGAGGAACTGGTCGGGGCCGAGGAAAGGCTCGCCGCCAGCGTCGAGCAGGCGAGGCGCGAGGTCTTCCGCCTCGGGCGAGCCCTGCAGGCCTTGTTCGTATTCGTGGATAGTCTGGCCAAGGTCTTACTGACATGTCTTCCCGAACCAGGAGGGGAAGCGATGGAAGCCGACGTCGCGCGGGCACGAGATCGGCACGCCCGGTTGCTGAAAAGTGCGGGCCAAGCGATGGTCGGAGACTCTCAGGCGGCGATCCAAGGCTTGGTGAACCGCGGCGAAGGATGACGAATGGAAGTTTCGCGCCATCGACCGCGAAAGCGCTGCTCCGGAACGAGCGTGCGCCCGCAGGTGTGACGCCACGCTTATCCAGACTGGAGCGATGTTGACACCGCTCGAAGGCGCTGAAAACAAATAAGCGCGACACACTACCATCCTTCCGGTTCCGGTGTCGTGTTCGCAGGCTCCGCCGCGAGTTCGCCCAACACCTTCCGCTTGGCAGCCTCTAGTGCTTCTCTGTCGTCTCCGAATGCGATCCGTTCCATAGCCGCACCTAGGGTTTCCAAATCCTCGTCAGTGAGGCCCCGGATGAACGCTTCCTCGGCACCTCGATTGATCGCTCTTTGCAGTTGCTCGATCAACAAGGCCGAGCCAGCCAGAGCCTTGGTACGTTCCAGTTTTTGTATTCGATTTGCGAGCTTCATTTGCTGTTCCTCCGTCGTTCTCGCTCTTCGCGGTTCTCATCCGCCATGCGTTCCAGTTCCTCCACCCGACTCTCAATGTCCTCGATTTCGATCGCCTTGAGCCCAATTTCCAGGACGGTGCGCGCCGCCGTGACGCGCGCAGAGGCGGTGATATCCGAGTCCTGGATAATGTCCTTCAACGCCTTGACCGCTATAGAACTAGCTTGCTGGAGTTGTGCCGCGGCCTGACCCATCGCCTGACGGCGGGCCTTCCGATATTCCGTTTGGAAGCGCGGTTCCTGCATCCAACGCCACAGAGTCGGCGTACTAACGCCGGCATGTTTCGCGGCGTCATCCATCGTTGACTGCGTCAATAACCCGACGATGGCAACCTCCATCCGCCTTGTGAATTTCTCGCCGTGGCCTTTCATCTGCGATCACCTGCGATCAGGAGCGAGTCCGTCCCCCGATCTCCACGTGCGGGCTGAGGCCCTTCGGCGGCGGTCATGTGCACCGCGAGTACCCTTTGCCTCTCTCTTCTTCGATCTCGCATCACCGATATTCTCCGTCGCCAACAACCTCTGTATTTTGTTGATGTACACCGTCATCGAACCTCCATTTATCGACTCTCGTTCTCGCGCACGACGCCGTCAAACGCCCGCTTCCATTGATGTATTTCAGCGGCGACTTTTGGATCACGTACCGCGATAATCCGCCGAACTTCCGAAGCTGTGTAGACCTCCCCACGCAGCGCTCCCTCTCGTTCCATCGCAAGGCGGGCGTCCTCTTCATCCGCGACCAGGAAGAGGCGGCCCGCCGAAGTTGACCACAACTCGACTGCGTGACCTTTAAGGACAGTTTCCAGCCGTTCCGGTTGCCTTTCCCTCGCGTCGGTAAGGCCGGAGCGTTCGCTCTTCGCGCCTCGGTTTTGAATCACACGTCGAGCGATCTCAACGTAGTCAGTTGGGTTCGTCATATCCAGTTCACCTCCCTCCCCGTTTGCGCCAAAAGCGCCTTAAGCGACAAAAGCCCTGGTTAGCGCGCATACAGCGCTTAATGCGCACGGCCTCGCAGCGTCCGCCAACGTTCCGCTGGACGACCGCCAGTTTCCTCTCGTTCGCGCCGAGCCCTGCCGCCGGATTCCAGGACGGTCAGTGCCCGGTCGATTTCATCGGCGCTCTTATGTCGCTGGAAGTGCGCCCGTATGTCCGTGCGAGTGGCCCCATCCGGTCGCGCCCGCAGTAGGGCCATAATCTCGTCCGCTGTTGCGTCGCCCAGCGAGTCGCCGAAGATGAACTGAACAGACTCCTCGCAGTAGCGCCACACAGCGAGAGCGGCCAAAAGGTGCTCGGCACGAATGACAGCGGAACCATCCAGCACTGCGTATAAGGTTGCCAGACGCATGGTTTGCGCCTCAGCTCGGGAGGTAACAGCTCCCGCTAGGCCGGGCCGGCCGGCCGAAAGATCACTGTACACCGCGAACCAAACCTCCCGCGCCGCTTCGTCCCTTCGCAATTCGTCACGTTGCCGAGCGAAATCGCGCGCCGCGGTCAACCGTTCGACGAAGGGCGACGAATCAACGGTTTGCCACGCACCGCCCTCGGGAAGTTCTCGCGACCGCCTTACACAGCCCCACAAGAACCGGTTCGCGAAGCCGTTCGCGGCGGCGGTGTCTGAAAGTTCCTTCCGTAGCTCATTTTCCGTGATGTGGCCGATAACGCTGATATGGGCGCCGGTCGCGGTGGCGCGTTTGCTCCGCGTGAGCGTGTTCAGCTTCCCCGAATCCCACGCCTGTCGCACAACGGCCGAGAGTGTGCAACTCTCTCGTTCACATACTCGAAGCGCCCTGGCGAACTCAGGCTCTTGAACGAGTAACCTCTTGTCCTCCACGCCCCCATCTGTGCGCACGGTTTCGTAGCCCGTCACCCGTTTACCCTCTCTGATTGGATGTTGCTCCTCGATCGGGTCCCTCACGGCCCAAATCAGTCCCTCGCCGCTGCTCAATCCGGAAGTGATGCAGCGCTCTCGCCAGTTTGTTTCGACTTGTCCGAGCAGGCTCTCGATGAGGCCCCAGCTCGTGCCTTTGCGCCCCTTTGAGGTCGCGCCAACCAGGACGACGAAGAGATTGAGATAGTGACGATCGGCCTCGGCGCGAAAGTGTGCCTTGCGCCCAATGATCGATCCGAAGCCGGTTAGGAGTTGGAGCAACAAGGCGGCGGGATCGGCCTCGGTGTGGGGTTCTATCGCCTGCACAATCTCTCCGGCGAGTCCGTGGTACGCCTCGGCTGCGAGTGGCTCGGGCCAGCGACGGTGCGTGGGCGAGGCTTCCGGAGCGTCAACCTCAACGGCGGGAACTTCGAAGCCGCGCAAAATCTCGCTCGCCGAGGCTGGAATCTCAAGCCGCATCGCTTACCTCCGCACCTGCGGCGATGAACCGCGCCAGCGCGTCGCACCGCCGCTGCCAAGCTCGCTTTCCAGCGAAAACCAAGGCCTCGGCAAACCGCGAATCGAAGGCATAATAGTCCCGATATAGCGCCAGCAACGCCCCGCCATGCGCTGCGCGAAGGCTCAGCAAAAATTGAGTCGGGCCAAACCTCTGAGGTAAGACCTCCGGTAGTTCTTCCAGGATTTTTTCGACTATTGATTCGGCCGCAATTCGCCAGAACTCCGCATCTTGCCCATCGCGCTGATCGCGCTCGCAGCGTTGGGCGATTGCGCGCCGCTCGGCGCGGTTTGCTGGCCGTTCGAGCAACTGACGCCCTATGACGTGTTCGATTTCCCTGACGGCGTCGCGCCAGGACGCGCCCGTAAGGGCAATCTCCAGCTTGATGATGTCGCCAGGCCCACAGTTCGACCAACAGCGCCATAATCCAGTCTCGGGATTGACGCTGAAACTATCGTGCGTCCCGCCGTGAAGCGGGCACTTTGTGCGCCAGCGCCTCCGATGTTGTCTTAGGAGCGGGACCCGCAGTCGAAAATAGGCGGCCACCTCGGGCGCGCTGAACGTGATTGGTGAACCCATCTATTTCACCCTGGGCTGCTGCCCGCCAGCGGAAGGACGGGAATCGAGCCATGCCAACACGTCACCGAATTTATACTTACAGAGGGAGCCAAGCTTGTAAAAGCGTGGACCTTCTTTCAACAAACGCCAGCGACGGACCGTCGCTACGCTGACCGCCAGGGTCTCGGCAACCTCATGCTCATTTAGAAGACGAATCGTATCGTTCTCAACCGCTCTCATCCGTGATCCTTTCTTGGGCGCCATCGCCTAAGATCACGATAAAGTGCTTAGGGGTGCTTGTCAGTTGAAAAACGCTGCGCTACCGCGATTTCAACTTCTTCTTCCGGATCGTGAAACCAACGAGGTCGGCGGCGTGGTGCATCCCTTTCGAGATCGTGGTTTTGTCAACGTTTCCTGCACCCGCGCGAATCTGGTCAAGAGAGAGGTTGCCAAAGTGGTAGAGGGCCAACCAGTCGAAATGTTCGGTACTGAACGGCGTGACAGACTTGCGGCCTCCGCGCTTTACGACGAGGGCACCCATCTTTTTCTGATAATCCTCCAATGCCTCTTCGAAGCGCTGTTGGACATGAAGACGCCAACCTTCCCAACTCCGAAGGGTAGGGTCCCAGCCCCCATCCTTGAACACGAATTGGTGATCTCTTCCTGTGATCACTCCTGGAACGCATACAGACTGGCGAAAGCCCTTCACGTCTAAATCATTTTTCAACGCGTCGTATCGATGCCAAAGCAAAAGCGTGCGTAGCGCTCCCTCAAGAATCCAGACCTCTCCGTGCCATTGCACGACTGGCAGATGCGCTGCGGTCGGTCGTTTGAGCGTCAGCAAAAGGTTGAACTCCCTCGCCCACTTTTTCAGGATTGGGGTAAGCGGTCCGTTAGCGTGCGAGAGCACCTGATAACCAATCTCTCCGTGATCAACGCTCCCGTTCGCAAGCCGAGCGTACTTCGGGTAAGCAACCGCGCGCAGCCGCTCGAAAAATGCGGGGACCTTCCTCCGAATTGCCTGCACCAGTTCCCATCGTGCGGCCGTGATTTCATTGTCGAGTCCTTCGGGGTTTGTTGTGTGAAATTCGGCAGTCGTCAGCCGCCGCTTTCGTGTGACGGTTCTCATTTCACTGCGATGGTCACGCCGGCCGGGCTGGGGACTCCGCCGACGCTGATTACGAGAGGCTGCGCTGGACCGGTTGGAGTGTTGACCGCCAGAAGGAGATTCAACTGGCCCACTCCATCGACGAACGTCGGTGCTGCCCCTGCAAATGTCACGGTCGCGGGTTGGCCGCCTATGGTAGCAGTGACCGCCTGCGTGGAGTATTTCAAAACCGAACCAGAGATCGAACCGGTGCTGCCCGCCGGATTCGTCTGTCCTCCACCCGTGAGGTAAACCGAAACGTATGAGCCCGCCGGAGCGGGATTTGTCGGGCCGTTAATCGAGCCATCGCCGTTGATGGCCGAAGCCTGCCCGGAACCAGTGGCGTTTGAGGTGAACACCGCAGGAGCAGCGGGGTTGACTTGCAATGTTACACCTGCGGAAAGAACCCCTTGATAGAGAACCTGCATAACCAACTGCGACTGGCCACTGATTTCATAGGGCACGATTGCATTAATCTGAGGCGCCGATGCGTAAAGGATTGGAGCCGCCACGCCACCGAAGAGAACTTCGGTCCCTGAGAGGTTTGAATCCACTTTCCCCGAATTTGGATCGAGCGAATACGAGATGCCGACGGTCGGCCCGAGGCCAGCACCTTTGATCGCTACGATCTCTCCAGGGGCGATTGGTCCCGACGTGAGACTTCCTGCGTTAAGAACCGAGGTCACCGTGACCGGGTCGCCTGTGATCGTGAGCGTCACTGGGATCGATTGTTGGCCATTTACAATCGGCTCCGTCACGACAATCGAACCAGTGTGGGTTCCCGACGCGAGGCCAGTAGGATTCACCGAGACGATGAGGGCGGCGGGAGTGGCTCCCGTAGTTGGGGTTACGGAAAACCAGCTTCCCCCTGTTGTTACAGCTGAAAACGCCAACGGCGAACTACTTGACAGCGTAACCCCTTGCGCCGCCGGGGCCGTCCCACTTCCGATCTGATAACTGAAATTCAAGGAGTTCGTACTCGCTGAGACAGGGACTGAAGACACCAACTTCGCAATCCACGAGGTGCCGCAGTCGAGGCCGGGAATACACCAAATTGTCGATCCATCCTCCACATAGCCGCCCAAATCCAGATAGCCGATCTGCCCGCACTCCTTAACCGATAGGGTCACCGCGACTGTGGGGCCGCCAGATAAGTCGTGATAGATCATGCCGGTGAACTGAGCGCTACCGCAGGAGGAATCCCATTCACCGGATAAGGAGTTGCCGCTCTGCAGAATCTTGAGGGTCGCCGCGGGGGCGGTCCCGGTTGCAGACCCATAGGAGAATTGCCAAATTCCCGCGAGATTTTGAGCCTGAGCAGCGCCCCTCGTCAGGAGCAGGCCAAGCAACACGGTTGCAATATGACGGAGTTGCCAAGTTTGGTGCATGATTTCTTCTGCCGTCGCATAGGACTGTTAAGCTTTGTCTGGTTCAGCTTATCGTACCGCGATCCTTGCGCTGCATGGATAACGATTGCCCATTGAGATTTCCGCGTGTTCTGCATTATGAGCGCGAATGATTCCGCCCCTGCTCCGACACGCTATCCGCCTTTTTTGCTCGGGGACATCCATTTGAAGTTCTTGAGCTTTCGAGACTTGCCCGCATCAGGATTGCTCATCATTGCCTTGCCGCAATATAGCTCGTTATGCTATATTAGCGTTGGAAGTAAAGTGATGACAGCCGAGCAGTGGCAAACCGGACGCGAAAACGCTGGGTTGACCCAGGTTGTGGCCGCGCATTCCCTCGGCGTGTCGCAGCCGTACTTGTCGCAGCTCGAAGGCGGCGTAAGAGTTGCCAGTGCTGAACTCGCTCGAAGGGCCGCAAAGCTCTATGAACTCCCGCCTTCGGCACTCCCTTTGCCGGAGCCGCTCGAAGTTCGAGCGGTTTCTCCTGACGATCTTCAACGAAAACTCGCATCTCTCGGGTATCCAGGCTTTGAGCATGTTCGCTCCAAAACGACAAGCAATCCCGCTGAAGTGGTCCTCAGCGCGGTTGTGAAGCGAGACCTGGACACACGCTTGGTGGAAGCGCTCCCGTGGGTCCTGACCACGTATCCCGACCTGAATTGGGAGTGGCTCCGCAACCGGGTCAAACTGCAAAATGCCCAGAACCGGCTCGGGTACGTCGTACATCTCGCGGAACAAACCGCCCGCGCATTGCGGGGAAATCAGAGTGCGGTTCCGGTGTTGTCCAGGTGGGAAAACGAACTCGAAGAAGCCCGTCTCGCAAGTGAGGGAACTCTGTGCCGCGATTCGATGCCGGAGCGTGAGCGCGACTGGTTGCGGACGCATCGGCCCGAGGCGGCCGCCCATTGGAATCTACTAACAAGCCTCACGGCCGAGCAGCTTCCGTATGCCGCGGGTTGAAGGACCGCCGGAGCCGTGGCGATCCTTTTTCGCGGATCTGGATACCCGTCTTCGCGAAGAGACTCACATGCACTGTTGCGGCGGATTTGTGGTTACCCAACTCTACGGCGTCGCCCGCACCACCAGCGACGTTGATTTCATAGGCGTCGTTCCGAGCGTGTGGCGGGATCTCGCAGAAGTCGCGGGCAAGGGGTCTGGCCTGCATCAGAAACACAAGGTCTACCTCGATCCGGTTACGGTCGTCACGCCGCCCGAAGATTACGAACAGCGGCTGGTTCCAATGTTTCCGGGCATGTGGGCAAACCTTCGGCTCTACGGGCTGGAGGCGCACGATTTAGCTCTCTCCAAGCTGGAGCGGAATCTTGAGCGTGATCGCGACGACGTTCAGCAACTCGCCCGTGCCGGCCATCTGAAACCGGAACTCCTAAAAGAGCGTTACTACCGGGAACTTCGTCCGAATCTACTCGCACGCGAAGAGTGGCACGATGCGACGCTCCAACAGTGGATCGAGTTTTACTGGCCCGAGTGACCTCCACAGCGGCATTCCGCACTGTGGGGGCTTTTGTGGGGAGTACGGTTGAAAAGGAGTATCAATCCCTCACAACCGTGAAGAACTCTGAATCCCAGAACCCATGTATTTTTAGCTGCTTATCGCAATGAGTAGCAACCGGTCACTACGAGGTTCCAGCGACTCTTAATCAGTAGGTTGTAGGTTCGATTCCCACCGCGCTCACCACTATTGTCAAGCACTTAGGCGTCACTGAATCCGTATCGGATGCTCTCCCACAGGGACTTTCACAGGGACTACCTCAGAATTTTCCCCGTTTTGAGAGAGTGTGACGCCCGCCACCGCAACGCGTTTGGCAGCCATCCGAATGTGCGAATATCGCTCCAGCATGGACCGGCTCATGTGGCCCATCAGGGCAAGCATGGTGGACTCTGAAACGCCATTCTCAGCCAGCCGCGTGGCGAAGGTATGCCGGAGGTCGTGAAGGCGGCAAGAGACCTTCGTGTCTTTTCGCAGTTCGTCCCAACCCCACGTGATGTCCGTTGCGTGGCGGGCGGGATCTGAGCGGACCGGCTTGCCCCACGGAAACAGGTGATGGTCTGGCATTGGTTCCCCGAACTCTTCTACGAACCACGCGCGGTGCGCGGCAAGGATAGAGGAGAGGTCGTCGTTGATCGGGATGACGCGCCCTGTTCCGTTGGCGGTCTTTGCACGGCCCACGGTGAGCGCCTTTCCCACCAGGTCAGCTTGCGCCCATATCATCGATAGCGCCTCCCCTGCCCTCATGCCCGTGAGTAGTAGCATCGGAATCAGCGTCGGTAGGTGCGGAGTTCGGCGGTTTTTCAGGCCATCAAGTAGGGTTTTCTGTTCCCTCGGAGAAAGCGCGCGCCCCACATCCTTGCGCTCTTCCATCTTCCGAACCTTTGGCCACAGCAGAGACCACTGTAGACCGATGGCCCGGCTCAGTTCGCCCAGTTCCATATTGATCGTGCGGCCCGACACTTTATCACTCTGGCGTTGGCGAATGTAGTCCTTGATTCGGGATTCCGTGAGGTCAGACAGCACGACGTTGCCGAGTGCCTTCTTGACGTTCGCAAGACAGCCCTTGGCGAAGAGAATACTCTTCGGTCGATGACTAAGTGCGTACCCGGCGAGGTATGGTTCAACTACGTCGTTCACAGTGCGGATGCGCGTTGCCTTCTGTTCGGTTGGTAGTCCCGCCGCCGCGCGTTCCATTTCCGCCTTGCGGCGCTTCTCGTATTCCTTTGCCAAGGTCTTGCCGGTAGCACCGGTCGATTCCTGAAATCGCTTGCCCTGGTAGACAAATTCGCAGACGTAGAACTTCGATGTTTCGCCCTTGCGGGTTGGTTTGTAAACCGCCATCACTTACCGCCTTTCGCCCGCTTCTTGGCCGCGACTCTCGGCCGCCCGCCCAGCTTGCCGTTCTCGCGGGCGATCTCCTGGAGTCGCTCCAACCCGAACCTCTCCAGACGAACCGTGTAGGACCTTTTACCGAGCCACGATGTGAATTGTTTGACCTCGGACTGTTTCATGATTATATCCTAAACTGTTTCGGTTATAGTGTCAACGGAAACCATCCGCACGGGCACTCATTGACGGCTCCAATTCCGATACAGTCATGAGTTTCAGAAGCGCCTGGGCTGCCGAGGTCGACGACGCAGGATTCTGGCCAGTAATGAGACGGCCGTCAGTGACAGAAAAAGGCTGCCAGTTCGCCACCTTCTCGTATATGGCACCAAGCCGCAGCAGTTTATCTTCGACCAGGAACGGCACAACCTTCGTGAGCTGCATCTCCTCTTCCCTTGCCGTTCGTGAAGCCGGCGACGTGTTTTCCTTTCACCAGCGGAGCGCCCTGGTTTGATCAAACTGGCGGGCTCGGGCATGAGGGGCGGCGGCTGATTATGAGCGGCAAAGCCAAACCACCCACGCTCGCTTACCCAGAAACTCACGAAACAACTCCAAAATTGCGGCGATTTGTTATGTTTCGGAACGGTAAAATGACGATGCTGGAGTTCAAGGAAGAAGTCCCGTTGACGTGCTGGATCGAGAGATCGCGCGTCTCCCTGCCGAACCGTTGCTAGGCAGGGAACGGGAGCTGCTGGAGACGCTCAAGGATGACCGTCATCGTGGGCGGATCGCGGAAGAACAAAGTGCGCTCGGCAGCATAATTGCGGGTCAGCTCGCCCAGTTGATCGGCATTCGGCGCAAGGAAATCATAGTTCGAGAAGATGATACCGGGCGGTACAGGCCGATCGGGCCAATGTTCGACGCTGAACTTGTGAACGTCGGCGCAAATAGTGGCAAAGTCGGTGCTCTTGACGAACGCCTGGACTTCCGGCAAACCTGCTAGCTGATAGAGGTCGGAGTAGTGCCGGGCTTTTCCACGGGCGCGATTTTGCTCGAAAACGCAATAGGCTGCGAAGAGCTTCTCGGCGAACGTCCGCGTGACGTCGAGGCACTCGATGGGAAAGGGGGTTAGGTCTTCGCCGATATCGGTCGCGTTTTGAGTGGCGGCGAATTCTGAAATGTACGATTGAATCGAGCGGGGCTGATGCGGTTCGCGGCCACCCCGGCAATTCATCTCAAGCCGGATCTTGTCGCTGACTGGCGCGCTGGGTGCATGGTTGGCCGGATAGACGAACCATGATTCGCGGTGCATGCCGGTTTCGCTACTCAAGCCCTGCTCAGGTTTGAACAAAGTAAAACCGGGAGTCGCCACGACGATTCCCTCGGCTTCCTTGAAGCGGGCATGGCGTTGTTTGCTTCCGCCCGAATCAATATCAAAGAGTAGATCGATATCTTCAGAGAAGCGCTCAATGAGATCCCAGCCTTTGGAGAGGCTGGTGCCTCCCTTGAACAAAAAGTGATCGCCGATCTTGTCTCGAAGAGCGCGGAGGGCTCGGGTGACATAGTAGTCTTTCTCGACAATCCAGATTGGAAGCCCACGCGCATCGGCGGTTGCGCGGAGCAGATCGGCGAAATCTTTGTGGTCGGTGGCATATGGACTCATCGGATGCCCCAGCCGTGAGCCTCTGGAAAAGCATCCGCAAGGCCCAATTTGAAGACCGTCGTCGTATTGAGCGACGCACGTAATCGCGAAAGCGTGAGGTCGTCCTCACCGAGAAGCGTACCAATCATCCCTAGAAGCGCACGGACGCGCGGTGGCTCCCGGCGAGCGGCTTTGGTCATACGCGCGAACGAAAGAACATTGGTACGGCAGAGATCGACCAGGCGACGAATCGCATCGGCGGGTGTCGTGTCGGGAACAAAGCGCAAGGTTCGCAAAGCATCCAAGGCGGCACGCTCTTCGTTGGTAATGTCCCGAAGGGACGAGACGCGGAGAAGTCGAACCATCCCTTTGAGGTTCTTGATCTCGATTCGACGATCAACCGCAACTGTAGAAACAGCGGGGACCTGCGTTGTGAGCCCGAGCTTGTTCCATAACGCCAATCCGCTCGGCTTCCAGTCAACATCTTTCCGGTCGAGTATTGACGTCGCTACAAGAACCGGATCGGCTTTCGTCGGTCCGAAACGGGTTGTCCTCGGACGATAGTAGACGCCTTTGCGAAGACGATCGACAACGCCCTTGTCTTCGAGACGGCTGAGAGTCTTGGCAACGGCATTGGTAGGCAGAGAGGAGAAATCGCGAAAGGTCCACAAGCGATCCTCGGGACCGCCCTCGATCTTACGACGAACAATGGTGGCTGTGGATGCCATGCTCTATTTCTTCCTCCTACACTGTCGCATAGAAACTGCATCTTGTCAAGTTTTCCGTACGACAAACATGCCATAATATCTCCCATAATACTGCTGTACAAGGATTTGTAGGAATGATATTAATACACACGTCTGAAAGAGTCTCTCAAGCCGACGTCACGTAAAATCAGCAACATAACAAGGCGAGTTGTGCAGCAAAGTGCGACAACTGGATTGGATCGGTTCTTGTAACATCGGTGGCTCTTTGTGCAGTTGAATGGTACGCTCGACGGTGCCCGCGAGCCGTTCAATGGACGTCAAGAGCGGCTTAAGACCTACGGGATCTTCTGATGATGGCTTGTGTGATAATGAGCGCATAGGCAAACAAAAGGCGAATTGCAAACTTTGGACCCAAGGCCTTATGCTGATGGAATTCTCTGAAACTCCATTCTCGGTTTCACGGGAGCGTCGAGATGCAACCGTAGTCATTCGAGGCTACGTATACCAGGTAAATACGACGCTCCTGAAATGGATCGGACTAACACCGGGTCAGAGCCTTGAACTAGAGGCGGGCGAAGACATCGACGCCGTTCAGCGGGTATTAGCAGAAGGCGGTCAGATCGAGGTCGAGCGACTCCTGCAGGCCGTTAAGCACCGCGAACGAAATCTCACGCTGAGATCCCCCGAAGCCCTCGCAGCATTATCCTTGTCGCTCTGAGCGCAATGCAGAACGCACTTTCAGTTGCCCAGCCAAGCCAAGTCGACGCTGCTCGCGAAACGCTCGACATGTTAGAGAGCGGGTTATTATTTGTTACCGATGAGCCAACCGACTATTCAGAGGACCCCGCCCTGGTACAGATTGGAGGAATCGGCTGGGCAAGGATGTGCGAGCTAAGCAGAAGGAACAACGGCCGCGTTCTCGATTTCTTGCCGAAGATTGATTTTACCGGTTCGAGGCTCACTCTATCGAGCGAAACCGCCGCCCTGTTAGTTAACTGTCGAACAGTCCTTGAATCGTCGCGGTCCCTGGGTGCTCTGTCGGCTGACGATTATGCCTCGTGTCTGAAGAAACTCGGAACGGAGGGCGAACAACCTCCGCTAGGTGCCTCTATTCCCAGAAACACAATGCTTTTCTGCCATGGCACAATGGCGAAGCTGCTTTCTGGCGCGAAACTACTGAGACCGGTCTGCCGGGTATTTAGATTATTCGTTCCTCGCGAGGACATCAATGACCTCTAGGGCAGCGAAAAACAACCTCAAGGTCAGTCAGGATATTAACACGAGCCATTCTCGAAAAGGTCGCGAGCAGGCGAGGCTCGATGAAGTGGTGGCAAACTGGACACTTTGTCGGCTGTCTGAATCCAACGTTTCTGGGGGTACCATCAGGCAGGATTGATTGGACATTGATCGCCATCTAACGATCATCCCCTGTTTACTATCTCGTATTCAAGAGCCGCTGGCATTCTGTGACGTCCATTCGCTGCGTCATTCATCTGAGCTGAGGACATACTCCATGAAATAGACGGCGTTGGCGAGGATTGCGTAAGGAGTGATACCGGGTGAAACTTTGAAGTTGTTACGCTCCACCTGAGCCAGCAACCCGAAAGACTGAAGCTTTGCGCAGATTCCTTGGAGGGCGCCAATTGAGAAGCTGCTCAAGGCCGGAAATTCTGGCTCGCCGTAAGACCTGTGTTGTGGATCAATAAGCCGCCAGAAGTCATTCGCGTGCTCAGGGTTAGTTCTGCCAAGACGCTCGTTGTAGTTAGCTCTTTGACCTCCATAAATTTGCCGCAAGACGAGCACGTCATCGTCTGTCAGCGCCATTACAATTCTCATCATTTCTTCCATGCGGTTAGCGGGCGGGATTGGTTCAATTCGGATTGATGAGCAAAGAATCTTCGCGATCCTCTTAATCCTCGTCGTCTCCCGTGTTGCCCGGGCCTTCCTATCCGCATCGAAAAGAAGTTCCACCCAATCGGTGGACATGTAGGCCTCCTGCTTCTGTGTCAACTTTTCTAGCTCACCGCGAAGCCATCTCAGATCATCGATGACACATCGGAGCAGGCATTCTGAACGTTTCGACTCAATAGCGTCCTGGTATCTCGTGAAAAGGTCTGATGCTTGCGAAAGATCGCCAGCGAGAAGCGCCGCAAGCGCTTTGATCACGATGGCCGGCAATGACGTAGCCAACGTTGAAGCGCGATTGAGGTCTTCCATCTTGAGTTGCTGTAAGGCGCGCTCGGAGGAAAGATCGTCAATTGCCAAATGGCATTACCTCTATTAGCTGTGATTATATCGCTTGCGCCCGGGCGAGCGAGGCGAAAGGACTGGGAAGTTGGGACGGACGAGATGATCCCCGGTGAAGGCCATCTCTACCGAGTGCATTCATCGTCGATACCTCTGTCATGTTGAAGTGGTTTTTTGGCCGACGAAGACGACCATGCCGACAGCTTAGTCTCCTCAGACGCCTCACCCCTTCAGAATTCGCTCGTACTCATCATGCGGCCCAATCCAGAACCAGAAAAGATCATTGTCCCCACGCCGGGCGACGGCGCGATAGCCGCGGCTCACACGAACCGACCAGTAAGGCCCCGCCGATTTGAAGTGCAGTGAAGGGTGATTGGGGCTTTCCTCAAACAACGCGAATTGTTTGTTGGCCTGTTCCCGCATAGCCTCTGGCAATGCTTCGTAGTGCTCCCGCAACTCCGCAAGGGCGTGAGAGCGGAAGTTCACTTCGCTTGTTGATCGCGGCGCAGACGAAGACCCTCTTCGAGAGAGGTGAACTTGCCCGCGGCGATATCGGCCTCGACCCTTTCACCCCACGCCGTGGCACGGCCGCCGGGAGAAAAATCTTTCTCCATTTGGCGATCCCATTCCTCTTCCTTCAACTCGTCAAACCATTCCGTCAGTTGACGGCGCTCTGGTTCCGAGAGATGGACGATGGCTTCCTTGAGGGCCTCCACGGTCATACCCAGAACATAGCCCGAACCGACCCGAAATGCAACTTCCGAGGCGACTAGATCATCGTTTGACGATCTCGCGGAATTCGGAGTAGCCGATGCTGAAAGCGAGCCAATGCGAATCGGACGAGAATGCCGGCTGGGTTCCGAACGCAGTCGTCTTCGTAGTGCCCGCGGCGACGTTGGTGACGTGAATCTCGTCGTTGCCGTTGGAGCGATTGATGCCGTAGACCAGCCACTTGCCGTCGGGAGAGAGACCGCTGGCTCCACCGCCGCCCCGGCCTCCACCGCCTCCGGCTTCGACCAGCGTTTCCCACTGGCCGTACTCAGCGGGAGTGGGAGGGATTTTCGTTTGCGCAACAGCGAGGGTGCACGT
>Ga0182024_10011699_pt1 | contig 17551 bp, 10 predicted proteins | sample P32metaG_FD_120480 | JGI IMG/M metagenome (GOLD analysis project Ga0182024, IMG submission 120480) | Permafrost microbial communities from Stordalen Mire, Sweden - P3-2 metaG (Illumina Assembly) | ecosystem: Environmental > Terrestrial > Soil > Wetlands > Permafrost | place: Sweden: Stordalen... | reverse complement strand
GAGAATTGGGGATTCACGGTAGACTTCCGGCTCAATCAGGATTGCATCCTCGATCTGGCGCTCACCCGCTTCCTGTTCAATGCTATGGTCGAGGCATCCACCATTCTCGCGAACTGGGTATCCATTTGACTCAGGTTCCCACAACAGATTGTGTTATGGGTATGACCCCGAACCCTACAGGTTGGGCCTACCTGAGTCAAATGGATACCCAATTCTCGCGATTGATTCGGAAGAGCGAACTCGATGGAGCGAGATAAGAGACAAGCTCGCGCCATATCCAGCCGCCAAAGGGCCCTACGGCGAAGTGTGGCTCGATATTGCCGGCGCTCCGGTGGAGCATGTCTATAACGTTCCCATAACAATCGCGCCGGTCTTTCCAGGAGAACAGGTCGGTCTGGGAAAAGGCGAGGAACACCTGGAGATCGCGCGTCGAACCGCACGCACAATACGGCTTGAGGGTGGCAACGACTTGGTTTCTCAATCGCTGATCCGTGCTCGGCTCGGAATGCTCGACCTGAAATGGTTCAAGTCCCAGGTTGAGTACGGAATGCTACCCGATGGAGTGTCGAATGACCGAGTGCGGCAGTCCGGAGGCCGCTATGGAATATCCACGGACTTCGATTTCATGATGCGCATGGGGCTCTGGTGCGAAAACTTCGCAGTTCCCGTGGTGCTGAACGAATGTATGCTGCAAAGCTACACTGGCGCGATTCATCTGTTTCCTAATACGGAGAACCTCGGACCCACGCGATTCGAGAAGCTACGGGCCGCAGGAGCCTTTCTTGTCAGTGCTTCTCACGACGGGAAATCCGTGGTTCGACTGAAGATCTTCAGTGAAAAAGGTAGGACCCTCCGGTTCGTCTCTCCGTGGGCAAGTAGAAATGTGCAGATTGTTCGTGCGAGCGATGATAAACGGGTCCCCCACATCTTGGACAGGAATGAAATCGTTGCAGAGACAGATGCAGGCGCAACCTATTTGATTGCGCCATCTTAATCGCAACGCAATCTGTCAGGAAGAGGGAACCCGGTAGCAGAAACTTGTGAGTTCTTGACCGAGGAGAATGAACGAAGAATCTTCCAGAGACGTCGCGCTCAACTCTGAGGGCTCCATCCTCGTTCGCAAAACAGCGGTGACTGTGGCGGGTTTTCGCCGTGAATGGTCGAAATCTTCCGATCTATGATTGATAATGGTTGCACTTCGAACAGTGTTGACTTATTGTGGATTCTTCAAAACACTGGAGGTGCAGAATGTTTCTAAAATCTGTATTCGTGTCATTGATGGCTGTATCTGCCGTTGCCGCAATGGCTCAACCTCCGTCCTCGTCGATTAAGCGTCCGAAGATCACAGGCATCTCGCATCTTGCCGTCTATACATCAGACGCAGCCGCTGCCGACCACTTCTACCGCGTAGTCGTAGGCGCGGACAGGCTGACGGACCCTGAGAACCCGCAGGGCGTTCGTTACGCTTTCAGCAATGTGCAATTCGTTGAGGTGTTGCCGCTGCCTGCGGGGGCCGGCATCAACCGCCGCGATCACCTTGCGTTCAATACCGACGACGCCGAGGGGCTGCGCAAGTATCTTGTCTCCAAGGCGTGGAAAACGCCCCCCACGGTGAACAAGGGGAACGACAGAAGCCGCTGGTTTAGCGTGAGAGACCCGGAAGGCAATGAGGTTCAATTCGTTCAGCCTCCCAGGCATGCTAAAGCGATAAACGCGCCCAACGTGATTGGCAACCGCATCATTCACGTAGGCATTCTGGTGCACAGGAGCGCAGTGGAAGACACCTTCTACCGCGATTTGCTGGGCTTCTGTCCATACTGGATTGGCGGCATGAAGGAGGGCAGGGTGGACTGGGTAAGCCTGCAAACACCCGACAGCCACGACTGGATCGAGTACATGCTGGAGGCAACCCATAGCAGCGATGATCTCCCCACCGGCATTCCCGCCAATATGACCCAGAACTTTCTCGGAGTGCTCAACCATATGGCGTTGGGTGTCGCGTCGGTTCCCGATGCCTACAAAGTGCTTGAGGCCGGGAAGCGGCTGGAGGGACGACACGATGGCCCTCCGACCAAGGTCGGCCTGGACGGTAAGTACGAATTCAACATGTACGATCCTGATGGCGTTCGCGTCGAACTGATGAATTTTAAGCCGACCGAGAAACCTTGTTGTTCGCCGTACACCGCGGATCATCCGGCGGAGTAGCTTGGCTGCCCGCCCGAATTGTGCTCTGCGGAAAGGTAGTCAGGATTGCACTGGCCATTGGTTTGAAGATCTTACTGCTCGTTCAACCTGTTCAGAACTCGGGGCACATGTTCATCTCGCAGGTTCTGGCCGGCTTCGATGGCCGGGCTTTCCCGCGTCAAGAGATCCACGATCGTCAGCGATTCGGAAACGTCTTCCGTTGCAGGGTTGGTAGGCGACAAAATCCACCTCAAACAGACCCCTCAATCCCAAAATGAGAATAATAGTTCACAAAAATTCATAACAGTCCTTGACATTCCACTTCTTGGGACCGTATAAGATGTCTGATCGAGAGATTCGAGCGATGCGAAGACGAGGCACGACTTGGCCGAGTTCTTGCCATCTTCGTCCGCTTAAGTATGGATTCCCAAAGTTCGTTCACTCTCGACGAGGTGGTGTCGATGGCTATCGCGATGGCAGCCCCAAAATTGATTGAAGTGAACGCATTTCTGGCGCAGGATCCGCTCAAGCTTTTCATTGGCGGCCAATGGGTACCTGCGAAATCAGGCGGCACGTTTGAGACCCTGGATCCCGGCAATGGCAGGGTATTAGCGCGAGTCGCCGCTGCCGATGCGACGGACATAGATGCTGCAGTCCACGCGGCTCGCTATGCTTTCCGTCGCAGCGGCTGGGCCTCTATGTCCAACAACGACCGCGCCGAAATCTTGCACCGCCTGGCGGACCTGGTGGATCTGCACACGGCGGTCCTTGCACAGATCGAGTCACTGGACGTGGGCAAGCCACTCGCGCAGCCAACGGGCTTCGATGTGCCCAATTGCGCACAAACGCTGCGGTATTATGCTGATTTGTCGGTGCATACGTCGCGCCGTCAATCGATCGCGGTTTCAGGGGCCGAGGCCTACACGGCGCGCGTGCCCTATGGCGTATGCGCGTTCATCATCCCCTGGAACTTCCCGTTCCTGCTATTGGGATGGGGTGTGTCGCCGGCGCTGGCCGCGGGTAACACTATCGTGATCAAGCCGGCCGAGGATACGCCGCTCTCAGCACTCTATTTTGCGCAGTTGGCGGAAATGGCAGGAGTGCCGGCCGGTGTGATCAACGTCGTCTCCGGTTATGGACATCAGGCTGGAGCCGCCCTTGCCGCGCACCCAGACATCAATCGCATGTCGTTCACGGGCTCCCCTGAGGTCGGCAGGGAGGTGGCGGCGGCCTGTGGTCGCAATCTCGTACCAGTCAAACTCGAGTTGGGCGGCAAGGGTGCGGCGGTCGTTTTTTCCGATGCCGATGTAGAGCACACAGCCGAAGCGCTCTCGGGCGCGATCACGTTGAACACCGGCCAAGTTTGCTGCACGGCGACACGGTGGATTATTCAGGAAAACATTTATGAGCGATTCGTTGAGACCGCGAAGGCGTATCTCGAAGAAACGCAAATTGGCTACGGGCTCGATCCCGGAACTCAGATGGGGCCGCTGGTCAGCGAGAAACAGAAGAGGCGCGTGCTCGGTTACCTGGAGGATGGGGAGCGATCCGGGGCAAAGGTCATATTGCGTGGTGGAGAAGCTCAGGTGAACGGACACCAGGGTTTCTTCGTCCGGCCCAGTCTGCTTGCCGGGAAGCCTGACAATCGTTGCGCCGTAGAAGAGATCTTCGGACCGGTCGCCTACCTTATGCAATTTCGCGACGAGGACGAATGCCTCGAGCTCGTCAACCGCTCGAAATACGGTCTGGCGAACAGCGTGTGGACGGCGGACCTGAATCGCGCACGAAGGGTGGCTGAGTCCATGGTCGCGGGGAATAGCTGGATCAACGCGCACAACGTTTTCAAACATGGCATTTCTTATGGCGGATGCAACGTGAGCGGACTTGGTGGCGGGGTGCTTGGGCAGGATACATTTTTCGATTACCTACGTCCGCATTCGATCGTGCGGCCTTTTTGAGACCCAGGAAATTTCGACGATAAGCGAACCGAGCGTAGCTCCGATCATCTTCATGGGAGTTCACCCACGGCACTCCTGGTTCGTTCTCGATGCAGTCTCGGTAGTTGAACAGAAGTAAAGGCGGCGGTAACAGATCAGGCGAGAAGAACCTCGATTTCATTTTCCTTGAGCATTTGCTGAAACTGCGGCTCCAGGGCGGTATCGGAAACAATCTGGTCCACATCCGTGAGAGGTGCAACATGAACCATGCTATCAATACCGAACTTGGAATGGTCGGCGACGATAACTACTTTTCGAGCAACCTTGATCATGGAACGCAACGACTCAACAATCAACGTGTTGTAGTCGCTGATTCCAGCGGCACTGATACCACGGATCCCCATGATCAGCAAATCGGCAGAGACACTGTTTAGCATTTTCTCGCAGAAGGGGCCCAGCTGAACTCCGAGCCGTGGATAAAAATAGCCGCCCGTCAGCGTCACCTCAACTTGCCTGCTATCCCAGAAGACCTGCACAACCGGAATGGAGTTGGTAATCACCTGAACCGGTCGGGAAACCAGGTTCTTGGCCACTTCCACTGCCGTCGAACCCCCTCCGAGGATGATCGTTTGACCGTCTTTAACCAGCGACGCTGCCAGCTTGCCGATGCGGCATTTCTCATCTTGGGACGAACCGGAAAGGCGACCAAAGTCCACCCCCTCGTCCCGTACCTGGAGAGAAATGGCCCCACCGTGAACTCGGCGCACCACCCCCTTCTGCTCCAATTCGAGCAAATCACGCCGCATACTGGATTTCGAGGCTCCGAAAACTTTGCAGAGCTGCTCGAAATCGACAAATTCCTGACGTGCGAAGACTTCCTGAACCTTCAGAATACGTTCGGCTTGGCGCATGTCATTCCACTTTCCTGCGATATTAGCACATCGTTGGGGTAGGCACGAACAAATAAGTCACAAAATGAACCAGTTTGGTTTACTATGAGAATATTGTGGAATATAATGAACCTGCTCTGAATCGAGGGGTAATGGGTACTCTCAGCCTGGATGTGGTCTCGCCAATTCTTCATCGCGCCGTCCTTGCATGCTTAGCGAATGCAATTGAAGACGGCGATGATACCTCCGCGCCGGCGGAATTCTTCCATTCCCCGGCCATTCATGCTCTGAAAGAAGAGATTATTCGTACCGGGAAGAAGCTTTGGGAACGACAGTACGTGGACGGAAACGGCGGAAACATTTCGGCTCGGATATCTCCGCGTTGGGTGATCTGTACGCCCACCATGTGCAGCAAAGCCGATATAAAAGCGGAAGACATCTCCCTCGTCGATCTGGAGAGCAGCCAGATATGTGGAGATCGTCCGCGAACCAGCGAGATATTGCTCCATCTGGAGATATACAAGGCGGTTCCCGAGGCGAAAGCTGTAATCCATTGCCATCCCCCGTACGCAACCGCCCACGCGATTGCCGGGGTAATTCCGCAAGGCAACCTGCTTCCCGAGCAGGAGGTCTTTGTGGGCCCGGTAGCGTTGACCCCGTATGAGACGCCTGGAACCATTGAGTTCGCCCGGACAATTTTGCCGGTTGTAAGGAAGCACAATACGATCCTTCTGGAAAACCACGGAGTGGTGAGTTGGGCCGACACGATCACCCATGCGGAATGGTTGATCGAGGTGATCGAGACGTATTGCAAGACTGTCATGATCGCAGGGCAACTGCGTTCGCCTCTAAAGGAGATTCCGCCTGAGAAGATCGCCGACATACTTGCGATCAAGAGAAAGCTTGGGCTGCCGGATGCGCGTTATCCTGACGATCCAGAAGCCGTCGAAATGGACCTGGCGCCGCATCTATTCAACCGCGCGAGCATCTCGGGTACACCGTCTCCACAAGAAATCGACCAACTGGTCAACTCCCTGGCCTCGCAGGTATTGGATTTCTTCAAGGAAGCCCATGCCGACCGAAGCTAGCTTTATTGGCGTGGATCTCGGCGCCTCCAGCGGCCGAGTCATGGCCGGTCATTGGGATGGACGCCGATTCCAGGTGGAAGAGCTGCATCGATTCCCAAATCAAGGAGTCGGCATCGGAGATAGAACTTATTGGGATGTGTTGGGCATCTGGGAACAAATTCATCAGGGTCTCAGCCGATTCAGTGCCCTCCATTGCAGCTGTCCGGTTTCGCTCGGCGTGGATGCCTGGGGCATTGACTTCGGACTGCTGGACAAGGCGGGGCGACTGATCTCGAATCCTGTGCACTATCGCGACCGGAGGACGGAAGGAGTTCCTGAACGCCTCTTCGAAATCATTGACGAGAAGACGCTTTTCTCTGAAATCGGCGTGCAAACCTGGCGAATCAACACTTTGTTTCAGCTTTACAGCATGGTGCTCGCCGGAGATGCCCAGCTCAAGTTAGCGAACACTCTGTTGACCATCCCCGATCTCTTCTCCTATTTCTTGTGCGGAGCAACTACGGTCGAATACACCGAAGCTACCACGACGCAGATGTTCTCTCCCCGCGCGGGCGGCTGGGCGAGGCAGGTTCTGCGAAAGGTTGGAATTCCGGAAGAGATTCTGCCGGAAGTTTCTGATCCGGGCACCCGGCTCGGTTACACTCGTCCCGCAGTGCTCAAGGAATGCGGCTTCTCGCACGATATCCCGGTTATCGCCGTTGCCTCACACGATACCGCCTCCGCTGTGGTCGCTATCCCCGGCATGGACGCCGCAAGCGCATTCATCAGCAGCGGAACCTGGAGCCTGATGGGAGCGGAGGTTCCGGCTCCGAACACTTTGGACGAAACCCGTCGCCTCGGTTTCACGAATGAAGGTTCGGCGACTGGCGGGCTTCTGCTTCTAAAGAACCTGGCTGGTCTATGGATCATCCAGGAATGCCTTCGCTGCTGGAAGAAGGCAGGACGCGATTACGATTGGAGCGAGGTGATCGAGGCTGCTGCTACGGCTCCGGCCTTCTGCTCGTTGTTAAATCCGAACGACGGCGTGTTCGAACTGCCGGCGGATATGCCCGCCGTTGTGCAGCAGTACTGCAGAGATACGGAACAACCGGTTCCAAGGGCTGCGGGAGAGTTCGCGCGAGCCCTTTTTGAAGGCCTTGCGCTTAGTTATCGAATGGTTCTTGACTCATTGGAGACGCTGACTGGCCGTTCGCTTTCGACGATTCGTATTGTTGGAGGAGGCTCGCGGAACAAACTCCTATCTCAAATGGTGGCGGATGCTTGCGACCGCGTCGTTGTGGCAGGCCCCGCCGAAGCAACGGTGCTTGGCAATGTCATGATGCAGGCAATTGCAACCGGTCACATAGGAGACCTTCGGCAAGGAAGAATCGCGGTGGCCGAATCCTGCGAGTGCCAGACGTACGAGCCACGTCACTCCGCGGCCTGGGATGAGGCGTTTGCGCGTTTCGAGCGGTTGACTAACCGAGATCAAGTACATTGTTCGACCTAGGGCCTCAGTAACGGTGCACCTGTGCGTACCTCTTTGAATAATCCGTTTTCAATAATTCTGGCATTCGACAGGGAGATCATTGGCTGATCTGACGGTTCGCAAGTCGATAAATCAATCAGCGGAATCAAGCGCTCCACCGGCTCGTATGCTGCCGCATGGCGTCTTGATTCCGTTCATTCTTGTCATAGCCCTCTTCTTCCTTTGGGGCGTCCCTAACAACCTGAACGACGTTCTGATCCGCCAGTTTATGAAGTCGTTCGACTTGTCTCGCTTCCAGGCTGGGCTGGTGCAGTCGGCGTTCTACATGGGCTATTTCGTGCTCGCGACGCCGGCTGCGCTGATAATGCGCCGCTTCGGATACAAGTCCGGATTCATCATAGGGCTTCTCCTATTCGGAGCGGGCGCGTTTCTCTTCTGGCCCGCTGCACTCCTCGGAAAGTATCAATACTTCCTGGCGGCGCTGTTTGTCATTGCCAGTGGCCTTTCCTTCCTTGAGACCGCCTCAAATCCCTTTGTGGCGCAGTTAGGAGCACCGGAAACAGCTGCGCAGCGCCTGAACTTCGCGCAGGCTTTCAATCCGCTGGGATCGATCAGCGGCGCCTTGATCGGTACTGTCTACATCTTCTCCGGGATCGAATTGAACAGCAGCCAGATCGCGGCCATGCAGGCGGAGCATACCTACTCCGCTTACCTGCGCAGCGAGACTATGCGGGTCGTCGCGCCTTACATGGTTCTCGGTGTGGTCGTGATCCTCTGGGCAGTTCTTATCGCCTTCACGCGGTTTCCGAAGATGGTTGGCGAGGCTCTCGCTGAGGGAGAAAGCCACGGCAGGTTCCGCGATCTGTTGCGCTACCCGAGTTTCTTGCTGGCCATCGTTGCCCAATTCATGTACGTGGGCGCGCAGATTGGAACATGGAGCTATTTCATTCAGTACATTCAGGACTCCACGCATCAACATGAAAAAATGGCCGGCTATTTACTTACCGGCACGTTGGCCGCATTTGGCGTAGGGCGATTCAGTTCATCAGCGATCATGCATTATGTCCGTCCGGACAAGCTGATGGCCGTCTATAGTGCCATCAACATTCTGCTGGTGGGCGTCGGTGTACTATTCCCCGGATGGATAGGCCTCTGGGCAATCTTCCTCACTAGCTTTTTCATGTCGGTCATGTTCCCGACAATTTTCGCTCTAGGGATCGATGGTCTAGGCCGAAACACGAAGATCGGCGGCTCGTTGATCGTAATGGCGATTATCGGGGGAGCGATTCTGACACCGCTGATGGGCTGGATCTCGCAAGCGACTCACCACATCTCAATCGCGTATACGATTCCACTTGCATGCTACTGCGTTGTGGGGCTCTTCTCAGTTTTCTGGCGCAAGCTTAAACTGGCGAATCCCTAGCACGTTTCGCGCGACCCTTTTAACGATGGATGGAAGTGCTATTGGGGCCAGGTCCGCATCAGCAACCACGTGACGTCAGCAGTCCAAAACGATTCTTTATCTTGCACTTATGCGAATCATTGGGAGGATTATTCCCTTGACAGGCCTTCATTCTACCGCATAATATGCGTGCGATGGAAACAAGTGACGCAAAATGACTACAATTATTCGCAATAAGTCACAAAGAGTCATGTGGGATCGCCAATCTTGGCTTGCCCGGTTCAGATACCCACGGTACTGTTCTTCAATTTTGTCTGAATACCAGGTTGCTTCGTCGAGCCTGGGAACTGGCTCTGCTGTTGGTTTCGTGATGCATCGCAGGGACGTAGTCTCGCAATGAAAACTACTGATCGAGTTATCAAGGAGAGGGAACCATGGAACGACGTGAGTTTTGCCGACTAGTTGCTGCGGCTGCCACAGCAATCGCCGCACCGGCTATTGGGGAAAAGATACAGGAATCTTCAGCCCAAACTGGTGATGCCGCTCAGTCACCAGCATTCAAGGCTTTCGACTCGCCTACTCAGATTCGCGACTATGCCGAGTTTTGTGCCGCTCCTGCTGACGAGAGGCAGTTTTACGCATTTGAGAATGGCCAGTTTATTGAAGAAAAACTCGATGAGAAGACCTGGGAGTTTGGTGACTTTCAAGGGAACGTTGTCGAGGCGGCGACTCTGCCGATTCCTGGCGGGTCGTGGGATGGCGTTCCAATGAACTCCCCACTCTCGCTAAATCTCGCAGGCGAGGGTCCGTTCAAACCTACCTGGGATTCTTTGCTGGAGTACGAACCTCCTGAATGGTACCTCGACGCCAAATTGGCTATCTGGGCGCACTGGAGCCCTCAATGCGTACCCGAAGCAGGTGATTGGTATGCGCGCTATATGTATAAGGAAGGCTCCAAGCAATACAAGTATCATCTGGAGCACTATGGTCACCCATCGAAGTTTGGATACAAGGATTTTACTTCCCAGTGGACGCTTCTTAACTGGGAGCCCGATGCACTCATTGAGCGATTCAAGAAGACCGGCACCAGGCTGTTTATCGCCCTGGCCGGTCATCATGACGGCTTTGATACCTGGAACTCGAAGCATCATCCCTGGAACGCCGTAAATGTGGGTCCGCACCGCGATGTTGTGGGGACCTGGGCCGCTGCCGCTCGAAAGCAAGGATTGCATTTCGGGGTTTCCATTCACCAGGCGCGTAATTGGTGGTGGTTCCAAAGCTCGCACGGAGCGGATAAAACGGGCCCAATGGCCGGCGTTCCCTATGACGGCGATTTAACGTTGGCCGACGGAAAAGGCCAATGGTGGGAAGGCTTGGATCCGCAACGGTTGTATGGCCCGAAACACCCGACGAATGCGCTGCCCGACATCTCCTATGTGAAGGACAACTATGATCGGACTCGCGACTTGATTGATCAGCACAACCCGGATTTCATCTATTCGGATTCCAGGTTGTTTCCTCTAGGGTGGGCCGGAATGAACCTTGGCGCCTACTTCTATAACCACAGCCTCAAAACCCACGAAGGAAAGTTGGAAGCCGTGATCAACATCAAGGATGTTCCGGACCGCTTGTTGAGAGCCGCGGTATTGGATTGGGAGAGCGCCTTGATGGACAATATCAGGCCCTATCCATGGCAATCGGAATTCTGCATTGGGAATTGCTGGCATTATGATCGCGCCAACTACGACCTCCCGGGAGAACTTGGCGGTTACCAGCATCCGAGAGAACTGGTTCATTTGTTAATTGATCTTGTCAGCAAGAACGGGACAATGGTTTTGAACGTGCCTGGCAGGCCTGATGGAACCATCGACAGCAAGGAAATAGCTGTGCTTGACGCGTTCACTGTCTGGATGCAGGCGAATGGCGAGGCGATCTATGACACGCGGCCTTGGAAAGTGTATGGCGAGGGGCCAGGTAAAGTGGATACCCAGGAGTTCAAGGGCGATAGCATCAAAAACCTGGGGGTCAGCGATATTCGATTTACGCGCAACAAAGCCAACACAGTGATCTATGCATTGGTGCTCGGCTGGCCGGCCGGCGAGTTCGTTGTGCAGTCGCTTGGCACGGCGAGCCCGGCACAAGCAGGAAAGATCAAAGAAGTTCGGCTTCTGGGTACGGACGAGAGGCTGAAATGGACCCAGAGGGCAGACGGCTTACATGTAGAGCTGCCGCCGCACTACCACCCAACAGCTGACTATGCAGCGGCCCTGCAGGTACTCCTCACGTAGCGCGATTGGGTGTTAGCTTTCGAGGCCGGTGTAGAACTCGCCCGCTTGACAGGCGATCATTGCGTCGAGCTGTCAACTTCAGCGGGCAAAAACTGGTAGCTCACATAGGAGACGTGCGCGCCATCAGGAGCCCAGTTCGGCACGTTGTCGCTGCCGGCTCCGCCCACGAACTGCGCCAAATCGCGAATCGCCCCGCTGCTGGCGCTGACAATTCGCAGAGTCACATCCTTGTTGGCCGGGTGCCCCGTGACATCTTTGTCGTAGGAGAGAATCAGGATCGATTTTCCATCCGGCGAGGGATGCGGTGTCCAGTTGCGCCTTTCATCAGAAGTGACCTGTTCGGGGTGGCTGCCGTCGGGACGCATGCGCCAAATCTGCATTCCGCCCGCGCGGTCGGAGTTGAAGTAAATCCACCGGCCATCGGAAGAATAGTCCGGGTCGTCGCTGACGCCGGCACCAGAAGTCAGTGCGGTTTCCTGTCCGCCGTCTACCGCAATGGAGTAGATGGTTAACGTGCCGTGGCTGGGTCGCGTAAAGAGAATTGTCTTCCCGTTCGGCGACCAGCTATGGAAGTAGGAATCTGGATTCGCCGTAACCAACCGTGGTGTGCCGCCCGTGGCAGCCACGATATATACGCGCCGGCCGGGTTGGTTCGGCGTGGTGCAGGTCATGGCGAGCCATTTGCCGTCGGGCGAGAGGCCGTGGCTGCCGGTGCAGTCAGTAGCGTTGCCGATATCGATCGGCCTGGCTTCGGCGAGCCTACCCTCGCCTTCATCTGAAGGTACGCTCCACAGCTTGCCTGCGCGGTCAAAAATCAGCGTTTTGCCGTCGCGGCTCCAGTTGGGCGCTTCCATCTGTCCCTTATCGGTCTGGATGACGAAGTCCATGGGCACATTGGAATCGACGGCGATCGTGTGAAGAGTGCTATAGAGCTCCATGGCCGCAGGCGCCGCCGGAGGACTGAGCGGCTGCAGCTCTACGTGTGCGAAGGTGGCCTGTTCCACAGTGTTCTGTCTGCGGGCGCACATTCCCAGGCCCGCGTAGAACGTCCCGTTGAAGTGCAGCTTCGTGGACGCTCCAGCCTGATGCAGCGGCTCGCCGTTCATGCTGATGAAGAGTGTGACGGTGTCGCCACGTTTTTCCAGGCGCATCCGCTGCGGTGCCCCGATATTGAAGAGAATGGTCTGCATGATGCCGCCCCTGGTACGCCGGTATTGCAGCGCCGTCTCGGCGGAGCCATGGATGGCCGCGCCGGCGAACAAGGCGTCGGAGTCGAGCGTCTGCCGGAACATCAGCAGCGCCTTGCGATGCGGGTGCGAAGTCGCGCTGCCGTCGGCCACCTTCACATCGGCGGTGAGCGATACGTCGCCTGAGACCTTCTTCCACACAAAGTGAAATTCATCCACGTTCGCCCACAGGTCACCGCCGGCCGAGTGGATGGTATACACGCCCGTTGCGGCATCGAACGTAGCCGTTCCAGGCGGCGTTACGCTGCCCACATCGGACTGGTTCTCAAAGGCGCCGAGCGAATTGCCGGCTGTTTGCGCGGCTGCGATGCTTGGCACTGCGAAGCCAAATGCCAACGCAGAGAATGCGAGTAGCTCCGTCCCTCTCTTTTTCCGATACACGGTGAATGTCTCCCTTGTGAACGGAACTACTCTACGGCAAGACGGCCAATCTTGGGGAGTAAGGTCACATTAAATCTATGAATTGAATGGAAGAATTCGCCTGTGAGTGTCCACTACCCACCAAATTAGTGAACTATTATGACGAAAATACTTCTTGACAGAGTTCGCCACGTGCGCATAAGCTTCCGAGTTGACAGACAGGAGTCGTCTAATTCAACCATGAAAGTTCTCAATTGTTCACATAATTTCATTACGCGCCACTGTTCTTCTTGCGGTGCCGGATCGAAGGAATCCCGCGCAATCTCGCGTGCAACGAGCAACGCGTGCGGTTGAGATCAACGTTGTTTTCGTTCTTGTGAAAGGAGCCCAGATGTCACGACGCAACAGCCTTCGGTCGGTTATTACTGGCCTGAAATTCACAACATATTCTCACGCCCATGCCACAAGCGGTTTGGTTTCTGGCGCGGTATCCGACCCCTCAGATTCGACAGTTCCAAATGCACAGGTTAGTGACATCAGGGGCTGGTTGGGCTCTTCCCGGAATGCTCGGCGGCAGGGTCTCCTTCTGACGGTGGTTTTTTTCCTCCTGTGCGGCAGCGCATGGGCCCAGACTACAGGGGCTCTTCTCGGCTTAATCTCCGATCAAAACGGGGCTGTGATTTCGTCGGCAGCCGTGCGCGCCACAAATACGGACACAGGTTTTACTGCAAAGGCCGTATCCACTTCGGAAGGATCCTATCTGGTTCCATCGCTGCCTATCGGCCACTACTCGATTTCCGTTACAGCACGCGGATTCAAGTCGTTCACGGAGTCCAATGTGCTGGTTCCTGTCGCCCAGGATATTCGTGTGGATGTGAAGCTAGAAGTGGGGCAGGTGGATCAAACGGTTACTGTCAATGGTAATGCCATTAACATCGACACAACCACCGCCACGCTGGGGGAGACGGTAGACAATGCGCGGCTGGAAGATCTTCCGCTGAATGGAAGGAATGCCGCGGACCTTCTCGGTCTTCTTCCTGGCGTGGCCGATGTGAGCGCACCGGTTTACCAAACTTCTGCTCGCGGCGGCCCAGCGTACAGCGTTGCGGGAAGCAGAACCGATTTCGGCAACATGCAGCTCGATGGCACTGCGATCACCGATGCACTCTCAAACTCAAATCAGAATCTTCCCACTCCCGACGCATTGGCGGAATTCCGGGTTCTTACCGACAGCTACGGCGCGGAGTATGGAAGGGCGGGCGGCGGGGTCATTCTGGCAGTAACCAAGTCAGGCACCAATCAATTCCATGGAGGCGCCTGGGAATACCTCCGCAACGACGCGTTCGATGCGGCTACGAAATTCACGCCCGCCGGAACGCCCAAGCCGTTGCTGCGCCAGGATCAATTTGGAGGCGATATCGGAGGGCCGGTTATTCTTCCCAAATACAACGGCAAGAATCGAACCTTTTTCTTTGTTGGCTATGAAGGGCTTCGAATTCATCAGGAGAGCTTGACCATTGCATTTGTGCCGACAACAGCGGAGACCACAGGCGATTTTTCGGCTTTGCTGCCTTCGCAGGTCATTACGGATCCGAATACGAGCTTACCGTACCCTGGCAACATCATCCCCAGTAACGAACTCGATGCTGTCGCAACAGCATACAATAGCAAGTTTATCCCTTTACCCAATCAGCCAAATGGCGAACTGGAACTCTCGCAGCCAGGTCCGACTTCTGAGAACCAATTCATTATAAAAATCGACCAGACGTTGGGATCGAAAGATAGGATGTGGTTCCGTTTGTTCCGGAACAAGGCTTTAAGTACCGGGCCAAATGCCATTCCGTTTTTTACGACTCCTGGCGGAGAACAATATCAGACCTATGCGGCGGATGAGATCCACACGTTCAGTCCAAACATTATCAATGAGTTCGAGGCTTCCTACTCGCGTCCGGAAGGACTACCGTTCACCACGGAAACCGGCGAGTCCCCGTCGCAACTCGGCATCAATTCCAATGGCTTCACCCCATATCCTCAAACACCAGACATCAGCGTGAGTGGCGCTTTTTCGGCTGGTTCCGGTTGGTTCGTGGACGAACCTTCTTATTTCCGCGAATTTGACGACAAGGTCTCGTGGCTCCACGGGAGGCACGACATTCAGGCCGGTGTCATGTTCAATGCCGAGTCAAATGGAGATCTCGCATTTCCACCGATGACCTGGTCATTCTCCGGCCAGTATACCGGGAATGGTTTAGCGGACTACATGATCGGCCGTCCCAATAACTTCAACGTGACGACCACCATCATCGACCACGGCCGCTCCAAGCTATTCCAGCCATTCGTTCAGGACACTTTCAAGGTGACCAAGACATTGACACTGGACCTTGGGCTTCGCTACGACTACCAGACGCCTTGGACGGAAAGTTCGCCTGGTGGCGCCTCGACCTACTTGCCTGGCGGACAATCCACGGTATATCCAGCGGCGCCTCCAGGATTGGTGGTTCCAGGAGACAAAGGAGTTCCCCCGGGGCTTTATTTTCCTTGGAAGCTCGGCTTCGAACCCCGGATCGGCCTTGCCTGGGACGTAACGGGCAACGGAACAACTTCCGTACGGGCGGCCTGGGGAGTGTTTCACCCTGTAGTCGACCAGGAAGTCGAGGCAATCGAGACAAACAATGAACCCTACCTGGTCGGGTTTAGCAGCTCACCGCCCAATACCGAGAACCCCTGGGCAGGTACATCCGATCCTTTGCCTTACAATCCGAAGACCCCTAGCTTCGGCCCATTCCCTGGTATCACCCAATCGTACCTCGATCCTCACTTCAGGCAGGCGGATATTCAACAATTCAATGTCAACGTCCAGCATCGGTTCGGCGCCGACCTGTTTGCCGATGTCGCTTACGTGGGGACTGTTTCGCAGCACTTGTACGATGCTACCGACCTGAACGCTGCCGTCTACGGGCCGGGCGCCACCGAAGCCAACGCGCAATCGCGGCGGCCGATCTTCCCGCAGTACTACGGCAGCATTCCTGCTCTCTTCGACGACGCCGACGCCAGCTACCACTCGCTCCAGGTTGAAGTACAAAAGAGAATCTCACACAGCTATTCCGTGCAGGCGGCCTACACCTGGGAGAAATCAATCGACGATCACTCTGGATCGTTAATCGGATCCAATTATGGGCCCCAAAATCCAACAGATCTGAAGGCTGAGCGTGGCCTTTCTGATTTTAATGTAGGCCAGATTTTCGTCGTTAACGGGCTGTGGAAACTTCCATCTTTGAACGGAAAAGGAGTCTTGACCGCTGTTGCCGGAGGTTGGGAGTTGACTGGTATCGTCGGCTGGAGCGGCGGCAATCCTCAAACCGTATATTCGGGTGAAGACAATGCCTTGATCGGATACAACCGCGCCCTCAGTGGAGGGGAGAGAGCAGATATCATCGGAAATCCAAACCTGGCTGGGGGCCGCTCGCGCGTCGCGCGGGAAGCCGAATACTTCAACACTGCGGCGTTTGTAGAACCGAATCCAGGTCAGTTCGGCACCGTGGGGCGGAACACCATTATTAACCCGGGAAATCTTCAAAACGACGTATCTGTCATGAAGAAACTCGTCGCCCTGCCGCACGAGATGGGAGGGTTTCAATTTCGCGCCGACTTTTTCAACCTACTGAATCGGACGAATCTTAATGGGCCGTCAACGACAATGACTTCTCCGGTGTTTGGCGAGATTCAGACTGCCGGTCCTCAAAGAATTATGCAATTTGCGTTGAGGTACGATTTCTAGCCCTGAACAGCCAACAGAAGCCCCACCTACATCACGCCACGCTCGATGGCGGAGCGATGCAGGTGGGGCTGCGCTTTTCTCGCAACGATGGTATCTTTGACGGTGGTATCCTTAATGAGCGTGCCGCGTTCGTGTCTGGTGATATGCTTGATCGCTACAGTTGCGGCCAATTGTGTTCCGCTTCTATTGGACGCGCAGGTTTCGGCTGCATCGGCCGGAAATGGCGCTTTGCGGCGCGCGGCAGAACTGGAAGACCGCGGCCAGTTTGCTCAGGCTGAGCAAATCTATCTTGCGGAGGAAAAGTATTTCCCCAAGAACGCGGAGATCCTCTTTCATTTGGGCACGCTGCGCATGCGCCAAAACGACTGGCCGAAGGCTATCGAGTATTTGGAGAAATGCAGGGCGCTGCAGCCGAGGAATACCGATGTCCTCTTCTATCTTGCGCAAGCCCATTACCTGAATGGTGAGCTTGTCCAGGCACAAAAAGCAATTCTCAGCGCAGTGCAGCTTGCCCCAAAGGAAGCCGCTGTGCTTCAGAAGGCCGGCGAATACCTTTGCGAAGGCAACGATTGCGGGCCGGGGTTGGATGATCTTCTTAAGGCCCGCAAACTCGATCCCGCGCTTGAGAATATCGACATGGACCTTGGAATGGCCTATTACAAGCTGTTCAAGCACCAGGAAGCGCAACCGATTCTGGAAGCCGTCTTTAGCAAAGACCCCAACAATGTGGTTGCAGCACTTATTCTGGGAGAGATAGCGGCATATCAGGGGAATTGGGAAAAGGCGCGCGGGCTCGACGAGTATGTGCTCGTGCGGAAACCGCGGAACGCGAGCGCGCTGAAAGACCTGGGGACCGCTCTGGTCGCTTTGGGAAAGGATGAAGAGGCACTCTCTCCCTTGCACGAAGCT
>Ga0182024_10011698_pt1 | contig 17552 bp, 17 predicted proteins | sample P32metaG_FD_120480 | JGI IMG/M metagenome (GOLD analysis project Ga0182024, IMG submission 120480) | Permafrost microbial communities from Stordalen Mire, Sweden - P3-2 metaG (Illumina Assembly) | ecosystem: Environmental > Terrestrial > Soil > Wetlands > Permafrost | place: Sweden: Stordalen... | reverse complement strand
GGAATTTTCCACCGATTGGGGCACGCGCGATCTAAGCCCCAGCGTCAGCTTCTACGATCCCATCAGCTATCACCAGGGCAGCGTGTGGCCGCTCTTCACCGGATGGGTTGCGCTTTCCGAGTATCGCAGTGGTCGCACTCTCTCCGGCTACAGTCACCTGATGCAAAATGCGGATCTAACCTGGGCGCAAGACTTAGGCGCAGTAACTGAGTTACTCTCCGGCCAATTCTACCGATGGCTCGGTCGCAGCACCTCTCATCAACTGTGGTCATCCGCAATGGTAGTTACTCCAACTGTGCGCGGAATGTTTGGGCTGGAATGGAACGCAGCCGAAAACACCCTGACCGTTACTCCCAACTTGCCTGCGCAATGGACCGAGGCAAAAATTATGGGCGTGCCTTTGGGGCAATCGCATCTTGGAATCGAGATGCGTAGGAACGCCTTGGCACTTTTCATACGTCTGACCGGCGAAGGATCTAACGCAGTCAAGCTGCGCACGCGCGCGCCCGGAGCGACAACGACCAACGGAGAATTGCGTATTCCGCTGCCTGCTGTCGAAGTGGGAATTGATCACCGGCTCCCGTTAGCTGGCTCCATCACCTCGCAACTGAAAGTTCTCGAGCAGCAACCGTCCCAACGCTCTCTGCGCTTGCGTTTGTCTGCTCCTGCCGCAAGTCATCAGTCTTTATTTCTCCGCCTGAACGATCCCAAAGCTCACCTGCATATCGAGGGAGGGGAAGCCTCCCCCGATTCCACTCATCTCGAAGTCAAGTTCCCCGCAGGAACCGGATATGTCGAAAAAGTAGTTACTATCTCTTGGTAATCAAAAGTATATTTGTAGAGACGCAGCTTGCCGCGTCTCGCTCGCAGCAGCTGGCAAGTTACGATTGAGTTATCGGCTATGTATGAGCAAGCTATAACGACTAAGTAGATTGGTAACGATGAGAGTTACCAGCGCTGTGATTTATAGGCGCAAAAGAAATCCGCGCAGCGGCGCGGAATTGAATCACCCGAAATGTAAAAGTATGGTGGAGGCGGCGGGAGTCGAACGTTTTCGATTTCGGGACGGCACGTACACTGTTTGGATTCAATGAGTTACCAAGCAGTTTGCCAAGCAGTTCGCGCATTCGTAAACTTTCCTGCACGTTTGTTGCACACGTTCGATTGTGCGCGTACGGATCGGGCAATCAGCAGGGTTGCCAATAGCAAATCGTAAGGTTGTCAATCGGGCAATCAGGCTGACGCAGGAGCACTCACATGACGCCGGTGAGGTCAACGTCTCCTGAGGGCTGCAAGTAAATATGGTCGAAAGCGGTTGCCAAGTGGTAAGCGCCATTGCCGGGCCCGAACTCACCGAAAGATTCGGAGTAGGCGACGGCGAATTTCTTGTGGGAGCGAAAACGCAGGACAGCATCGCGAATCTCTTGCGTCTGCGCCATTCCCATAGGAGCGGCGCCGATCTTGGCGATCATGCCGGCGACGCGATCGTCGGTAGCTCCGCGGTCGATCGCGTCGACTACATCGCGGAGAGTTTGCTTGTCGGCCAACATCAAGCGCGCGGTCGGCGTGTCTGGAACGTCCTCCATCAAAGCATGCTCGAAGTTGGCTTCGAGAATTGTCTTGGATGGAACATTGCCCTTCGAGCTGATGACGGCAAAGATTGCAACGAACGTTCCGATCAGAACAACGGCGCCTACGATGGCCAGGATGCGGACGATTGATTTGAACATGGGTGCTCCTTAGAGATAGAGCAGTGTAACTAAGTGTGCTCCAGGCCTGCGCCGGAGAACTTGTTGCAGATTTAGGAAGAAAATGTCTAACGAAGGCACATAGAGATCGCGTTGAAAGACTATCGACTATCTTCCTTGTAGCGGCCTTGTCGGCCTCGCTTATTTGCCTAGTCCGAACCAATGAGCTATCTGGAAGCGTTATAGGGTCATCGCGGAAAAATCTGCGGAGGGCGCAAGCGCGATCGCCTAGAAACAAACTTTTCTGCTTTTCACCGGGCCGGGCGATTCGCGCATGGCCATCCCGTTGAGCACGCTGGCGCGGCTCGAAGAGTTCCCCGTATCGCAGATTGAAATGTCGGGCAGCCAGTGGGTCACGCAGTATCGCGGTCAGATTTTGCCTTTGATTCGGCTTTCGGTTGCGCTCGAAGAGCGGCGCAATCATTTGCTGGCATTGCAGGCTCCTCCATCTCTTGATTCGCCGCCGCTTCAGGTACTGGTGCTCAATCGCGATAGCGGTTCCTTTGGGCTCGTAGTGGAACAGATTCTGGATATTGTCGAGGACCGCGCCGATGTCAAGTCGCCGGCTCCGCCATCGTTGGCGAAGGCCTGGGCGAAAGCGTAGCTCTCCTAACCGATGGAAGATTCAGCGGCGCAACCCGTGGCCTCATGGTAGGCCATGTCTCTCCAGAAGCCGCTCTAGGCGGCCCCATAGCCGCCATCCGCGAAGGCGACAAAATCACCATCGACACAAAAACTCGCAAATTGGATCTGGAAATCTCCGACGCCGAAATCAGCCGACGCATGTCAGAATGGAAACCTCCGCAGCCCCGCTACAAGACCGGAGTCTTCGCGAAATACGCCGCCTTGGTAAGGTCAGATGCGGAAGGCGCTATCACGTCCCCCTCCAGTTGAGTCGTCTACGGCAAAAAATTACGCCCGCCTCCCGGCAGGCTCTTCCATATCCGCTGCCTCATTCGCGATGGGCCTCGCGTTGGGAATACGAAGTAATGATTCCCCCATCATGTACTCGGGTTTCTCGATTCCCAGCATGTCCAGAAGTGTGGGAGCAACCGAAGTTAACGGCACTCGCTCCTGATGCACTTGATGCGATCGACCAGGATAGCGAATCCAAAGTATGCCATCCGGATGGTGCATCCCGCTCTTGCCACCTTCCAACGCGTAGAAGACCTCAAAGAAAGCCATGCTCCGCTCGCTATCTTTAACCCGCAGAACAGCGTTTTCTGGCAAGGGGTGATGAATACAACAGCTAACGAACACTCCGCAGCCATCCCGCTTGGCATAAAGGGCTCGCTCTTCACCGACCTTCAAAACAGCTAGCTTCGCTTCGACGTCCACAGCGTCATCGATATTGTCCAACCGCAGCCAGAATTGTTCAGACATAACTGGCTCGACCCGGCAATTGCTCGGAATCCCCGCAAAACTCAGGAACTGGGCGAAATCCTTTGGGCGATATCCGCGCTTTCCTCCCGCCTCTTCATATGTCAAGCAAGGCTGCTGACTAAGGCCCGTCGAAAGAACAACGGTCGCTTCATCCCCAACCAAGTCAAGCATCCGCCCCAAAAGATGGTCCATAGCCCTGTAACCTTCCAGAATGGACGACTCGTATTCGAGCTGCTTTTTCTGAGCCGACGGAGCCGTGAATAAACCGGGCTCCATATAACGCCAGTACCGGTGTTGCATGTGGGCCGTGCTATTCAGAAAAAAGGTCGAAAAGAGCGGTCTGTTGCGGCGATATATCGCGCTGAATAAATCGAATTGCAACTTCTCCAGGATGAACGCACGGCGCCAGCGCCCTCCTCGAGTCTTCTTTTCCGAAAACAATTGCCGGACAATCGAGATCGCGCTGCTTGCTGATAACCCGTGTGTAATCATGAACGAAATGAATTTAATGTAGTCGGACTTGCTCAGCGGGATCCGATCATTGGTATATTCTTGAACATTTCGTTGCACGAAACGATAGTAGGGCAGCAGGGCGTCTGGGTACGGCATAAGATCCGTCGACCAGGGATCGGGTAGAAAATAGTCTTTCGTGCCCTTTTCTTTGCTGTTCCCTGTTTCGCGCTGAGCGTTCATGCTTCCACAGATCCAAACCGGTTGTCCTTTTGCCGAAACCCAGTCCCAAACGTTCCTATGCTGCAACTTATGGCCTTCCGAAAGACGGAAAACACCGTGCTCGGAATACGGAACTCCCGTATGTACCGTAACCCATTGGATCCAAGGCTCTAGATATGGCTCCTGCTCCTGCGCATCGCTAACGAAAACCTCGGAACGTTCACGTAGCCGTAAGAAATTCGGCAGGTGGCCCTCCGCGACAAAGCGCTCCATCAATGCGGGGGTCAGTTCGTTGAATTCTAGAAGAACCACAGGGGCCGGACAGCGGGACATGTTTTAAATCCTTTCTTTTCAAGCCTGGATCGCGTCTAGGCTTCTTCGGAGTCAGGATGTAGGACTCGCGGCGAGGGAGGTACAATGGTTCAAAATACTAGCTCCGGATGCGACTTAAAGTCAAGGGTAATATCGGCTTAGCCACTTTTCCGCATCCTCCGCTATAGCCACTTAGTAACACTGCTCTATCTCGTTGCTAGCCCTCTCGTATTCGACAGTAACGGCGTTCACATGACAATTACTTTTTCGCTTAGCAATACCGGACATTCCCCAGCGACCAGCGGTTTCTACAATATCGAATTCATGGCAACATTTGCCGATACGCCCAGCCCGATAAATCAATCGCAGACTTTGCCAGTTGTTCTTCAACGTTTCGGGCGGCGAGCATCGCATCGTCCCACACCGTTGTCTTCGCAGAGACTCGGTGCATATCCCCGTGCTCGTGCCAGTAGAGCCACTTCGGACAGGCGCATCTCTTCCACTGAGTATCCCCATGTTTCGAGCAAGACTTTCTGTGTCGTGTAAAAGGATGAACGAGCATGCCCGCAAGATAGCCGACGCAACTCCTGCACGCAAGCCTCACACGTTACATGTCCACACTGAAGGGACGTTACGTAAGTCCATGACCTGTAGGGATTTGTCGAGATGAAGTGTTTGGTGGAGGCGGCGGGAGTCGAACCCGCGTCCGAAAATGTTACTGGTCAAGAGACTACATGCTTATTCCGGTTCATGCCCTGGGCATTACCCCAGGACGTTCGCGCCGGCTGCTCAGAACGGACAAGAAACAGTCGCCGCTAGCCTGAGATCTTAGCCTCCCGCCCCAGACGTAGACGGGAAGAGCAGCCCGCTGTGTGACGTCCGCTCGCAGCCCACGGGCGAAGCTGCGGAAGACGGCAACTTAATTAATTAAGCTGCGTATGCCATCTGTTGATTGGCAATTATCATTTTGCACGCGATTACAGGTGTATGCACCCTGGCATGCCTCTTGGCCGCAAGCATCTCCGTCGAAGCCGTGACGCCCCCACTGGTGGGAATTGGCCTTCAAAGAACTACTCCCATTCTCGCAGGTTGTGGGGGGAAGTCAAATATGTTCGTTAACGGCTGTTTCAGCCTGCGACGTCTCGTTTTTTCGGAGGGATGGGGGTACTCCCCCTCCCCGTACCCGGTATATTAGAATCATGGACTTAGCGCGCGATTCCCGCTAAAGCGAAGGACCGCTCTCCATGCACGATAGCGGGCAGAAGTCACTTGGAAGACGAGGCGGAGATGGGTGTGGTCCCACCACGAACTACGGGCGGTTGATGGCGGCGGGGAGACGGATGCAGAGTAAGTCAAAATCAGGTTGCGCGGGCGGTCGGGTTCCCACCCTTGTCGCAAAGAGCGACGACAAGGACGGGGCACCCGGCGACATCCTCCTCGAGATTGTTCATGAGCATGCGCATCGCCGCTTCCTGCTGCCATCCTTTGCAGGAAAGCGTGTTGCCGCGCGGCGCGCGAATGCGAGTGTAAGTTGAAGCGGGAGATTCAGTGTCTACGGGCATGCGAGTATGGTAGTGCGTTCGTCAGCGGTTGCCAATGTCCGGGGGTGGGCGGCTGGCTATGGGCACCCCCTTTACCTCTTTTTTTTTGTAAAGTCCTCATCCATGGGCTGGAAGCTCCGCCGCGACCGGTATAGGATGGCTGACAAGTTTTTGCTTCGGCATGGATCACTGGAGGGCTAAATGGTGAATGGAATTAAAGGGCCTGTGGCCACGAGCTCGGTCAAACTTGAGCCTTGGGATCCGCTTGCCCTCGAGTCGGACGAGCCCGACCTGGTCATAGCGGCTCAGCGGCGCGAAATCAGGAACATACTAAAGAGCTATACGGGATATTACGACCTGTTTTCAGAGTTACTGCAGAACGCGCTTGACGCGGTAGAAAAAAGATCTAATGAGAAGCAGCTTAACTACGTGCCGGCACTATGGATCAAGATCGATCTCGCCAATGAGTCCGTTTCAGTGACGGATAATGGGTGTGCGATGTCTGCCTCGCAATTTAAACAGTTTTTGAAACCAAATCGTTCCTTTAAAGATGGCGTTACATCGCGCGGCAACAAAGGAGTCGGTGCGACCTATCTTGCATATGGATTCAACTATCTCGAAGTGGGAACGAAGGAGAGCCCGCAGCGCTGGACCAGCGGCGTGCTCAGGAACGGGCGCCTTTGGCTGGACGATGCTGCGGGGATTGTTTCCCGACCCAAGGTCGAAAGTTCCGAGGTAACGCATGACCCATTCAAGTCGGTCGACCGTGGTACCTCAATCACCCTTAGGCTTACGGGAGAAAACGTAAGGCCGAAAAGTCTCCAATACTTTAGCGCCAAGTCGGCTGAGCAATGGCTTTGCCTGCTGAAGGCCCATACCCCTCTAGGGGGTATTTATCTTTGTGGCGAGGCGCCGCCAACCATAGATATTCACCTTGAAGTGGTTGACTCAGACGGTTGCGTCACGTCGCTCACTGCTTCTCGGGCCGAGTAACTTGTACCCGCACACAGTTCTGGGTCGCACGGCTAGCCTGAGAGAGTTCCTCGCGGATCAGCTCAGCCGTGCAAGAAAAGGCCTGGACGTTACAAAAATTCCACCTAAGTTCACGAATCTGAACGGGATCTGGGGCGAATGGAGCGCCTCAGAGATTTTGGCTAACGAGTCTCCGATCAAACCTCAGCTTGATGATCACGAAAAGAAACTGGTCACCGCGCTTGATCTGCAAATTTACGTTTTTATGTGCTATTCAACCGACCTGTGGGACGACTACAACGACAACCGCCTCAACCTTCGTAAGCGAAGCAGGATATTGCGTGGCGGTTTGCAGCAGGCGACTAAGAATATGCCCCAAGGCAGCCCGATAACGATCCCGCTGACCAACAATATCTATTTTCAAAATCTTACTCATGTAGTAGTCCATTTCCGAAACGCGGAGCCTGACCTTGGCCGTAAGGGCTTCCAGCCCGAGCAAACGGAACTGGCGGAGAAACTGTCCGTATCGGCGGTGACCGCATTCCGCCGCTATTACGACAGCCTTCTTAGGCGAAATACGGGCGCACCTGCCCTGATGCAAGCAATGAAGTTAGAAACCTGGATAGATACCCAGAAGGAGTACGCGAAGACGCATCCTCTCATTATCAAAGGCTCTGGCTTGTTCGCGCCGGAGGAGGAGTTGCCGATCCGGTCGCTCCCGCTGGTAGAGCAGGACGTGGTCGCACTTTTTAACCAGATGCTTTCCTCTGGAGTTATCAGGGGGATCCAATTACTTTCTTCGAGCCAGTTCAATCAATATGATGGGCTATACAGAATTCAGATGGATCCACCCTTTTCAAAGTTCACGAGAAACAGTCAAAATCCGTTGGGCGTCGATCAGGATCGCTTTTGCTGGGGTCACGTCCCCCATGGTCTCACCTGTGCGAGTTCTTGAATACAAATACAGCCTGGACGCATTGATTGAAGATTTAGGAACCGGCCAGAAGCGCGCCGAGGAAATTGGTCTGTTGGTTTGTTGGAGTATGGGCGAAAAGTGGAAGGGGCAGTTTGATATAATTTCGTATCTGGACGATGACAACGTCCACCATCGGGAGTTCCACGGCATCACTCATCACCTAACGCATTCGGCGTCGGGGCTTTCTGCATTTCCTGTTATCGCTCTGTCCGACCTTGTGGCGTACCTTGCGGATCCCAGTGCCGAGAGTAAGAAGCAAAGGAAGAATTACGGGCCAGATTCAGAAATTTGAAACCGATCCCGTTGGAATCGTCTTCAGGACTTCGTGGGGGAGCGGGAACGCACCCGACTGGCGGCCCATTCAAGTCCTCTTTCGGTTCAAATGGGAAACTCCCGATCCTCGTCCCACCGCCCATCTTTAATTCATCACATCTACGCTGTGCCCACCATCACAGATTCCATTCTCCTCCAATGCGAGAATGATTCGCAGATCGCAGCAGTGAAGCGTGTGCCCGCCTCCAGAGGCGGCTAATGGTGCTCCAGAAAGCACTTTCAATCCGCTATTTGAAAACCAGAAGCAGAAAAGGCCGATGCTCCCGTTCCCGAAATGGGAGTCCCGTGAGCCGCATCCACTCCTAACTCCTTATTCCGGAATACTTTGCGTGTAAGTAATTTAGAATGAACATTTTAAGCAAAAATGGCAGGGGGGGGAGGGGGTACACATTTACAAGAAAACCGTGGACAACTCCTGTGCTTTCAAGTTGTTGCGGTCGTTCTGACAACCGCCCCTTAAGCGTTTCATTTGACGACGGTAAGCCTTAGTTCTGAAGATGAATTCTTTGAAAACGGGCCGCACCGGCAGAAGTTTCGGAATTCTTCATTTCACAACTACGGGCAAGGGCTGATCGTAAGGTTGAATGATGACGCTTAGTGATTTGCGCTGGTCGAATGCCTCTTTGCTCAGGCGGTAGCTGACGATGATTGTTCCTCGTTGTTCGCTTCCGGGCAAGATTTTGGTTTCTGATGAAAGCGGCGGCTCCGCGCTCTCTTTGAGTGCCGGAAAACCCTGGAAATAACGATCGAGATCTGCTGCCGATGCCGCTTCATCTTCCATAATCGTGCCGTCAGCGGTAGTGAGTTGCGCCTTCATCGTATGAATCCAGAGCGGGTTTCCCCCGGTGTTTCTCAGCGTAACGGTCACTGCAACCAGAATAATATTCTGATTGGGCACGTCCGCCGCAGTTACGAAATTAATTGCGCCCGCGCCCTGCGGTTTCGCGCGCTCCTTGAATGCGACGATTCCTATAACCACAGCGATTGCGGCGATGCAGATTAGAACAGTCGCCGCGGGCGGTAGCGTGCGCTTTGCGGTTCCAAATTCCTCGCCGATGTGAAACTCGGTAACTGGAGAGGGAAGATCGGAAGGCTGATCGGCGGGTTCGCGGCTAGCTTTGTCAGCAGGGGGTTCATCAGACATGATGACAATTGTAGATGAGGCGTGTGGCCACCACGATGCACCCGGGAAAAGGATTGGACGAGAAGGCGATTGATGCCGTTGAGAAATGGAAGTTTCAGCGTGGAACGAAAGAGGGCGTGCCGGTTGCGGTTCAAATTAACATTGAGGTGAACTTCCATCTCAAGTGATCATTTGGGGTGGGGGAGTCAACATCCCCACCCTGTCGCAAAGGGCGCGACAAGGATGGGGCACCCGGCGCAATTTGAAACTGAGCCACTAGTTTTTCTCATCCAGACATCACTCGGCGGCGCGAAACTTAGTTTCAACTGCCTTCGGTGTCGGGCGGCGGATTCGGCCCGTCCTGCTTATTCTCCTGTCGTCTTCTATCCAGCACCTGAATTAGCTCGTCAACCAGAGCCGACAATCTTCGAGGGTCAGATTCGTCAGCCACCGAACGGCACAGCCTTCTCCAATCATCATCCTCAGTTTTCATACCCTTGGATTACGCAGGGCAAGGGCCACTTAGAGCGTAGAATATCTCTAGGTTTAGTTCTTTTAAGTCAATGAGATAAAACGACTTAGTAGATTTATTTAGGCAGAGCAGGGGCAGCACTGTACGAAAATATTGCCCGGGCGTGCGTAATTCGGAGCCGCTATATTATTCAGGAGCGACGGCCCACTCCAAGTCCGCCCACTGGAGAGGTGGAGCGACGCGCATTCCGCCCGCCTACCACTAAAGGGCTCCGTCTCTTTACAATCGAAAGCCAGCGTACAAATCTTTCTCCAGGACTTCTACAGTTTCTGCCCGATTAAAACTCAAAATTGATGCATAGAGAATAGTGAACGAGTGCCTTCTTCAACTGACGCTCGCATTGAAGCCCGGTGTGAGAAAATCCGAACGCTTTGTCGAGGCCCTCTCGGCCCGGATGACGAAGCCAATCTCAGAAAACTAGCGGAAGAACTTCGCCTTACCATCAAAGATCACGTGCGTCTAGCGAAGAGTTCCCTGATCGCCAAACAGGCCGCCATCAATGCTCGCAATCCAGACGACAACCCAGAAGATAGCGCCGGAAAGTAGATAGACGCTGCCAACGCGGCCCCAAACTAGCTGTCATCCTGAGCGCAGGCCTCTGGCATCGCAGGAACTTCACTTCGTGAAGTTTCTGCTGCGCTCAGGATGACAATCAGTGCGATGCGCTAGACTGATTCTCTTGTACTGACTCTCTTGCGCTCATTCTTATTTGTATGAACATCGACAAGCTCCTCAAAGGCTACCGCGTTGAGCAGGGCAAGCATTTTCGGCTGAAGGATTGCGATCCCTCGGATACGCATGGGCTCAAATCGGAATTGAAGCCGCTGGCCAAGCAGTTGCTTGCGGACGGCGTTCAAGAGATGAGTCGCTTGCAGGACGTTCTCGCGGCGCAGGATCGCTGGGGATTACTGCTCATCTTTCAAGGACTGGACGCAGCGGGCAAGGATGGGACCATCAAGCATGTGATGTCGGGGGTGAACCCCGAAGGCGTGGATGTCTGGTCGTTCAAGGCGCCGACGCTTGAAGAACTAAGTCACGACTTCCTGTGGCGGACGACTTGTTGTTTGCCGGGGCGCGGGCAGATCGGCATTTTCAATCGCTCTTATTACGAAGAGCTGTTAGTGGTGCGGGTGCATCCTGAGCTTCTTCAAAACGAAAAGTTGCCGAAGGAGTTAGTAACAAAGCATATCTGGCTGGAACGGTTCGAAGACATCAACGCTTTCGAGCGCTACCTTACTCGCAATGGCATCGCGATAGTCAAATTCTTTCTGCATGTGTCGAAGGCGGAGCAGAAACGCCGTTTTATGGAACGGCTGGATAATCCGGAAAAGAACTGGAAGTTTTCTGCGGACGATGTTAAAGAGCGTGAGTCATGGGATGCATATCAGCATGCTTATGAAGATATGATCCGGAATACGACGGCAAAGTACGCGCCGTGGTACGTTGTGCCCGCCGATAATAAGTGGTTCACGCGGCTGCTGGTGGCGCAGGCCATCGTCGACACGTTGAAAAGTTTGAAGCTGAAATATCCGAAAGTGAGTGGGGCGGAGAAAGCAGAGTTGGATGAAGCGCGCAAACAACTCGAGAACGAATGAGAGGTTGCGCTGTTCTCATTCGGAGTATTCGGGAATGCAAGATTGTGAAGTGCGAGAATTTGATGGTGGAGCGACGGGCGTCCTCGCCCGCCCAAGCTGAGGTGGCCGGGCGAGGACGCCCGGCGCTCCACGTTAATTTCTAAACATTAATCTCCTGACGGCATGAGCTCGTCGGATTCTTCCCAGGTAACACGCTCTATGTTGCGGCTAGCAGAGCGATTGTCTTTCGCCGGTGATTGCGTATTGCTGCCGTGACTCTTCTCCACCAGAAGATCGATCACGTCGGTGAACTGCGCCTGCTCGGTGGAACCTTCGAGCGCCATGGTTGATGTCGTCCCGCTCGTGATCACCTGTTGCACGGCGTCGAAGTATCCAGTTCCGACGAAGCGCTGGTGCTTTACCGCTTCATAACCGAACTGCTGCTCGCGCAGAAATTCCTTCTCCTGGAGCCGCGAATAGGCAGACATGCCAGCTTGTTTGTATCCTCGAGCGAGTTCGAACATGGCGAGGTTCAGAGCGTGGAAACCTGCGAGCGTGACGAACTGGAACTTGTATCCCATAGCTCCGAGTTCGTGCTGAAAGCTGGCGATGGTTGCGTCGTCCAGGTTCTTCTTCCAGTTGAACGATGGCGAGCAGTTATAGGCCAGCAATTTTCCGGGATAGACTTTGTGGATTGCCTCGGCAAATTCGCGGGCTTCGTCGAGATCGGGCTTGGAGGTCTCGCACCAGAGAATATCCGCGTAAGGAGCATAGGCAAGGCCGCGTGCGATGGCCGCTTTCAGGCTTCCTTTGAAACGGTAGAAGCCTTCGACGGTGCGTTCGCCGGTAAGGAATTCGCGGTCGCGCGGATCAATATCGCTGGTCAGGAGGTTCGCGCTGTCGGCATCGGTGCGCGCCATGACCAGCGTTGGAACATTCATAACATCCGCGGCGAGCCGAGCCGCAACCAGCTTCTGAATAGCCTCAGTCGTTGGCACTAAAACTTTGCCACCGAGATGGCCGCATTTTTTGGCCGACGACAGTTGGTCTTCGAAATGGACGCAGGCCGCTCCGGCTTCGATCATGGCCTTCATCAGTTCGAAGGCGTTGAGATTGCCCCCGAATCCCGCCTCGGCGTCGGCGATGAGCGGCGGGAACCAGTTCACATCATTGTTGTTGCCATCGCTATTATTGCCTTCGGCGTGATGGATCTGATCGGCGCGCATAAGGGCCTGGTTAATGCGGCGCACAAGATTCGGGACGCTATCAGCGGGATAAAGGCTCTGGTCGGGATACATCTGGCCGGCATTGTTGGCGTCCGCGGCGACCTGCCATCCGCTGACGTATATGGCCTTCAATCCGGCCTTGACCTGCTGCACAGCCTGATTGCCGGTGGTTGCACCCAGCGCGGGAACGAAAGATTCTGAGCTGTCGGTCAGCAACTGCCAGAGCCGCTCAGCGCCATGCCGCGCCAAAGTATGCTCAATCTCGATGGAGCCTTTCAGTCGATCGACATCTTGCTGTGAATAAGGGCGAGTGATGCCGCGCCATCGTGGGCTGGTTTGCCAGTCATTTTGCACGTCATTAAGCCGCTTGTCCGATTGCTGGACACTGCTCCGCTGATTAAATTTTTGCTGATTGTCGCCGTGTTGATTCCGGTTCGGCTGGCTCGAAGTGGTCATGTTTTTCCCCGCGACAGAATTGTCGTCCAAGGGCAGTAGACGCCGAATTCGACGGTCGTGCAAACCGGCCTGTCCGTCCGGTTCTACTCGTCCGAAATGACCTAGCGCTTGGGCCGAGCGCCCCCAAACGGATATGATGTTGCTATGAAGAACACCACGATTTCCGAGCCTAAATCGGCCTTGAGCCAACTTGAAGCTGAAATTCTTACTCCCGAAGCGAAGGCCTTTTTGTCAAAACTGTCGAATGCCTTTGAGCCGCGTCGACAAGAGCTTCTGGCCCGCCGCCAAACGCTACAGAAGGAACTTGATGGCGGCAAGCTGCCCGACTTTTTGCCGGAGACGGCTTCGATTCGGAAGAGCGATTGGAAAGTGGCGCCGATTCCGAAAGACATGCTCGACCGCCGTATTGAGATCACAGGCCCGGTTGATCGCAAGATGATTATCAATGCCTTGAATTCCGGCGCCAACGTGTATATGGCCGACTTCGAGGACTCGAATACTCCGACCTGGAGTAACAACATTGAGGGCCAATACAATCTGCGCGATGCGATTCGAGGCACGATTGCCTACGAAAGTCCGGAGGGAAAGAAGTACAAATTAAGCCCGAAACTGGCGACTCTGATGGTGCGTCCTCGGGGCTGGCATCTGGATGAAAAGCACTTCAAAGTGAATGGTAAGCCGATCTCGGGGGCACTGTTTGATTTCGGTTTGTTCTTTTTTCACAACGCGGCCGCCTTGCTGGGCAAAGGAACTGGCCCATATTTTTATTTGCCGAAGTTGGAGAATCATCTCGAAGCGCGCTTGTGGAATGACGTTTTTAATTTTGCCCAGGACGAACTGAAAATTCCGCGTGGCTCGATTCGCGCCACTGTTCTGATTGAAACCATCCTCGCCGCCTTTGAGATGGACGAGATTCTCTACGAATTGCGCGACCATTCCGCGGGTCTCAACTGCGGTCGATGGGATTACATTTTCAGCTACATCAAGAAGTTTCATGCGCGTCCGGAGTTCGTGCTCCCTGATCGCTCCGAAGTCACGATGGAGACGCATTTTCTCAGCTCCTATGTAGATCTGCTGATTCAAACCTGCCATCGGCGCAGCATCCATGCCATGGGCGGAATGGCAGCGCAGATTCCAATTCGAAATGATAAGGCGGCGAATGATCAGGCTCTCGAAAAGGTGCGTCGTGACAAACTCCGCGAAGTGAAAGCGGGACACGACGGTACTTGGGTTGCGCATCCAGGTTTAGTCGGAGTGGCGAAAGAAGTTTTCGATAAGTACATGCCTGAACCAAATCAGATCTCCTCGCACAAGAGCGCTGGGCACGCTGTTTCAGCGAAAGATCTGATTGAAGCTCCAAAGGGAACTATCACCGAGCAAGGTTTGCGCTGGAATATCGATGTCGGCATGCAGTACTTGCATTCGTGGCTCGGAGGATTGGGTTGCGTTCCCATCTATAACCTGATGGAAGATGCGGCCACCGCGGAGATCAGCCGCGCCCAGGTCTGGCAGTGGGTAAAGTACAACGCAAAACTTCCGGACGGCAAGCAAGTGACGTCCACCATGGTGAAGGAGATCATTCACCACAGAGCGTCGGAGTTGGGCAGCAGTAAAGATGAAAAACTCAGGCAAGCGGCACGACTGCTCGAAGATTTGACGACGAAGCCGGATTTTGCGGAGTTCTTGACGCTTGCCAGCTACGATTTATTGGACTAAAACGTCAAGGCATGGGTGCTAGCAAAACGCCCGCGCGCACGACCACCGCAGATCCGCAGATTGACGCGGATTTCCTGCGGCAGTTACAAGGGCACGTTGCCGCGCGAGAGATTGAGCGCGGCATCGCATGCATCCATTCTCACGAACAGTTAATTGCAAAGCTCGACCCCTCGCAGAAAAATGCCGCGCAACTGCTAGCCCAACTCGCTATCTGGACGGACATCGGGTACAGCGGACCGCCTCTTAGCCAGTTTCTCCGGCTTTTTCAGGCTGCGGGACCGGATCTACGATCACAGCTTCCGATTGTCGATTACGTGTGCTTGCGTATGGCCGAAGGCATGATGGCCATGGCAGATGAGGCGATGGAAGCGGCAATTGGGCATTTTGAGTTTGTTCTCAGCTTAGGAGCGGAACTGAACGACCCTTTCCTGCTAGCCATAGTTTATTTCTGGAAAGCGCGCTGCTTGCGCCGGCGCGGGGAGTATGACGAGGCTCTGATTTATACCGGGAAGGGAAGAGATTTAGCGCTTGCGTTAAAGCATCTGCGGATGGCGGCGGTTATGCAGGTGCTTGAAGGCTGGCTTTTATTTCAGCAGGGGAAGTGGAAAGAGGCGGTTCGAATTTCGCAGGCGGCGGAACGTGTTCTTGCCGACACAGATGATTATGTGACGCTCGGAAACATACAATCCTTCTACGGCCGAATGGCGCGCCGGGAAGGGCGTTTCGATGAAGCGATCAAGCTTTTCGAGAACGCTATTCGACATTACCGTAAGCGTGATCCGCAGCACCCAAACCTCGCGCGCTCGCTGGCAAACATGGCCTTAGCGAAGCGGGGAATCGCTCTTCAACTGGAGAAGAGAATCGATCGTGAGGCGGAACGCCGGCGCAAGACTTCGGCAAGCAAGCAGGGGAAGCGCGGAGCAATCGAAAAGGAAAGCGGTGACTCCGATTCGCACACGCAGGCATATCGCAGCCAATTGACGCAGCTTCGACGTGAAGCCCTTGAACATCTCGATGCCGCTCGTGCCATTTATCAGCAACGCCCAAGCCATCACGGCGTTGGAACGGTAAACTTGAATGCCGCGTACATTCATCTCGATAGCGGCGACTTTCAGCGCGCCGAGGAAGAGGCGGCCTCAGCATTTCGCGTCGCCGAGGAAAAGCAGGATTACATTCTGATGGGGCGAGCCCGCATCCTGCAGTGCATGATTGAAAACGGCAAAGTTGAGGAGGAGATCGAAGGCGCGACCGATCCGGGCAGCCATGCGCGGCGTGCTCTCGAGTTTAGTCAGCAGGCGATTGATCTCGCGAAGCATACACAGCACCATCTTCTGCTGGCAAACGCCCATCTATGGCAGGGATTGACGCAGTGCAATTCGTTCTTTGAAAATCCGGAGGCAGCGCGCAAGTCTTATGATATGGCGCGTGCGTCGTGCGGCGCGAATCCGCCTGACAACATGTGGCAGGAACTGCAAACGCTGAGCGCTAAAATTGTTCGCAAGGGTGGAATCGATACTGCACTTAAAGCGTGGTCTCAAGGAGCGGTAGGAGACAAAACGTTTCGGCAAATCAGCGAAGAGTTTGCGGAAATTGTTATCGCTCGCGTCTGGGAGCGCGAAGGACGGAAAGTATCGCGTGTGGCAGCACGGCTTTCCATTTCTCCGAAGAAAGTGCGCCGCATTCTGGCGCGGGTGGGGCGGAGGAAGCCGCGCCAAGAGTAGGGTGCATCAACAGTAATTAAAGATGGGAAGAGGTCAAGTAGATGGGAACCATTTATGATCTGTAGTCTCATCTTTGCTGCTAAGACAAAGGCCTGGAGCAATTTTGGCGCAGACAAAATACATAGGTCCTTCGCTTCGCTCAGGATGACAACGCTTAGGGGCGGACACGAATTGCGCTTCGCTCAGGATGACAGCATTGGAAATTGTCGTTTGAAAATTGAACTGGTGTTTCTGTGATGCGAAAGAATCGAATCGCCGATTCAGGAATCGAAACTCTATGAAAATCGCAAAGGATGTCACTGAACTGATTGGACACACGCCGCTGGTGCGGCTGAATCGAGTTACGGAAGGTGCGGCTGCCGAGGTGGTAGCCAAACTCGAAAGTAGAAATCCCCTGGCCAGCGTAAAAGATCGCATCGGCGTAAGCATGATCGCCGATGCCGAACGCGCCGGACGTATCCATTCCGGAAAAACCGTTTTGATCGAACCGACCAGCGGCAATACGGGAATCGCTCTGGCATTTGTCGCCGCGGTGAAGGGCTACAAACTCATTCTTACCATGCCCGAAACCATGAGCTTGGAGCGGCGCGTGCTGCTGTTAGCTCTGGGAGCGCAAATCGTTCTCACGCCCGGTCCGCGCGGCATGAAGGGCGCGATTCTGAAGGCGGAAGAGTTGCTCAAATCGACTCCAGATTCTTACATGCTGCAGCAGTTTGATAATCCATCGAATCCGAAGATTCACTTCGAGACAACCGGGCCCGAGATTTGGAGTGACACGGATGGTCGCGTGGATTTTCTCGTCGCGGGCGTCGGCACAGGTGGGACAATCACCGGAGTCGCCGAATACATAAAACCGAAGAAGGCGTCATTCAAGGCAATCGCAGTTGAACCGACTGACAGCGCGGTTCTTTCGGGAGGATCTCCGTCGCCGCACAAGATTCAAGGTATCGGGGCGGGCTTTGTTCCGAGCATTCTTCGACGCGATCTTATCGATGAAGTGATCACCGTGAGCAATGAAGATTCTATTAATATGGCGCGGCGGCTTCCGCTCGAAGAAGGTTTGCTGGTCGGCATTTCTTCTGGAGCGGCCGTGGTGGCTGCCTTGAAAGTGGCGAAGCGCCCTGAAAATGCGGGGAAATTGATCGTTGTCGTATTACCTTCATTCGGTGAACGCTACTTGAGTAGTATTCTCTTCGAATCGCTTCGCAACCAGGCGCTGCAGATTCCTACGGCCGAGCTTCCCGGCTAGTTGACGGCTGCGTGATCT
>Ga0182024_10011697_pt1 | contig 17552 bp, 17 predicted proteins | sample P32metaG_FD_120480 | JGI IMG/M metagenome (GOLD analysis project Ga0182024, IMG submission 120480) | Permafrost microbial communities from Stordalen Mire, Sweden - P3-2 metaG (Illumina Assembly) | ecosystem: Environmental > Terrestrial > Soil > Wetlands > Permafrost | place: Sweden: Stordalen... | reverse complement strand
TGGCCATTCTCTCCGATCCCGACGAACGCCACATCGATTGGGCTCGACCGAATGATCGTACCAAGGCGCTTGCACTCCGCTGCCGGATCGGCCTCTCCGTTCACGTAATGAAATGCCTTGAGTGGCCGCGGTAGCATCCGATGAAAGCGTTCCCAAAGATATTTGCGGAACGACGCCGGGTGCGTGATCGGAAGCCCGACGTATTCGTCCAAATGGAATGCCGCGACACGATCCCATGCGATGTCCGGCTCGGCCACCAGCGCCGCCAGCATCTCCATCTGCGACGCCCCGGTGGCGACGATGATGTTTGCCGAGCCGCGATCGCGCAAAACGTCGCGAAGCAGTTTCGCCCCGGCGCTTGCCGCCTGCCGAGCCATCGTGGCTCGGTCGGGGGCAGTGACAATTTTCATGGATTTGCCTCGCGCATCGGCGATCGGACCCGCGCCAGAATCTCCAAATCATCAGTACGCGGCCCCCGGAATAGCCAATCCCGGAATGTGAGATGTTTACTCCCCCGTGGACGGGAATCCTCTTCGGGAATAGGTACCTCATTCTGAGGGCGATCGGTTTGCGCTTCCTCGGTGATCGCATGAGCGATCACTTCGCTTGGTTTGGGCCTATCGCCGGTCTGCTTCCGTTCCATTTCGTATCCGATCTCATTGAGTTACCCATTTGTCAGCCCAACATCCGTGAATGTCAACGGAGGCGACGTGTGGCCGACCGATGGGTCCCCAACCTCTCGCGACCGCCTGATCTCCGATGCGGGTTCCGATCCTTTCGGTTGACGCTCCGCGCCGGCAGGACTAACCTTCATTTCGTTCGGCCCGACTCTCTCGGACCCACCGATTTTACCGAAGCGAAGGAGCGACTCATGGCATTCCAACTACCCCCGTTGCCGTACCCGTCCGATGCGCTGGAGCCGTATATTGACAAGCAGACGATGGAGATCCATCACGGCAAGCACCACGCCGCCTATGTGACGAACCTGAATAAGGCGCTGGAGCAGGCGCCCGACCTTCAGAACAAGTCCGTGGCGGACCTGCTGCGGAACAACCTGGCGCTGATCCCTGACGCAATCAAGACCGCCGTCCGCAACAATGGCGGCGGGCATCACAATCACTCGATGTTCTGGCTTCTGCTCGATCCCAAAAAGCCCAATGGCAAGCCGACCGGCAACTCCGCCAAGGCGATCGACTCCACCTTCGGCTCGTTCGACAAGCTCAAGGAACAATTCAACGCCGCGGCCACCACGCGATTCGGATCAGGCTGGGCCTGGCTCGTGCAAAACGCCGGCAAGCTCGAGATTACATCACTGCCCAATCAGGACAGCCCCCTGATGGAAAACAAGTACCCTGTGCTGGGACTTGACGTATGGGAGCACGCCTATTACCTGAAGTACCAAAACCGCCGGCCGGAATATATCGCCGCGTTCTGGAACGTGGTGAACTGGGCGGAGGTGGAGAATCGGTTCAACAAAGGGGCGGAATAGGCCTCAGAACGGCGCTGCGGCGGCGGCACTCCGCCGCCGCAGTTGGCCGCCGGAATAATCGAGGAGGCACGTCATTCCCGCGGTCCCGTAAATTTGTGGGCGACTTCATCGGCGGGCTGGACATTCACGCATGGGGCCAGATTTGTCGAAAGATCCCGATCTATGTCTTTGAATCAGGATCAATGAACGTGCGAATCCGTTCCATCACATCAATGAGGAAATCGTCGTCATCGAGTTTCGCCACGAAGGCCATTCCGCGGTCGCGATAATCAAGGGATTTCACTTGATGAGGGTAAAGCCAGCCTTCGTGCGGTAATTCGGGAGTCGGAGGAAGCTTCACCATCAGTTGCTGGCCGGCCAGACGTTGTTCGGCGTGGTACTTGCTGGTCCCAGGCACGACAATCGCGAATCCGGTGGCTTTAGCGAATCGCGCGGTGCTGACGACAAGAGCGAAATGAGGTCCGGTCAACTCATGACCGGCCGACGGGGAAAGATTCAGGTGGACGACGTCGCCCCGTTCGGGGTGATACGTCTGCTTGCTCACAAGAGCTCCTTACCGACGCGGTCTGGAACAAGATCGGGTCCGCAGATCTCGGGTGTGACGCCCTTGAGCAATTCCTCTTCGGTCCACTTCTTACGAGCCTTCAGGGGACGAATCGTAATTGAATCGCCTTTTATCCGAATGCTGACCGATTGGCCCTCCTTGAGGTTGAGTTGATCCACTCCTTCCTGTGGAATGCGCAGGCCCAGACTGTTGCCCCAACGTGCTACTTTGCTGACTTTTTGCAATGTGCTGGCCGCCATGGTGCCTCCGTACGGATATACCCAGTATATCATTGCTGGATCGCAAAAGCTAAAGAGGCAGATACAGTTTGCGTTATCCGCGTGCAGGATCGGTCGAGCGGCGCCGACGCTGGTAACGCCGGACCCTGTTGCAGGAGAGCGACGATGAGCGACTTGGAAACAAGAACGGCGGCAGCGAGCTGACAGCCGTGGATGACGTGCGCCGGGTGCGGGAGCGGCTCGACCGGGAATCGGGCGGCAGCATCCAAAGCCTCATTGAGCAGTCGAACCGCGCGCTGGAAGAGCATCGCGAAAAGCTGGGACTGAAAGTGGTGCAGCCGCCAATGCGGCCAGCGCGATGCGATGGCACAGGCGGGTGAGGGCTTGATCAGCTTTTCTGGTGCTCCTTGAAAAACCGCACGATCAGTCCCGGCGCCTCGGCGGGGAATTGGTGGCCGCCGGGGAAGATGAGGGAGACGAAGGGCGTGCCTTTGTCCGAGGGATAGAGCGTGCCGACGAGTGGGCCGGAGGTGGCCCAAGGCTGGCCGGTGGCGGAGCAGCCGTCGAGTTGGCGGACGAAGTCCATCATGCGCTGCTGCATGGCATATGCGACGAGATGGTCGTTCTGGCCGGCGACGTGGAGCGCGGGCTTGGGCTTTAGATCCTGATAGCGCCGATACGCGGCGGCCGACGGCGCCACCGCGGCGAATGTTTCCCCACGCTCGGCCCAGAGCAGATAGGTGAACGCGCCGCCGTTGGAATGGCCCGTGCAGTAGATTTGCTTGTCGTCCACTTTGTACTGCTCGCGCAGGGTTTTGAGCACGGCGTCGAAGAATTTCAGGTCGCGATCGTTTTGGTCGCCGAGGGTTTTCTGCCAGCCGGGGAGTTTGCCCTGCGGGTCGGTCAGCGCGCCGGGCGTGGGAAGGCCCTGCATGTAGACGACAATCGCCTCGGGCCAGAGTCGGTGAATTCCAAAACTTTTCGCGGCGTTTTCCATCGTGCCGCCGTGGCCGTGGAAGACGAAGACCAGCGGAGATGGGGTGGCTTTAGCCGAATCAGGAATCGCCCAGAGCGCCTTCCGCGGGGTGTCATCGATCTGCCACTGCCTCTCCACTAACGGCACGTCCGCGGCGCGACTGCCTGTGCCCATCAGCAGTAGAACCAAGCCGATCGAAACAACGCGAATCGCCCCAACGCTACGAATAAACATGCCCATGAATCTCCCACGCCACCAACGGCTGCTGCAAGAGAATATCGCCTGCACGCGACGGCTCATTTATCCGCCCGCTCCCAGACACGCTCGCTTCCGACCAGCCCGGCGAAATGGGAAGTGTCGTAATCGGCGTTCGCGCCGCGAAATTCCTTGAGCGCGTGATAGGCGGTTCGGAAGGGCGTCTTGTCACCGCTATCGATTGCTCGTTCGTAGGCGGTTGCCGTCGCCAACATTAGTTCGGCGTGGGTAAATCCTTTCAGCAACCACTCGACCCGGGCGAGCGCCCCGGAGTCGGGGGCGGCTTGGCTGCGCGCTTGTTGCAAAAGCGATCGAGCCTGGCCCATCACCTCAGGGGTGTAGATGACGTCCGCCAGCAGGTAGAACGGGCCGTATTGCCCAGCGCCGTACTTTCGCTTGGCCTTGATTCGGGCCATCTTCTCCGCTTCGGAATACTGTGGATAGATTGACTCCCATAGGTCGAAATACGCTTTGACCGAGTCCCTGGCCGGGCCGAACGCGGAATAAAAATCGTCGAGTACGCCGTCAACCGGCGCGTCGGGGTGGTTGAGGATTGTCGCGAGCATGTAGAGCGTCGGCCCCTGGGTGGAGTATTTGCTGGTGAGCGAATCGAAGTCGGTGCCGCGCAACCCGTGGGCGGCGGCAAACTTCAGGTCTTCGCCTAGCGTTCGGGCGTAGGACGTGGGGAAATTCTGCGCCTGAAGCGTGTAATTAGGCCGCAGGAACAGGGCGCATCCCGTCTTCTCCCACCCGGCCCAGTCGTGGCGAAAAACCTGCGAATCGTCCAGGCTGTAGCCAAAAATCGATTCCTGGGGCACCACGCCGCACAGGACGTTTTGGCTTAGGACCGCCTTGACCGGGGGTTTGCGATAATTGTCATACACGTAGCTGACGACCTTCACGTCCGGCCGCGTCTTGGCCGCTTCGTCGGCGACGATTTTCCAGAACTTCGCATACCGGTCCGAAAGGGATCCGAGCTGTAGCTGCCAGTCGCGGCCGCCGTCGAAGGCCTTTTTTGCCGCCTGCAGGCGCTGATCGAATGGGACGGGGTTGTCCGGATCGGGCTCGTCCCATGAGAGGCAGCGTTCGCAGGCGCAACCGGCCCAGCCGTCGTCCTCGCAGACATTGAGGAATTCCGGCGCGCCGCGCGCCTTCCAATCCGCGATCACCTGTTTCCATAGACCGGGCTCGGAGACGCACATGTGAACCCACTCTGGCCCCGGTTCGGAGGTGGGATCGAGCCGGCGCGTGCCGTCGGGGAGCATCGCAAAATATTCCGGATGTGCCGCGCCGAACTTGGGCCAATACTTGCCGAAAGAGTGGCCGTACGCGGGCTGAACGCTGCGGCCAAAGCGCTGGCGCTTGAGCCAGATCCGCTCGCCGGGCGAGGAACCGCCGCGCCATTGCTTGAACCACAGTCGCGGCGTGACGCTCGCCTCCGGCGGGGTGAACGAGAGGTCGGTTTGCCGGGGAATCACTTCGCCCAGCTTCCCCGGCCAGAGCCACCGAACGTGCGCTTCGCTTTCGAGAATGTCGTAAACGCCGAACAAGGTGCCTTCGTGGGTATCGAGATCGAGCGGGTCGCCGCGCGAGTCCTTTCCGGCAATATAAAGGTCGGCGCCAATCTTCCTGACCAGGTAGCCGTTACCGGACAAGGCGGACGTGTCGATCTTCGCCGCAACTGCGGCGTTGCACTTGCCGAGGTAAACGTGGCCCCCGGCCGGCAGCGCGTCGCTCTCAGAAATGATGGGCAATTTCGCGCCGGTTGAAGCTTCAACGTGGTATTGAAGCTCGGCCGCCGCATAGGATTCTACTGGAAGCGGGTGGGATGGAATGACTATCGAGGCGGCCGCTTTTCCTCCGCGAACTAAATCGACGGCCGCAACGCGCCCCGCAAACAACGATATAATCGCGCCGCCGGCAAGCACCGCAAACCCGCGAATTGTGCTCAGTTTCATTCGCGGGGATTGTATCACGCCACTCGCGAACGCATCTCCAGGGAGTTGGATGAGTTTCTGTGACTTGACTGACGGCCAAAAAACCGCAGCCAACCGCGCCTTAGGCAGTCAGCACTTGCAGCAGTTCCTCGATCTGACCCTTTTGGGGATCATCCGGATTGGTTTGCAGATAGCGGTCGAGCCAAGTCGAGGCCGGTTGAGATAATCCGCATCGGGCCAGCACCAGACCGAGATCGCGTTGGAGATGGTTTTGGTCGGGCCAGAGCAGCATTTCCATTTCGAGCACGGCCGCCACGTCGGCAAATCGATTGGTGCTGCCGAAGACGTTAAGGAGGTTCTGTAGAATTCGAGTGAGCCAGTGACGATTTGACGCGGGCCGCAGGAGTTCCGCCGACCACTGCACCTCGGGGCCAAACATTTCTTGTAGGCGCTCATGCGCCTCGCCAGGGGTGATCAACCGGCCCTGTGCAAACGGATCGATAAGCACCGTCGCTCCGTCCAATTCCAGTCCCACCAAGAAATGTCCCGGCAATCCGATGCCCCAACTCCGGAGCCCCAAACGCTCAGCGACGATCTTGTACAAAAGGCTGAGCGTGATTGGCAGCCCCCGTTTTGTTTCGATCACGGCGGGGAGATAGCTGTTGGCCGGATTGTAGTAATCCTCGGAATTGCCGCGAAATCCCTGCTCCTCGAACAGAAACTCGTGCAAATGGGCGAGCAGCGCCTGCGGCTGTCGGCCACGCACGCGCGACCGTACCGTATCCACGTATCCTTGCAAGGTCGCATCCACGGCGGCTGCATCGACGTCTTCCATCTGGTGCATCGAGATGGCGATGGCACCCTGAAGCAAAGAGTCCGCCGAATTCAACGAGCTAATCTGTCGCGAAAGCAGATTAAACGATCGGGGCGTGCAGCATAGCGGCAGGGTCGGGCTCATGGTGTTCGATCTCCTCGCGGGCCATCCGGGCCCTGAACCACTGGGCCGTATGGATGCTTATCGGCCCGAAAAGCTTCAAACGTCCAGCATGAAGCAGATTCCGTGCCGTCGTAATGTGCCCGAGGGCACCCGCGACCGCTTTGACAATGCGTGAAAGGCGTTATAAGCGACGAACATTTTCCGCCGGCAGTCGTTGTTACTTGACAGGCCCTTTGAAGCCGATAGATTCTTCTGCCCGCCTGGTGATTCGACTCGCTCTGCCTGACGATCACCGCGCGACACAATTCGGCAGTAGCTCAATGGTAGAGCAGCCGGCTGTTAACCGGCTGGTTGTAGGTTCGAGTCCTACCTGCCGAGTGTTCATAGGTTTGGTGCATAGCACCGTACCAAGGCGCAGAGAGGCGCACAAGCAATGAAAGCCCCCGCACTTACGCGGGGGTTTTTCTTTGGGTATGCTCCGCACACTGGCGCAGGCGGGCGCATAGTTCCACGTGTGTCTGATACCAGTGGTGATACCAGTGGGAACAAAAGGAACCCGCGTAGTCTTTCTCGACACCAATGTCCTCTACGACTTCAACGCGCCTGAGCAAATCCTCTGGTTGAAGGAACTCGGCGCGGATAAAGTGAAACTGGTGCTTACGCAGGTGGTCATTCGCGAACTCAACGAGCACAAGGACGGCGGCCGTCGTCCCGCCCTGGCCGAGAGGGCGGGAGAAATCCTCCGGCGGTTTAATCGGCTCTGGGAGGACAACAGGTGGCTTCCCGAGATCCCGTTACGAGATGCTGGCGCGGTTTCACTTGTTGCCGAATGGAAGGATGCGACTGTCGGTCCGCCGCTGAACGGCACTCTGCACGATGACCAATTCATCCAGAACGTCTGTGAATACAAGCGAGCCCACCCAGACGACGCCGTTTCGATCTTCACTAACGATCTTGGCATGTCGCTAAAAGCAAGGGCGTTTGATATCGACCTTTGTCGGATCGACGATAAGTACAAGGCGCCGCCAGCCGAGGATCCGCGCGACAAGCAACTGCGAGAGTACCGGAAGACGCTGGAGGGCTACGAGCGAATTCTGAGGGACACAATCCCTGCCGTAGGATTTGAAGTCCAAGGGGATAACGTCCAACACGAGACAATGTACATCAAGGTCTTCATCAGGAACGAGGGTAGCGTGTTGGCTCGATTCCCCGCCATCAAGGGTTCGTTTCTTAGACCGTTGAACGTGTTCGGATTGCATCCCAACGGATTCCGCACCGCGGAGGGCGGTTCGTTTTCGTACGTGGATAAGGAAGGCGACGAGTGGACATCATTGCTTCTTCAGCGACCGGGCGAACAGGTTATCTACCCCGGCGCAAAAGTCTTTGCGGTCCATTTGGTTTTCCCGGTGCCACAGATCAACCGCGGGGCCGACAGGGTGAAGATGAAAGTTCGTGTCATGGCAGATCGGTTTGTTAGCGAAGAACGTGCGATTGAGTTTTCGTCGCGAGCCATCGAGGAAAAAATGAGGCGGTTCGGCGGCGACGTGCGCCTCTATCCAGAGGATCCCCCGCGGCATGTCATCCCGCCGGCCTGATGATAGAATCATCCCACCGGCGCGTTGCCGGGACATAAAGCCCAGTTGCGGCCGGTCGCCCAGCCGGCGGTTTTTATTGCGCCCTGTCGCCACCAGAAAAAGTTCTGGCGAACCGGGCCGGGCGGAAGGTAAACTGCAAGTCCTTCGATGGCTCCCTCGGTGGATTTGACGGCTGGACCGTTCCGCCGCCCGACGAAATGCCAAACGAGATATTGCCGGATTCCTTCAGCTCAAGTGGCGATCATCTCCGTCAATTGCCTGGTTGCGATACCGATGGGCCGGTCGAGTGGGATGCCCGCGCAGGTCAGGAGCGTGCCGAGCAGATCGCCTTGATTGCCCTTAACGTCCGGCAGGAAACGCCCGGTTTTGAGTGTGCCGCCGCCCTTGCCGGCGACGATGAATGGCAGGTGCTCGCGGGCGTGCTTGTTGCCATCCTCAAGACCGGAACCCCACATCATGATGCAGTTGTCGAGCAGGGTGCCGTCGCCTTCGCGCAGGCTGTGCAGCCGTTTGATCATATATGCGAACTGCGAGACGTTGAACGCGTTGATCTTGGCAACCTTGTCGACCTTCCCCGCTTCATTGTTGTGATGGGTGACGGAATGGTGCTCGTCGGGGAAACCTAGCTCCGGATAGGACACGCCGTTGGGGGTCGATCCGATGTAGGTGCTTACCCGCGTGAGATCGGTCTGGAAGGCCAGGACGTTGAGGTCGCACATCACTTGCATGTACTCGCTGCGCTTGTCTCCTTCCGGAATCTTAATTTCTATCGGTGCAGAGTCGCCAAAGGCGCGGCTCGCAATACGGACTCCCGCCGCGGCCTTGGATGATTCGATTTGACGGAGCTGAATCGCGGCAATGCGCCGCTCAACCGATCGGACACTGTCGAGGTATTCGTCGAGCTTGCGCTGATCGGAATAACTCAGCGTTCCGCGCAGATCCCTGGCGCCGCCCAGAACCAAATCGAGCATGGAACGATCCAAGGCATCGGCCGCGGTTGTCTCGCTCCCGCCCTGGCTCTTGCCACGGCACTGAAACAGACGCTTCAAAACCAATCGCGGATTGATCTCCGCCGGCAGCGGCTGAGTCGGCCCGCGATAGCTGCAGTGCGAATAATAGGCTTCGTTCAGGCCTTCCTGGTTCTCTTTGTGCGTTTGCGGCATCGTCGCCAGCTCCAGCGACGGCAATGGCGTCAAGGCCCCGACGTAATTAGCCGCGATCTGATCGGCGGAGATCGCGATGTTGACCACATCCCGCCTGTCGGTATCCGGTAGCGTGGCGGTGAGCCAGGTCGACAGTTCCAGTGCATGCGGCGCGCCATTCAGCGGAGCGATCGGCACGCCGCTGATGCCCTTCATCAGCAGGCATTGATCGAGCACCGGCCTCAGCGGTTCCAGGATCGGAGGTGGCGCCGACAAGAAGGTGGACGGATCGGCTGGCCAGAACCGCTCCATGATCACGCCGTGCGGCATGTACATGAAACCGAGCCGCACCGGCGGTTTGTAGATTGCTCCCTTTAGCTGATCCGCCCAACCCATGGTCTCCATTAAAGGCAGCGCGAGTGCGACACCAAGCCCTCGCAGGCACGTCCGACGACTGATCAGCAAGTTAGTTGGCATAGGATGCGTCTCCCTGGCTATTGAGGCGGCGATGCGTGAAAGGATTGCCAGTCACAATGCCGACCACGAGCGTCTGCATAGGATACTTATCCCTTTCCACAGCGTTGGCGAAAATGCTTCACTCCCTCGCCCATGTATTCATCGGGAAGGGCCGCGCCCCGCTCGTGGATCAGGTTCAGCACCCGCGTCACCTTGCGGTATTCTGCGCCGGTGACCTGCGGCCGGCGGCCTTCCTTGACGTCGGGCGGCACCGCGAAATGGCGGACGGGTTTGGGCTCGGCTAGAATCTGACTGCGGTATCGCCCCGTCACAGACCAGTTGATCCAAATGATCCCGGATTTCAACGATGTAGGTTATCTTCCACCCGGTGCAAATCATCCTCAACGGCAGCTTTGTGACGGATGCATTCGAACCCAACGATGTGGACTGCGCTTTGCTGCTGTCGGCCGACTTTCCTTTAGACCCGACCGCGGCTGCGGAGCTGGCGGAAGGACTTCCGTTTGTCGACCTGCACATGACCGAGGCGAAGGAATTTGAGATCATGGTTGAACAGCTTTATGCGTCCGATCGTGACGCGGTCCCAAAGGGTGTGATCGAGGTCGTTTTATGAGCCTTCAAAGCAGAGCGCAGTTGGAAAATACCCGGGCGAAACTCAAGATGCTGGAAGCCCGCCTTGACGAACTGGATCATGAGCCGGTGACCAATGCCCGAACGCGGGAACTCACTCGCCTATCGCTCAAAAAACTCATCAATCAATTGAAGGAGGAGATCGTTCGCTTCGAAGCACGCTCGGTCGATGTCAAGGTGTAAGCTATTCGGCGATGCATCAAGACGTTACTTCGCTTTCGGGGCTTCGGTGTGAGTGATCACGCGGCGATGGGTGAAAGGATAGCTGGTGACGACGCCGACCATCAGCGTCCGCATAGGATACTCATCGCTTCTCACGGGGTTGGCGAGCAGGTAGAGTTCTTTCATGGTCCGCCGTGTGGATGCCATCTTCAGCCAAGGCGCATTCCGTCCGCTCGAGCCGCTCGAGCCGCTCGCGCTGCCCGAGGGAGCTCGCGTTCACTTGAGCGTCGAAGAGGAGACGAATGCCAGTCCCGTGCGAAGCGCCGCGAAGATTCACACGCCCAGGCTGGCGCATCCGGAAGATGCCGGCGATTTCGTGATGGAAGTTCGGGAGACGGGCAATGCACCCTTATGACGCCGCGCGATTCGATCCGCCGGCGCCGCTCGCGCTTGTCACCGTGAAGTCGGAGCGGCTGGGCATCGTGATTCACGAGGTGCCGATGTTGCTATTGGACGGCCCGTCCCGGAGATGGATGGAGCAGCGGTAGGCCGATCTACTTCGCATCAGGGACTTCAACGTGATTACTCACGCGGCGATGTGTGAAGGGATAGTGTGAAATAGCGCACACTTTTCTCCCGTTTGGGACGCCGAGCTGTCGCTATCGTTTCTTCCAAACCGACGGATCCCGGCGGCCATGCAAGATCGCAATCACCTCCACGCGATCGGGTTTTCGGCGAAAGTAGACGTTGTACGGAAACTGTTTGAGAGTCACTCGGCAGATATCACGGTAAATCGCGGGATGGACTTGGGGCATTTCCCCGAGGCATCGCAATGCATCGCGAATATGTGCCGTGAACTCTGCTCCCAGATCGGCCTGTTCCTGATACCGCCTCCCAAGCAATCACTGCATCGGGGTTCTGATCCAACGATTCAATGCGATGATCGAGAAGTGACCTAAGCTCGCCGTCGACCTCCGCCACGTCACTCGCGGCGCAAAGGCCGCCCCAGACTTCTTCGACCAGCCGCAGCCGCTTTTCGGCGGGCCATGCGCCGACCTCATCTAAAACCGTCTTCAGGTCCATCGGATGCCATCCTCACAAAACGTCGGCCCATTGTCGCTCAACACAGGCAAATTGTACCGTGCAAAGTAGTGCGACTCAAAGGCGTTGGCTGTCAACCGTGAAAGCAGCCGGCTTTATCGGGAATGTTTACCTGGACATGCGAGTAGAACGAAAGCGAGGTTACTTCGCACGAGGGGCTTCCACATGATTGATCACGCGGCGATGGGTGAAGGGATAGCTGGTCACGATCCCGACCATCAGCGTTTGCATCCGATAGCCGTCTTTGGCGATTGTGCTGGAAAGCTGATCGACAACGACCTCGTCGTAGCCTTCCAACTATGCGGCATCCAGCAACGGCGTCGACTTCACATTGACGGCCATCGTCGTACGCCCTTCGAGGTGTCGCCTCACGTTACGCTTTCCCTGTGAACGCAGTCCCGGCGCGCCGGATCTGCGTTGACCTGCTCCAGCCATCGATCGCGCAGCTCGCGCGCCGCGGCGATGAGCCTTAACAAGAATCCGAAATTGTCCGCGCTGCCCGCGCTGCCCGCGCGTTTCCGGGCGTTATTCGTGCGGATAGGCCGCTCCCACGCCCGTTTCCTCGGAGCATTCGCGCGTTTTCTCCGTTCTCACGCTCCTTGCCCCGTCTTACACGCGCGTTGGGTAGGGACAATGCCGCCGTGAGTACCGGCGGACCCATCGACTACCAGCCGAATCGGGTGCGCTCACAACCGCCGCCGTATTGACGAAGTTTATTCAAAACCCGCAGCCGTTCATTGACGGCAGTGTGAAGGTCGTAGATATCGGTACCGAGAAGATCGTGAAACCCGTTGCTACCGAGATCGCGGCAGGCGTCGGCAAGTCGACGAATTGGACGGTGGTTATCCTCGCTTTGGTTAGTGCCGGGCTGATTCTAATGCTGTTCGTATCTTGGCGATGGCGTCGCCGCCACCAGGTCGCCGCTGCCGCCCAACCGCACCAACCTGCGATTGCCGCCCGCGATCACCTGTAGCTGTGGGGGAAAGAAACGGGTCAAGTGGTCAAGTGCGATATTAGTCGCGATTCCCTGGGACACCCCGCCCGCGTCGAACAGGGTTGGCCTGTGGTCGTTCTTTTCCCACGCCTTGGCCGGGGTGCGGAGAATAAACGCGTTTCTTTGGTATAATGAGGCCATGACGACGAAATTGCGAGTCCATTTCGATGGTCGCGTTCTGGTCCCGGAGGAACCAGTCGACCTGCCTGTTGGCCAATCCGTTGAGATTCGAGTTGGCCTTGCCACTCGCGAGAGTGGCGGCGCACTTGGCACGCCATCGGCGGTTTTGGCGGCGGCGATTTTCGAACCGCACGTATCCAGTGAGGATGTCTCCGAGTTGGAACGGAGCATTGCGGATTCGAAATTGCCGGCAAGGATTGGGGTCGATTTCGATCGCGATTCGCAATGATTTATCTGCTGGACACAAATGCCATCAGCGATTTGATGCGGGAAAATCCGCAGATTACCGCCCGCCTTCGCACGGCAGCCGGCTCAGATCGCGTCGTAACCAGCGTAATTGTCCGCGGTGACAGCGTGTTCATGGATTGAGGGTGGTTGAATGGACCGTCTGACGCGGATCAGTGCATCTTCGCGATGGCTGGGTTTGAGATGTCGGTAACTACCTCGCAGGCAGGTCCGACGACTGATCAGCAAGTTACTTCGCATGGGATGCGTCTCCCTGGCTGGTGAGGCCCTGCCTGCTGACGCGTCGATGGGTGAAAGGATAGCTGGTCACAACCCCGACTACGAGTGTCTGCATACGATACCCATCACTGGCGATGGCGCCCGAAAGCTCATCGACAACGACCTCGTCGTAGCCTTCCAACTGACGGCACAGCGCGTAGGCCAAAAGCCGGTTGGTCAGGTTACGGGAGAAGTCATCGGTCCGTGCGGCAATGATCCGCTTGAGTTCCTTGGGCGTGCCGAATCGATGCCCTCCCGGCAGCTCGCCGGTGGCGTCGATCGCGCCGCCGGAATCGTCCAGGTCGCGCCAGCGCCCAATTGCGTCGAAGTTCTCCAGGCCGAATCCGATAGGATCGAGAACCGTATGACAGTTCGCGCAAACCGGGTTGGAACGATGCAGCTCCGTGCGTTGACGCAGCGTCAGGGTGGCAACCGTCTGCTTGTCCTGTTTTTCCAGCGACGGGACATTGGGCGGCGGTGGCGGAACGTTTTCGCCCAAGACCTGTTCCAGCACCCACACGCCGCGATTGACCGGGCTGGTGCGATTGGGGAATGAACTCATCGCCAGGATGCCGGGCATCGTCAGGATGCCGCCGCGATTGGCGTCGCTCAGCTTTACCTTTCGCATCTTCGGGCCGGTGACCGTGCTCTCCATCCCATAGATCGGCGCGAGGTTGCCATCGAGGAATGTGTAGTCACTGTCGATGAAGGTCGTCAGGCTGCGATTCTCGCGCAGAATGCTGTCAAAGAGCAGGCGCGCTTCATCGTACATCGACGCGCGCAGGTCGCCGGTCATCTGCGGGAACTTCCCAGGATCGAAGCTCTTGCCGGCGAGCTTGTCCAGACCGAGCCACTGTGCGCCGAATCCGTCGAAAAACGCGCGTGAGCGAGGATCACCAATCAAGCGACGGGCCTGGCCGGCGAGCACTTGCGGGTCGTGCAGCGTCCCTGCATCGGCCAGCGCCGACAACTCCGCATCCGGCATCGTCGCCCACAGCAGGTAGGAGAGGCGGGAAGCCAATTGATAGTCGTCGAGCGCGACGATGTTTCCGGTCGCATTCGCGTCACTCATCTGGTCGGAAGGGCCGGGCGTAATGAAGAGAAACTGCGGCGACACCAGGATCGCCTTCAGCATCAGGCGCAACGCCTCGGGGTACGACTTCCCCTGATCCGTCGCCAACGCGAACACCCGCAGCAGCACTTCAACCTCTGCTACCGACGGCGGCCGGCGGTAGGCGAGGCGGGCGAGCGACTGGGCGATCTTCCGCGCTGCCACCTTGTGATCGGCCCCCCTGCCATCGGACCCCGCGCCCGGATCGGCGCTGAATAGGCGTTGCTGCATCGCGGTAGGCGGTGCTCCCGGCGGCGCGATGATCCGGTTCAGCACCTCGTTTGCCACCGCCAGGTACTGCTCCATGAGAAGAGGCGAAACAGAGTTGGTGTACCCGGCGCCGAACACCTCGTCCGGCAAATCACGCGCGATCCGCGGATCTACACCGAACAGGTCGTGCAGCGTGTTGCCGTATTCGACCCTGCTCAAACGGCGGATGACGAACAGGCCGGGATCCTTTGGGCTCAGATGCTTCAGCCCCGCGATCCAGTCGATGATCGCGTCGCGTTCATGTTCGCTCGGCTGCTTCTCCTCGTCGTCGGGCGGCATGTCCTGCTTCTTGATTTGCGCCGATGCCCGCTTCCAAAGCGCTCGGAACGAAGCCGAACCGGGGTTCGTCAACGCACCTTGGAAGTTCACCCCACCTTTTCGCTTCTTCCCGCTATGGCAGCGTGCGCAGTAGGTCGCCATAAACGGGGCAACCTCACCCTTATACGTCTTCATGGCCGCGGAGCGGGCCATGGCCAATTCGGTGTCGTCACCGACTTCCGCCCCCCGCGCCACGGATGAGTAGAATGCGAGCCCGCAGATGAACAGCACGGACAGTCGCGTAAAGAATCGGGACATCGGCAACGTATTTCTCCGAATTGCGACAGACAGACCGCGATAGAACTACGTCGCGTGCCGTTGAGCGTTTAACTGGGTCCCGGGGTTCTTGCCGCTACGCGCCCTCGAACGGATCAAATGCGTTCGATTAGTTCGTTAGTAAAATGAGCCGGGAGATGTGCGAGGAGTCTGAACTTGGCAGAATCTCGCTATTAAAGCACTTTTCAGGATGGCGCATCGACCTTGAGTCTTTGATAGCCGTGGGCGGGAGCCCCGGGGGCTTCCGCCCACGGCTACTACCGCTACACCAAGTTGAACAATGCTCTAGGAATGAATGGGCCGGCGGCAAGTCCCGGATGCTTGAAAGCGAGATCGCACCACTGAGCTTATCAGGCCACGACGTAACCCGCAGCCCGCCCTTCGCGGGTTGGGTTCCAACCCGCGAAGTGCAAGCAGCGTCATGGCGCACAGCGCCTCATTCTCCCGTCTGCCGTGTGAGCGCAACGTACCGGCGGTTCCGGCGCGGACGCTCGATTCAATCGAATCTTACGTGATGTCCACCGCACTCGGGGATGCGGGCGATGGCAGATCTTCCATTAGGCCGGCGACCAATGTCCGATCAGGAAATTCTACGATCCTATTTCGGGTCTTTATGTTGGGTGTAACTCCTCTTTGTGGCGACTTGGTGGGGTAGACATTCCTGTCTGCCCATTATCCGCTGGGACATTCTTGTCCCTTCCTCATTCCTTCAGGTCCGCTCGGCGAGAGTGAGTACACTCCCGCACTCGCGGCCCCGAGGCAGACAAGAATGTCCGCCCCACCGGGGGGATCGCCACATCAAGCGCTACACCCCTTTATGTTTGATAGTGCGCGAGTTGGCTGCCGCTTAGCGGTGGTTCGGCTATAGTGAGAGCCGTCGCCCGGTGATCGAATTGTTTCTTGCGAAGGCCGATGAGACACCGGATCGCTTGCCGAAAGCGGCGGCTGTGTGGAGCAGCGCCTTACGGAGGATTCCAATGGCCGACTCTTCAAACGCTATCGAATCGTCGTTGCAGGAGGAGCGACTGTTTCCCCCGCGGCCGGACTTTTCCCGGCGGGCGCACATCAAGTCCCGCGAGGAATACGAGCGGCTCTACCGCGAGTCGATCGATGAGCCGGAACAGTTCTGGGGACGAATGGCCGAGGGGCTGCACTGGTTTAAAAAATGGGACAAGGTGCTGGACTGGCAGCACCCCTACGCCAAGTGGTTTGTCGGCGGAAAGCTCAACGCATCCTACGTTTGCCTGGATGCGCAGATCGAGCGCGGGCTGGGCGAGAAGGCGGCCATCCTCTGGGAGGGCGAGCCCGAGAGCGGCCGGCCGGGCAGCGGCGGGTCGGTGCATCGCATCAGCTATCGCCAGTTGCGCGACGATGTTTGCCGGCTCGCAAATGGGCTGAAAAAACTGGGCGTGAAGAAGGGCGATCGCGTCACGATCTACATGCCGATGGTCCCGGAGGCGGCGATCGCGATGCTCGCCTGCGCGCGGCTCGGCGCGGTGCATTCGGTGATCTTCGGCGGGTTCAGCAGCCAGGCGATTGCCGATCGCGTCGAGGATGCCAAGTCGAATCTCATCATCACCGCGGACGGCGGCTTTCGCCGGGGCAATGTCGTCCCATTGAAGGCCAACGTCGATGAAGCACTGACGAAGACCGACCGCGTGAAGACCGTCGTCGTCCTGCAGCGCGTGGGCAGCCCGGCCGACGAAAATCCGCCGCGCGCGCCCGTCGCTTGGGTCGAAGGCCGCGATGTCTGGTGGCACGAGTTGACGCGCGACCAAAGCCCCGAATGCCCGGCCGAGCCGATGGACGCCGAGGACATGCTCTTTGTGCTTTACACCAGCGGCTCCACCGGAAAACCCAAAGGCATCATCCACACCACCGGCGGATATCTCACCGGCTGCTACCTCACAACCAAATACGTCTTCGATATTCACCCAGACGACGTCTATTGGTGTACCGCCGACGTGGGTTGGATCACGGGCCACAGCTACGTCGTTTACGGCCCACTCGCCAACGGCGCCACAACGCTGATGTACGAAGGCGCGCCCAACTTCCCGGATTTCAGCCGGTTCTGGGCGATGATCGAGCGCCACCGGGTGACGGTCTTCTACACCGCTCCGACCGCGATCCGCGCCTTCATGCGCGCCGGCCGCGAGTTGGTGGACAGGCACGACCTGCGCAGCCTCCGCCTGCTTGGCACGGTGGGAGAGCCGATCAATCCCGAAGCATGGATGTGGTATCACGAGATCATCGGCGGCGAGCGCTGCCCCATCGTGGACACCTGGTGGCAAACCGAAACCGGCGCGATCATGATCACCCCGCTGGCCGGTGTCACCACGACCAAGCCGGGCACGGCGACGCTGCCGTTCTTCGGCGTGGATGCGGCTATCGTCGATCCCCGCGGCAAAGAGCTGCCGC
>Ga0182024_10011696_pt1 | contig 17552 bp, 18 predicted proteins | sample P32metaG_FD_120480 | JGI IMG/M metagenome (GOLD analysis project Ga0182024, IMG submission 120480) | Permafrost microbial communities from Stordalen Mire, Sweden - P3-2 metaG (Illumina Assembly) | ecosystem: Environmental > Terrestrial > Soil > Wetlands > Permafrost | place: Sweden: Stordalen... | reverse complement strand
CGATGTCGCCGTCGGAGCGGTATCACGAGCGGTCGCTGCTGACCAGAGCCGCTGGCTCACGCGTCCGCTCGCCGAACCGCGACGACGTACCTTGCCCAGGCGCTTGCTTCTTTGCCGCGTCTCAGCAAGCGTCTCCGACGTTAGCTGCCTCGGCCGTGGTGAGGCCCCCAGCAAGCGATAGGCGCCATCGCCCTCCCTTCCCCTATCGCGTGCAACCAGCGGCGCCGATCGGTCTGCCGGCGCCGAGCTCGACGCTCGTGCATCCGGCGCCAGAAGCACGCGCTGCGGCGCCGCACCGAACCGATCCGGGGCGTGCAGATCTGCCGGATTGCTTAGGCAAATCAGGTGCCTGGCGACTCAAATCGCGAGCCCCGCATTCGGCGAACCTCGCGTTCCAGCGCCCCCGGCCGGGGCGACGGCTGGCTGCTCCATGTCGTCCATTGCAGCAGTCTGTTGGGGGCGCCGGCGCGTCGGTGCATCACGCCTCAAGGGGTCACGGCGGGCGGGTGGCTCCACATCGGTGGCACCAGCCTCTCCGCGCCGCTCTGGGCGGCCCTCTTCAGTGATCGGGACGCCTTCCACGGTTACCGCTCCGGGAACGCCAACTACCTTTTCTACGCGCTCTTCGACAACCCCTCCACGTACGCCACCGACTTCCACGAGATCACCGGTTTCCACCAGGTCAGCAACAACAACGGCTACTACCCGGTGACTCCTGGCTACAACGAGGCAACCGGGATCGGCACCTCGAACTTCACGGGGCTGATCACCGGCTCAGGTTCCTAGTCGAAGCAGCCAAGCTTCCAGCGGGGAGGCGACGGGCGTGAGCCCGTCCCTCTCCGGCTGGAGCACCTCCGGGCGACGAGTCCGGGGCGGAGCCTGTGAAGCAGGCCCGAGGCAGGGCGGCCCGGACTGCACTCAAGCCGCGGCTGAGCCCACGGCCGCCCCTCCGAAGGCGTGTCAGCCCCGTGCCGCGTATGCCTGATCGCGTCGTCGGCCAGGCGATACGACGATCACGCATTAGCTGCTTCCACGCGACCAGGAACCACCAACCGATGCGAAAGCGACAGTGTCGGTCGCGGTGACCGTTAGGAAATGAGACGGACTCCGGGACGGCGCCGGGCCGGCGCGAGAGACCAGGGCCAGCGTGCGGTGGTGGATCCCTGACGAGACTGGCGAGATGCCCTCGGCGCCGGACTTCGATGGAGTGTGCCCGATCTTTGGGGTCGGGCAGGACGTCTAGCTTACGGGCATTCAGCGCGAAGATCGTCGTCTTGTACGGATGCGTCATGGCCGTGGAGCCTTCAGAGTGAGGGCGTGGGATCTGCCCAGAATCTGGTTGCTGTCGTCGCATGGCGTTCGTTGCCGTCCAACTTGCCGCTGGTCGAAGGCTGGAGGCGCCTGGGGATCCGCGCGGAGTTATTGAGCCCGCCTGATGCTTGCCGGTGGCTGGGACGCGGTGACGTCGCGTTGGTGCGGTTGGACGTGACGCCGGCGCTTGACAGCGTGGAGGCCGGCCTCGACGAGCTCGCCACGCTCGAAGGTCGTGGCGTGCGAGTTCTGAATCGACCCGCGGCGCTGCTCGTTGCCCACGACAAGTGGCAGACAGCGCTGCGGTTTGCCGAGGCCGGGATTCCGCAACCCCGCACGCTCCACACAACGAGCCCCGATGAGGTGCGGGCGCTCGAGCCTCCATTCGTGCTCAAGCCGCAGTTCGGTAGTTGGGGAGAGGACGTCATGCGGTGCCGTGACGCCGGTGAGGTCGAACGGTGCCTGGCGACGATTCGGGAGCGTGGCTGGTTTCGCCGTCACGGCGTGCTCGTCCAGGACCTCGTGCCTCCGCTGGGATACGACCTGCGCGTGGTCGTGGCAGGCGGCCGGGTGGTCGGAGCCGGACGGCGAGAGGCGGCGGCGGGCGAGTGGCGCAACAATGTGGCCCTCGGCGGCCGGTGGATCTCGGCAGCGCCACCGCAGGCCGCGGCACCACTCGCGACCGATGCCGCTCGCGCGATTGGCGCGGATCTCGTCGGAGTCGATCTCCTGCCAGACCCCGGCCGCGGATACGTTGTCCTCGAAGTCAACGGCGCGGTTGACTTCAACGAGGAGGATGAGGCGCTCGCCGGTCGTAGCATCTACGCCGACATTGCGCAGGCGCTCGCGCTCGGCCAGACACAGCTGGTTGCTGCCTGATCGCTGACTGTCTCTAGCCGGTGATCGGTGCGAGTGGCTGCACGGGCTTTGGGCGGGATAGTTCAGGCTGGGTGAGTGCGTACTGCTGGCGTCGCTCTCGTGTGATTGTCTGGCTACCCGTCAGCTGCCGGTCTGCAAGTGATCGACCTCGGCGGTCGCCCCACCGGGCAGGATGGTGGTGCAGCACGACCCGAGCTCTAGACCTACGCTGCCGACCGCCGATGAGTCCCTCGCGACAGATCCCCCAGGCGCTCTTATCGCGTGCGAACGTACCGAGCCCTTACGCTCATGGCGCCGACCGTGCTCGCATTGGGACCCCAGCTAATCGCGCGCCAGATCGGGGTCCCAGACGGCGGCCGCGGTGTCCGCCTCTTGTCGACTACAGGCCTCTCGCCGCCGACACCGGCTACCCGCAACGCGCGGAAACAGCGCAGCTCGCCCGCGACTGCTTTTGCAATCTGGGCGTCCCCAACTGTACGAGTCCTATGGCGACGTAGGAGTGGTTGGCGGGCGCCGGCGTCGCGCGATTGCTTGGCCACGAACGCAATCGTCTCGACGCGGCCGCCCGGATGATCGCGATGCGCGAGGAGCGAGCGCGCCACGCCGCTACAGACCTCACGTCGGCTGACCAAGCGCGTGTCACCGAGCTGAACGCTCCCTATCCGTTGATCTCGAAAGCCCCGAGGGCGCGCGTCGGACGAGCAAAGTGCAAGTCGGCGCCGACCGTCGGCCATCGAGACCGCACGCACGCTTCGTCGCCAACTCGATCGTGAGCTCCGTGACGTCGAGCCGAGCAAAGCGATCGTCAGCGGCGGCGCCGACGGGCGCCTGCTTGTGGGCGAATGCACAAGCGGCGAGCGCGGCGCCGGCAGTCCGGTCGGCGCCGCTGCTCGCACGCGAAAGCAGCCGCCCGCGAAATCAGATGATCCGCTTGCAGCAGGCTCGCTTTGGGCGATTCAGCTAGCACACGAACCTGGTTGCTGGGCTCGGCGGTCCAGCAAGCGAGGCGATCGAGGCTTGCGGTCCGAGGACGACGCCAGCGCGTGCCTTTCCACGGCCACATCGAGCCGACCGGCGTACGAATAGCCCCACCAAGTGCGAATCTTCAACGAACGAGTCTTATGCCGAGCGCGCGATTATGCCGAGTAGGTGCTCGGCCGGTCGCGTTTTCCCAGCTCAGCGCGATTTGCGACGAGGAGTCACTCGGCATAACCAACGCCCCCGCTTGAAGGTAGCGATCTCGCCATCGGGGATCCTGAGGCGTCCGCCAGGAACAAGCAGCCGGCATCGACGAAGCGCTTTGGCCGCGGGATCCTTTACGCGGCGGGCGTTTCGAGAAGCGCCGCACGCACCGCCGGCCGAGCTGTGACACACGCCGGCTCGCGCGACCACCGGTTCGGTTGGCGGCGACCCTTCCGAGATGGCCGGCGATTATGCCGAGCGCACCCACCACCGATTTGGCGCTGAGCAGGCAGAACCGGCGCGTACACGCCAGCCCTCGGCATAACGGGCCACTCGGCATAAAAGGAATTATGCCGAGCTCGGCATAACGGGTCTAATGCGACGGGTACCGGCGCGTAGACGCTGGTCGCCGTCACAATCGAGATGAGTTCCATGCGCGTGCGCTGGTGCATCGGTTGTGAGAGGGAGACGTGCTTGCCGCGCAAAGGAGGTGCGCTCGAGGTCGCCTCTCTGAGACCTCCGCTGTGGTGAAATCGGGTCTCTCGCTGAAGACTGCAGACGTCACGGGGGTGTCTGGTGGCCACTCCTTGTGTTCGCTCGGCGATCTGGGGGATGGCCAGTTCTACACCGCGAGCCCAGCGGCGCTGGGTGCTGTTCCGATGACGCACGCGACGGGGGGCTCGAGTTCGAGCGTCTCGACGCGAACCGCCGCGAGACCTGCCGCCTCCAGCGCTTCGACGATTCGGCTGGCGGCGGTGGAGGTTGTTTCTCGCGCCCGGACATCGTGGCTGTGAGACGATCGCGATCAGTCGTCCGCTGTGCAGGAGGCCAGCGAGTTCTTTGAGCCTGAGCGCGGGCTCTGATCACGTACTTCCACGACGACGAGGCCGGTGATCTCAGCGATGCACTGGTGATATTGGTTTTGTTCAGAAGTTGACGCCGAGTTGGGCGCGTAGCTGGCGACGTCCGTGGTCGGTGATTGTCACAGCGCGTGTGTCGGCGCGGCGGCGGATCCAGTCGAGTTCGAGTAGGCGCGCGGCGAGCGCGGCGGCGAGCGAGCCGGCGAGGTGCGGGCGGCGCTCGGTCCAGTCTAGGCATGGTCGGGTGAGCGCTCTACGTCCACTCTGTAGCGCCTCGATGTCGATTCCTAGCCTGCTCAAGCGTTCGTGGCCGGTGAGCGTGAGAGGAAAACCGTCGTTAGTTGCTCCGATCAGGCGTTGGTGCTCGAGCGAGTCGGTGAGTGCGACCCCCAGCTCGCCGGCGAGGTGGTCATAGCAGGTGCGGGCGTGGCGGATGGCCTCGCCGCGGCTTGACTCGCGCAGGTTTCGTGCGCGCTGTTGCGGCGCGATCGCGAGGATCGCCTCGATCGCCTCGGCTATGTGGCGGTCGGCGAGGCGGTAGTAGCGGTTGCGTCCGCGGCGCTCGGCGAGCAGCAGCCCACCATCGATCAGCTTTGCGAGGTGTGAACTGGCGAGAGAGGAGCTGGCGCCCGCACGGGCGGCGAGCTCGCGTGCGGGAAGCTCCTCACCTCCGAGCAGCGCGAGCAGCATGCTTGCGCGCTTGGCGTCACCCATCAGGGCAGCGACGGCGGCGAGGTCGGCATCAGCGAGCATCCCCTGTAGCGTAGCCGCTGAATCGCTCAACGAGAATTGAGCGATATCCAGCCTAGGGTTACACCATGGCCCGTCAGGCAGACCATCACCCAGAAGTGCTCGTGGGGCCCCGCGATCGGAACGCTCCGAGCACCAATCATGTCCGGCTGGCGGCCAGGGCCCATGGATCGGCTGGGGTTCTGTCGGGTTGGGTGGCTCGCCGGCGCCAGCCGCTGGTGCTCGCCGCGGTGTGCCTGGGGCAGTTCATGTTGCAGCTCGACACCACGATCGTCAACGTGGCGCTGCCGAGCATCGCACGCAGCCTGCACACATCGACGAGTGGCTTGCAGTGGATCGTGGACGGCTACATCCTGGCGCTGGCGAGCTTGCTGCTCAGCAGCGGCCGGATGGGTGACCGTTCGGGTCACAAGCGCGTATACCTCGCCGGGCTCGCGATCTTCGCGCTCGGCTCGGGTCTCTGCGCGCTCGCAAGCACTACCGGGGAGCTGGTCTGCTTCCGGGTGCTGCAAGGAGTGGGGGCGGCGATCGAACTCCCGGCGACCCTGGCGCTGATCACCGGGGTGTTCCCACAGGGGCGCGAACGTGCCCGCGCCGTCGGGCTCTGGGCTGGCGCGGGAGGTCTATCGCTCGTCCTCGGTCCGGTGCTGGGCGGGGTCTTGCTCCGAGCTTTCGCCTGGCCCGCAGTGTTCCTTGTCAACCTACCGGTCGCGCTCGTGGCTGCCGCCCTGGTGGTCGCTGCCGTGCCCAAGACCCACGAGCCACAGGCGGGGCGCATGGATCTGCCCGGGCAGGCATTCGGCGCGGCGAGCCTCGGTCTGCTCGCCGCCGCGGCGATCCAGGGAGGACAGAACGGGTTCTTCACATCGATGCCCGTCCTACTGCTGGTGAGCGGCCTGCTGGCTGTGGTCGCGTTTCTGCTCGTCGAGCGCTCGCGCCCGGAGCCGATGCTTCCGCTGAGCTACTTCCGGGACGGCGCCTACGCAGCGGCGAATGTGGCGGGCCTGATCATGGGATTCGTCATGTTCAGCATCCTGTTCATTTTCGCGCTGTACTTTCAGCAGGTCAGCGGTGACTCGCCACTTCAGGGCGGGCTGAGCTTCATCCCCCTGTGCGGCGCGTTTGCCGTCACCGGCCCACTGGTCGGCCGAAACATCCACCGCACCGGCCATTGGCCGCCGATGGCCGGCGGCCTTGCCCTCATCGCTCTCGGCGCTCTGATTCTGTCGCGCCTTGGAGTCCACAGTAGCTATGGCGCGGTTTGGCCGGCGTTCCTGATCATCGGCATTGGCTACGGCATCACCTCGACCCCTATGGCCGCCGCAGTGCTCGGCGCCGTACCTCTCGGCCGTGCGGGCATGGCGTCCTCGACAATGAACACCGCACGCCAGATCGGCGGCGTCTTCGGGATCGCGATCCTCGGCTCGCCGCTCCCGGCCGCCTCCGGGGCCAGCGACTACGCCGAGCGGTTCATATCCGGAATGCACGACGGGCTGATCATCGCCGCGATCTGTGCGCTCATCGGCGCCACACTCGCCGCGAACCAGACCCGTCGCCATACCTAGCCCACGATCTTCGGCTACACGTGGGACTCAAGAGCGCCCTCGCGACCGCGTAAGCAGGCGTGGTGCCGGATGATCCTGTCGCGTCCACTAACGCGGCCCGCTGCCCTGGCCTCCGCGCGTTCCGAGTCTTTCGACCGGAGACCCGCGAAGGCGCCTGCCGGGCCGGAAGCGGGTCTCTCTAGAGGTTTCGCATCCTGACGCTCGAGATCAGAGAGCAGTTGCGGAATCGACCGGCGAGCCCCTGTGGGGACGCTAATCGGAGTCCGGTGAGGTGTCCGGCGGCGCGCCCGCGTCCAGCGCTCGTTGCGCTTCGGGTTCGGTCGCGTAGCCGGTCAGGTGGGTGATCTGTCCGTCGTGGACCTCGGCGACGAGGAACCGCTCCGGCGGGCCGGTCTCGTCATCGCCGACGCGGTGGACGTGCGCGATCACGTGGTTGCCTTCTTCGACGAACGCGCTGACTGACACCTTGCTGTTGGCAAGCAGGCCGATCCGCATCCGTTCGAGCGCTTGGTCGCGGCCACGGCACCTCGGGATTCCGCCGTCCTCGTCGGGGAGCCCTTGCCAGTCCAGGTCCTCGGCGAGCAACGGCCCGAGCTCGTCGAAACGTCCCTCGGCGACGGCGGTGAACGCGGCCGCCACGGTCCGCATCGCAGCACCCGGCCCCGTCGCCGGGACTGCGCGCGCCTCGGTCGACCGCGCGAGCGGGTTGGGCTGCTCGAGTGCTTCGAGCAGCTGTTGCGCGTCGCGTTGCTCGTGATGCTCAGCCCAGCCGGCTGGGGTGGCGCCATAGCCGGTGTCGTGGATGTTGGGGTCCGCGCCGTGATCGAGCAGGAGGCGGATCACGGGCACGTTGCCGCGCATCGCGGCCTCGTGGAGAGGCGCCGTCCTGTTCCGCGCGTCGACGTCGAACCCGAGCTCGATCAGCGCCGCGACCGCGTCGTAGCTGTTCTGCTCGGCAGCGCGGACCAGCTGGTCCGGGCACCGTTCGATCGCCCGCTCGCGCAGGCCTGGGTTGGCTGCGAGCAGCCGACCCACGCCGGCGGGGTCGCCGGACATCGCAGTCGCGACCAGCTCGTCAACCTCATCGTGATCCCAGCACGCACCCGCGTCGACCAGAAGCGACATGATGTCCATGTGCCCGTTGAGTGCCGCCTGCTGGACCGGCGAGCGGTCCCGATAGCTCGGGTGCATTGTCTCCCGGCCCTCGGGATCGACCCCACGGGCAAGGAGCCCGCGGACGCGGTCGGTGAGCCCGTGACCGGCGGCGGCGATCAACAGGTCCTCGAGCATCTTCCGAGGCGAGTCCTGGCGCTCGCCGAGCAGCCGCCGCCACGGGCCGCCGTCGCCGGTGCCGAGCCCAAATTCGAACAACAGCTCGAGCCAGGCCTCTCCCGGATTTGGGCCCCACCCCTGGTTGTAGAGCGCCTGCCCGTCATTCGCATCAGCACCCGCCTCGAGCAGCAGCCGAGCGAGTGCGAGCTCCTCCTGATGCTTGGGGATGGCGCCGCCACCACCCAGCGCGCCCGTGAGTGCCGTGAACGGCGGGATCAGCCCCTCCCACAGATAGCCGGCGTTCGGGTCCGCGCCGTGCTCCAACAGCAGCCGCGCGACCCCTACCCCCGACCGACCCGGCGCGAAAGGCACACGCGAATAGGTCAGGTAGAGCAGTGGCCCCAGCCATACGGTCCGCCAAGCAGCGATGCCTGGGACGGGTCGCGGCCCAGCAGCTCGCGGACGGCGTCGACCTCGCCGGCCGCGGCGATCGTGTGGATGGTCGCGCGCCCGAGCCAGTCGTGCTGCTGCAGCAGTGCTTGCGCGCGCCGGAACCGGTCCGGGTCATCGTCGCCGTAGTTCAGGCACGCCAGCCTCAGGAACTCGTCGACAACGGCCTGGTCGTCCGTGAGCGGCTCGCCAACCGGCTGCTCGTGCGGGGAGCGGGCGTAACGCGCGACGAGCTCCAGATGCGCCTTGAGTTTCGGCCAGCTCTGGAATCCGAACTGGCGGGCGACCACGAGCTGCGCGTCGGTGCGGGTGAAACCGTTCAGCTCCGGTGAGCCCGGGCGCGCATCAGGCAGGCGGGGGTGGAACTCGCGCACGAACTCGGCGGCGCCCGCGTCACCGGCGCGGACCGCGCGCTGGAACGACTTGGCGCCGTTCTTCAGCTGCTCGAGGTTGGCGTTACCGGGAAGACCGCGGGGTGGCACAAAGGCCTCCTTTCACCAAAGCCCGGAGTCCGCAATCACAGGCCGGAAAGGAGAACCGACCACAAACACACCCAACTTTCTGCAGGTGGGCTTCGCCCTTTCCGCGGACCGGAAGCGACCTGCGCGCCCAAGGATCATACCTCCGGCGCAGCGATGCGACGCAGCCGGGTCCCGCGTACTCGTGCCGCGGGAAAGCAGGACCGCCGGAGCATGACGCTTACATCCCTGCTCGTCGCCAGCACGAGGCTTGGACGGTGGCGCGACGTCGTCAGCAGCAGCGGGCTCGCGGGGCTCGCCCCTGCCGTCCGCGCGTTGGGAGAGAATCGTTAGTGGCGACGAGATGCTCGTGATGTCGTGAAAGGAGGGGCGGCGCAAGGACTTCTGCACGCTGGTCTGGGGTCTCGGCTCGTCTGAAAGTATTCTTGAATGGACGCTGACGAGCGCTTACGGCGCGCCCGCCTTGCGGCGCAGCGGCTGACGCCGGCAACGGCATGTACGAGCGCCGAGGAAGCCGCGCGCGCTGTGATCGGCGTCCAGGCTCAGGATCTGCGCGCTGCCGCGCTTGCGCTGCGCTCGCGTGTGCCCGGTCTTACTCGCGGCGCCGTTCGTGCCGCGGCGCTCCTGCGTACGTGGACGGTCCGCGGCACCGTGCACGTGATCGCGGCGTCCGATCGGCCATGGCTGCACGCACTGTTGGCCGAGCGCAACGCCCGCATGTTCGGCGCGCGCTTCGAGCGCTTCGGGATCGTCGAGGAGATCAACGCCATGCGCGGGGATGTCGTTGAGCTGTGTGCTGAGCGGCCCCGCGACCGGCCGTCGCTACTCCGCGCCCTCGTTGAGCGCGGCCATCCATCCCTCGAACAAGGTCCGATCAACACATTCGTCCCGTGGCTCTCCACGCAGGGTCTGATCGTCACCGACATCGACGGGCTGCTGCATGCGGCCGACCCACCCCCGACCGTCGACCACGATGAGGCGCTCGCGATCCTCGGAGCACGCTACCGCGCAGGTTACGGCCCCTGCGACGCCACCGACCTCGCGAAGTGGTCCTCGCTGCCGATCACCCAGGCGCGCCGGGCGCTCGACGCCGCCCGCCCGCGGAGCGAAGCCGATGCGTGGCCCATCGATAATCCGCCGCCCTGTCTGCTGCTCGCTGCGTTCGACACGCTCATGCTCGGGTACCGTACCCGCGAGCCGTTTGTGGCCGCCGAGCACGATCATCACGTCCTCAAGGGTGGCGGGATGCTCAAACCGGTCGCCCTGAGCGACGGGGCAGCGACCGGCATCTGGTCGATCGCGAAGGGCCACCCCGAGCCATCATGGTTCGACCGGCCCGCGCCCACCGCGGCCCTCGCCAGCGAGGCCGCGGACATCGAGCGTTTCCTCGCGTCGTAATCGCTGGCCACCTGCAGTTCGCGGGAGGAGAATCGAACTGCCGGAATGCCGGGCCGGGCTTTACTCCCGGGAGTGGACGGACCCCGCGGCCGCGCTGCCCGAAGACGCAATCGATCGCGACCACATGCTGGCCAACGTGAGCATCTACTGGTTCACGGGCACCGCCGGCTCCTCAGCGAGCCTCTACTGGGAGACCGCGCACGACCCGCAGACGTTCGGACCCAAGGAGCCTTCCGGGGTCCCGACCGCCGTATGGCTGTCCAAGACGCAGGACATCGCGATTCGCAGGTTCGCCGAGCGCGACCACAACGTACTGCGCTGGACGGAGTTCGAGCGCGGGGGCCACTTCGCCGCTTTGGAGGTGCCCGAGGCGCTGGTGAGCGACGTCCGGAAGTTCTTCGCCGAACTGCGCTGACTCGTCCGGACTCGCCAAGGGGGCGATCCTCGAATTGATCAGGCAGACGCGGCGCGGGGATCGTCGAGCAGCGGCTGAAGGACCAGCTCAGCGGCGCCGAGAAGGAACGGGTCGGTCAGCGCTCCGGACTGCACCGGGATTGCGCCGGCGCGCTCAAGCAGCGACTGCTTCAGCAGCTGCTGTGGAATCGACTTTGGGGAGAGCTCGTGCAGGCGTCCGAGCGAGCCGCCGAGCACGATGCGATCCGGGTCTGTCAGGTTCACGAGGCTGGTAAGCCCGTCTCCGAGGAGACGGCGGACTGAGCCAGCCGCCGCCGCGGCTCGCGGGTCTCCAGCCGCGGCACTGTTTAGCAGTTCGTCGGCGCGGCGCAGGATGGCGTCGGATTCCACCTCCGGCTCGCCGGCGGCGCGTAGCAGCGCGCGATTGTCCGCTTCCACATCGAGGCATCCCGACGAGCCGCAACGGCACGGCGTCCCTCCCGGGTTGACGGCGATGTGCCCCAGCTCCATCGCGTAGCCGCTCGCGCCAGTGAACAGTCGCCCAGAGCTGATCAATGCGCCGCCCAGGCCGGTACGTGCCGTCGTCAGGTAGAGCATCTGTGCTGCTCCTCGCCCGGCGCCGTGGCGGTGCTCCGCGAGCGCGGCGAGGTGGGCGTCGTTGCCGAGCGCGACCGGGACGTTGCCGAGTCGCGACGCGAGCAGATCGCCAAGCGCCACGGGCGGCCAGCCGAGGTGCAAAGCAGCGAGCACAAAGCCGTCGGCCGCTCGGACCGGCGAGGGCACCGACACCCCGACGCCGAGCAAGCGCGGGCTGATGGACGCGTGCGCGAGAACGAGCTCGCTTAGAGCGTCGGCCGCCGCTTCGGGATCGAGTGGCCCGATCGGATGCTCATCGCGTGCGAGGATCTGTCCGCCCAGCGCGATCGTGGCCACCGCGATCGTGTCGGCGTTCAGCTGGGCGGCGATCGCCACAGGAGCGCCCCGGCTGATCGTCACACCGTGCGACGGCCTGCCGCCCTCGCGGCCTGGCGCGAGCGAGACGCCGCGGTCGATCTCGACGAGACCGCGGTCGCCGAGCTCCCCGAGCACGTAGCCCATGACGCTCCGCCCGCACCCGAGCCGCTCGGTGAGCTCGTTGCGGCTGGCGCGACCGCCGAGCTGGTGCAGCTCGGTGAGCGCGCGTCCAACGGTGTTCTCAGGAGCCCTCATATGGCTATGGTATCGTTTGTGCAGTTACTGTACAAACGATAGAGAGCGACGTCCACTATGACCGCACTCGGTTTCACCGCTGGAACTCTGACCACGCTAGCCTTCCTGCCCCAGGTCATCCGCTCCTATCGCACCCGCAGCGCAGCAAGCCTCTCGTGGGGGTGGCTTGTGATCTTCGGCAGCGGCGTGACTTTGTGGGCCTGCTACGGGGTGCTCCGCGGCGATGTTGCGATCGTCTGGACAAACGGTCTAACCCTGTTGCTCGTCCTGAGCCTCATCGTGCTGCGGGCTCGGCCAGCGAAGTGAGCACCCGCGCGATGCCCGCGCCGCGGATCGGTTGAATCCGGAGCAACGAGCTATGGAGCTACGAATCCTCACGATCAACGTCCAGAACGACGACGGTGATCCTCGCCGTCTAGCTCTCATCAACAGCGAGCTGCGCCGAATCGACCCTGATGTCGTTGCCTTCCAGGAGGTCCTTCACACCCCTAAGCACCGTCAGCTCGACGAGCTCCTCGAGAACACCGGCCTCTACGGTACCCATCAGGCCGAGGCGATGGCATATACGCCGCCATTCGCAGATCACTACGGTGGCAGCGCCGTAGCCTCACGCTGGCCCCATAGAGTCGTGGAGGTCCTCGACCTTCGTCTGCTGGACGCGACCGATGTCCCCTGGTGCTCACTGGCCGTCTCTATCCCACTCCCCGGCGAGGGCGACCTTCTCTTCATCGCAGCTACGGCTTCATGGCGCCTGGAGGCGGAGTCCGCCCGTGAGCGCCAGGCGATTGCGCTGACAGACCTCGACACTCGTCATCGCGGCACCCTGCCGACAATCATCGCCGGCGACTTCAACGCTGCCCCCGACGCTGCCAGCATCCGATACCTGACCGGCCTGCAATCGCTAGGCGGCCGCAGCGTCCACTACCACGACGCGTGGGCCGTGGCCGGCGACGGGCCCGGGCACACCTGGAGCGCCGATAATCCGAACGCCGCGTCCGTCATCGACCAGATCGTTCGCCAGCCGGATCATCGGCGCAGGATCGACTACGTGTTCACTGGCTCCTGGCACGCCCACCCAAAGGCGCACTGCCACGTCAGGGCCGCCACCATCGCATTCGATGAACCAGTCGACGGAGTCTGGGCCAGCGATCATTTCGGCCTCGTCGTCGACGTCGACATCGGCAACGACACCTGAACGAAGTCGATTACATCGAAGAGCACGTCCTCACTAGCGCCCGCGACACCCGCCTCATCATGCTGACATTCCGCTGACCTCGGTCAACAGACGGACCAGTCGGCGAGCGCACGAACCGTTCGTGTCCGAGGTCGGGTTGTAAATGGTGACATCGGCGCCGAGCAGCTGCTTACTGCCGACCAGCGGCGTCAGAAGGGCTGTCAGCTGGTCCCAGTCGAGCCCCTCAGCTTGTGGATAGTCGACCGCCGGCATGGCCGCCGCGCTGAGCACGTCGACATCGAGGTGCAGCCAGAAGCCGTCGGATCCGCTGGTCATAGCCTCGAGGGTGCGGTGCCCGGCGCCGGTCGGGTCGGCGGCCAGGGTCGTGCCGTCCACAATCTGCATAGCCGAGGCGAACACGCGAGGGTCAGGCGCGGAAAGCCGCGTTGCCTCCTCCTCGTCGACCGGGCCCAGGCAGACCACGCGCTCTGGGTCGATGAGCGGCGAGCGCCCCGTGAGGTGAGTAAGGGGGCGGGCACCACGACCCAAGATGATCGCCAGCTCCATGTCGGCGCCCTCGCCGGTCTGGGAACTGGAGCCGTCATAGCAGTCGAGATGCCCGTCCACGAACGCTAGCCGGGCCTGGGGGGCGGCCGCCTGCAATGCCGCTGCGACACCGATCAGCAACGTGCAGTCGCCTCCGAGCAGGAGGGGGTGGTGACCCCCGGCCAGCAAGCCGTGAACCGCGTCTCGGATCACCAAGTTCGCGCGACGAAGATCCTCCAAGCCGATGACCTGCCAGTCCGGATCGCGCACCGGGTCGGCGATCGTGACCTGGAGGTTGCCGAAGTCTTGCAGTCCGAGGGCGGATGCCACTCCCTCGGCCCTCAACGCAGCCGGCATGCGCTCGCACCCCACAAAGCGACCCGAACAGTCATAGGGAACGCCGATCAGACAGTCGAGGGTCGAGATCATGAGTCCAAGCCGAGGGCCGCTGCGATCACATCGAGGAGCACGCGACCGGCGCCAAGATCGCCGGTGTCGAGGCTGGGGTTGTAGATCGTGACGTCCATTCCCGCGACGAGCTCGCTCTCGAGCAGCAGACGCACCATGTCGACAAGCTCGCGAGGACTCATCCCGCCCGCCGTCCGCCAGTCAACGGCCGGCATCAGGGAATCGTCGAGGCAGTCGGCGTCGATGTGCAGCCAAACCCGGTCAACGCCGGCGCCCGCCAGGAAAGCGGCGGCGTGGTGGCCAGCGTCTTTGATGCCCGCGGCGCGCAGCTCAGCAAGACTGCGCACGAGCATCGGCTGACGGTACACATCCTCGCTCCCCTCCTGGATCTGTTCGGTGCGGTCTCGGTGCCCGTACACCACGCACGCCCGCGGGTCTACGAATGGTCGCATCCCCTCAAGATCCGCGACGACGTCAGGCCCGTGGCCGGTCGCGACCCACAGGTCGCTCTCGGAGAACTCGCCGGCGAGCGATTTCGGCAGGTCCCAGAAACTGGCTGGGGTTCCTCCGCCAGTTGGAGCCAGCGCTCATGATCGCCGGAACCACCATCGAAGCCCGCCCGAACAGCACGCCGGCCGGCGAGCGCATCGAACTCGGCCGGTACCGCACAGCCGCCGGCGCCGAACGCGTCCTGTATGGCCAGAGGATCGCGACGGTCGTGAGGGTGACGGACGTCCCTGCGGAGCCCGGAGGTCGGGCCTACCTCGTCGAGCGCGGCATCGAGCAGGACGGCTGCGCGGCGCTGCTCGCCCTCGTGCGGGAGTACCTCACCCACGCAGGCGAGCTCGGGGTTCCGCCGATGGCCGCGCCGGCTCTCCAGTAGCCGGCGGCGTGTCAGGCCGGAACGGCGTATGTGACGGTCTCGAGTATCTGCAGCGCAAGGGCGTCAGCAACCTGCTGCAGCCGGTCGACGCCGACTCCCGAGTAGTCGTTCGCCTCCCAGCGCTGGACCTGCTGCTCGGGCACGCTGAGGCGCTCGGCAAGCTCGCGCTGGGTCAACCGCGCGGCAATGCGCGCCTCGATCAACACGAGCGGAAACTCATGGAGCGATGTCAACGTCCGCTGGGCGACTCGCCCCGAGCGCAGATCGTCGTAGCGCTCGAGTTGGACGCGCAGCTCGTCTCGCTCGCTCGCCGTCGCGTCGAGCATCGCCTGATGGATCCGCGGGTGCACATCGGGACTCGGTCCCGTCGCCGTCAGAGCGGCGAGCGCCTCGTCGACGCGCTTGAGCTGGGCGTTCGCGATCCGAAACTGGCGCTCGTTCGTGATCATCGCGGTGCCTCGAGACTGAGCGCGACGATCCCCTTCGGCTCGCCCGTCTGGCGATCGCGCTGGAAGTACGCGAGGAACACCGTCCCACCGGGCTCGGCCGCGACCTGCGCTGGGAAGAGCTCGCCTCCGTATCGCGCCTTCTGCGCTGCCCGGCGATCGCTGAAGTCGAGCAGCACTGGGTCGAGCAGGTCCGGATCGACGCCGCTGGCCTCCCCGCACGCGTCGAAGTCGCCGGGCGCCTCCTTGTCGGTGACAAAGCTGCCGTCGAGATACACGCACGGGCAGCCGGCGGCACGCAGCGACGCCACCGCCTGGCCGCACCCGTCGAGCAGCGCGGCTCGGTGTTCGGTGATGGCGTAGCGCTGCACGATCTCGTCCCAGGTTGCCGGGTGGATTCCGGGCGGGAGATTGCCCCGCTCGTCAAAAGAGGGTATCACGACACAACGTATCCGTTGGGTTGTTCACAAGGCCGTGTGGCGTGGCAGCATTCATCTCAAGCAGAGGGCAGTTGAACCTTCATAACCATACTTGACGATATACAGCATGTCTTAGTAGGATAAGGCCCGAACGCTCGTGACCCCCGTGCAGACACGATCATCGCGCCGCTACCGGCCCCGCGGAGGCCGTACGGCGGCAGCCACTCACTCGACCCGGGAGTGCACATGACACGCGACGCCCTCTCCCCGCGCGAGATCGCCGACCTCGCCGGCTTCTCCTACCACGCCGTTCTCCGCGCGATCCGTCGCGGCGACCTCGAGGCGTTCGAACCAGTGCCGGGCCGCCTGCGCATCGAGGTCAGCGAGTACCACCGCTGGCTACATACCCCGACCCGTCGCGCGACCCCGAGGCCACGCGACCCCAACGCCCCACGCCCGCGACCGCGGAACGCCGGACACCCGACCGATCCGGGCAGCTGGGACCGGTTGCAGGCGATCGAGGGCCACCCGGCCTGATGGACGCCACCCGCACGCCCAACGGCAAGTTGAAGCTCCGCTGGCGCGAGGGGGCGCAGCGGCGCGCCCGAACCTTCGACCGCAAGAGCGACGCCACGGCATTCGAGGCCGACCGCGTCCGACGCAAACAGCTCGGGCAAGCCGCGGTGCCCGACGACGTGCCACTGCGCGAATTCGTCGAGACCTACTGGCGCCTGCACGCCGTGCCGAACCTCGCCGCGTCAACGCGCGAGTTCTACGCGCGGACCTGGGTCAACCACATCATGCCCCGGCTCGGCGACTACGGCGTGCGCGAGCTGACTCCGAAACGTCTTACTCGCTTTCGCGAGGAGCTGGAGAAGGCCAGCGTCGGCGCCGCCACCGTCCGGAAGTCGATAGCGATCGTCCAGTCGATTCTGTCGTTCGCGGTCGCCGAGGAGCTCGTCGACTTCAATGCCGCCGCCAGCGTCCGCAAGCCCCGCTATCAGCGTGAGCGCGAGCCGCACATCTTCTTGCCAACCGAGGTCGAGGAGATCCGCGGCAAGCTCGGAAGCCCACGCGACCGCGCGCTCGTCTCACTCCTCGCCTACTCGGGTCCCCGGCCCGAAGAGGTCGTCTGCCGGCTCGCCTGGGAGGACATCGGCGACCGCGCCATCCGCTACCGCGACACCAAGCGCCATCGCGTTCGCTTCACGCCGCTGCTCGCTCCGCTCGCCGAGGACCTGCGCGAGTGGTTCCTCGCCTCCGGCCGCCCGGACGGCAAGCGGCCGGTGATCCCCGCCCACGACGGAGGCTTCTGGACAGACGACGACTGGCGCAATTGGCGGTCGCGGATCTGGCGAGGCGAAGACCGGCCCGCCAACCGCCGAAACGTCCCGACGTATCCCGGCGCAGCCCCGGCAGGAACGCGCCCCAGAGACCTGCGCTCGAGCTTCATCACCGTCCAGGTCTACGCCGGCGTCCCGCTCACCACGATCGCCAAGCAGTGCGGTACGAGCGTGACGATGATCGAGCAGCATTACGCCGGCGTGATCGAAAACTGGGACGGCAAGCAGGTCCCCGCCGAGGACCAGATCAGAGCGGCGCGAGAACACCGCGCCTGTGAGAGCGCGCCGATGAAGGACAAGACCGCGCCCGCCCCGCCGGCCGTTCAGCGGGATCTTCAGGAAGTTGGTGGACCCTAAATGGACCCTGCGACCAAAATCCGCCCTTCAGAGGCCTGCCGCGAAACACGCCAATTTGCAGGTAGATCACCTCAGAGCCGACGCCCGGAATCGAACCGGGGACCCCTTCATTACGAGTGAAGTGCTCTACCAGCTGAGCTACGTCGGCGTTAGCAGGGATTTCCTGGATTTTGGGCTTCCGCTGCCTGCTTTGGTGCTGCAACGGTG
>Ga0182024_10011695_pt1 | contig 17553 bp, 17 predicted proteins | sample P32metaG_FD_120480 | JGI IMG/M metagenome (GOLD analysis project Ga0182024, IMG submission 120480) | Permafrost microbial communities from Stordalen Mire, Sweden - P3-2 metaG (Illumina Assembly) | ecosystem: Environmental > Terrestrial > Soil > Wetlands > Permafrost | place: Sweden: Stordalen... | reverse complement strand
GTATTGACGCGCCAGGAGTAGATCGCAAGGCAGGTGTCCTTGCGCGGGAAGCGCTGTTCCTTGGCCGCCAGTCCGAGCTGGGCGCGAATCTCGTCGAGCAGATCCGCCGAATCGGCCCGATCGATCACCGTGAAGCTCGGATCGAGCTGCAGATGGCGCGCGTAGTGGCGCAGTAGGCGGTTGGCGACCGAGTGAAACGTACCGGCCCAGACCAGCCGCTGCAGCACCGCCTGCGCCTTGCTGCCGAGGGTGTCGTTGAGCGCCTCGCGCACGATATCGTGTGAACGCCGTCGCATCTCGGTGGCAGCCCGGCGCGTGAAGGTCAGCAGCAGCAGACGCGCCGGATCGGCGCCGTTCATCACCAGCTGCGCCACCCGGTGCGCGATCGTGGTGGTCTTGCCGGTGCCGGCGCCGGCGATCACCAGCAGCGGACCCGCGCGCCAGCCCTTGTCCGGCACGGCCTCACCATAGGTGACTGCCCTGCGCTGTGACGCGTTCAGGGTGGCCAGGTGCGATGACACGGACATCCGCGGGAATATAAAGCACGGCCTGTGCGCTGGCGCGGCTAGTTTTCACCGTTTGTGAACCGCTACGCTATGCCCCATGAGCATCGAAAAACTGCGCACCGTGTTCTCTGGCCGGGTGATCACCGTCAACGTCGAGACCGTGCGGCTACCCAACGAGCATGTCGTCGACCTGGAGATCATCCATCATCCGGGCGGCGCGGCCGCGGCGGCGGTCGACGGCCAGGGCCGCGTCTGTCTGCTGCGCCAGTACCGGCATGCTGCCGGAGGCTGGATCTGGGAACTGCCGGCCGGTAAGCTCGAGCCGCGCGAGCCGCCGCTGGCCACCGTGCAGCGCGAGCTGGTGGAAGAAGCCGGTTGTCGCGCCGACAAATGGACCCCGTTGGGTCCCTACGTCAGCTCGCCGGGGGTCTTTACCGAGACCGTGCACCTGTTCCTGGCCGAGGAGCTGCAGCCGGCCGAGACGGCCCGCGAGCCCGCGGAGCTGATCGAGGTGCATTGGGTCGATCTCGAGCAGGCCTGCGCGCGCGCCTTGAGCGGCGACATCAGCGACGGCAAGACTGCGCTCGGGCTGCTGCGGGCCCGTGCGGCCCTCGGCGCGCGCTAGCGGCCGCTCTCAGCTATAGCGCCGGATGTGGCTCACCTTGCGTTCGCGGCCGAGGCGATAGAAGCGTCGCAGCTCGGCGAGCGTTTCGGCCTGCATGCGTGCCGCCCGCAGGCACGCGGCGCCGGTGCTCAGTTGCCGCTCGAGCCGGCGACAGAAGCGCGCCGCGTAGTGATTGGCGGCGCGGTACAGAGCGGCGCGCTCACCGGCGAGGCGCGCGTCGATGTGCGCGCGCTCGAACAGCAGGTGATGCAGTTCCGCCGGGTAGCGTCCCGGATCCTGCGCGCGCAGCAGCCACCAGCTCGCCACGTACTTGTCGATCTCCGCCTGCAGCTCCAGTTCGAGCAGCGTGACGCCGCGATCGTGGCCCGCATTCCAGACCAGATAGAGGAAATGACTGACGCCCTCGAGCGCGGTCCAGTAGTCGGCAAGATTGCCGCCGTTGAGCGCCTCGAGCGGATTGGCCGACGCCAGCCGTTTGAGCAGCCGCGCGTCCAGAAACAGCCCAACCGCGGCCGCACCGTCCGAGTCGAGCACCAGCAGCTGCTCGTCGGTCTGGGACTCGCGCACCGCGCTCGGCAATCGCTCGCGCTCGGTGAACAGAAAATCGTCGACCCGGTAGTCGGTGGGTAAATCGTAGATGCCTGCCAGCAGATCCTGCAGTTGCTGAAGCACCATCGGGGCTAGTTCTGCGCCAGCGCCACCGGCGTGGCCTGGACGCCGAGCCCGCGCAACAGTTGTCGTGCGCGCGGGCTGCCGGTCTTGAGCCACAGCTCGTACAGCCGCAGCACGTCGGCCTGGGTATAGCGGCGCGCCGCGTCGCTGATCTCGTTGAGGGCATCGACCAGCGGCAGAAACTTCGCGGCCAGTTCCGCGAACACGCGCCCGAGCACCTGGCGGCGGCCGCGGTTCAGACCACCGGCCAGCGTGCCGTAGGCACGTCCGCCCATGGCAATGTGGTAATCGATATCGATGAGCTTGCGCGCGAAACTGTGCGCAAAGAATCCGGCGATGAACAGCGACACATCGCCGAGTCGCTGCAGGCCGCGCTCGCGTTGCTGCAGCGTCGGCGCCTCGAGCGCCTCGGACAGCATCCGCACCAGCGGCTTGACGCGCAGGCCGTCGGCCGATGGCTCGAACAGCTGCTCCGAGCGCGCGAACAGCGTCAGCAGATTGACCACGTATTGCTCGGTCTGATCCTCGACCGCCACATGCTGGTGCGCCAATGCTCCCTGCAGCGCGTCGTGAAAGTATTCGCGCAGATTGCCGACCGCCACTACCCGTCCATCCGTTTCAGGCTGCTGCATGATTCGCTCCTCGCGACACGCGGCTTCGTATCCCTACGTCCCGAGTTCAACACGAAAACCGCCAAAGGCCAGATAACTCGTTCACGTTTTACCGTTGCAAGAAATCTGCCGGGCTGGCAGCCGCCACTGCCGACTGCTAACAGCCCCGCAAACATGCGGTAATTCACATTTGAATCCGCTGATTGCGTGCGCCAGGCACGCGCGAGTGTGCAGCGGCGCGCCCGCTGGGGCTACTTCAATGCGGCCCGCAGGCCGATGCGCAGGCTGCGGGTGGCCACGAACACCTCGCGCAGGAACAGTGTCAGGCCGCCGATGAAGCTCAGCATGGCGACGATGAACAGCACGGCGATCACCAGCGCCAGGTGAAAGTTCAGCAGCGCACCGAGAAAGAGCGCCACCACCACCATCGACACCAATAAGGCGCAGATCGTGCACAGTGTGATGGCGCGCCCGAGCAGCCGCGCGCGCATGGCCAGCGTCAACAGACGGCCACCGAGTTCGCCGAGCTCGCTTTCGTGAGTCTTGCTTTCACCCAGTTCGAGCGCGCGGGCGCGATCCACCACGCGTGCCAGGCGACTGGCCAGCAGCGTCAGCGTGACGGCGACGCTCGACAGCAGGAACACGGGCGCGACCGCCAGTCGTATCACCTCGCCGACTTCTGCTATCTGCGGACCCAGTTCGGCGGCCATGCACGGCTTCCCGGATCGGCTCAGTTCGGCGCGCCGCGACGCACGAAGCGATAATAAGGATCCGAGGAGCCGGCGGGCGCATCGAGCAGTCCATCCGGCGTGATCTGCTGCTCGAGCAGCCCCAAATGGGTATCGTGCAGTTCGATCTTCTGCTCGATCAACTGCCCCTCGGTCTTGGCCTGCGGGTCGCAGGTGGTCGATCTGCGCTCGGCAGTAAAGCCGGTGTCGGTGCGTGTCCACAGCAGCTCGCAACCGCTGAGCCGCTGCAGATCGTCGGGCAGCAGCGACTCGAGCAACTCGGGTTGCTCGCCCACATGGATCCAGCGCTGCGGCTCCTTGAACAGGTAGATGTGCTGCTCGAGACGCGGCAGCTTGCCCTCCGAACCGCCGCCGTGCTCTTCCTTGCCGCTGTGTGCCGCCTTGCCGTGCGCCTCGACGGTCCGCCCGAACACCCAGATGTACTGCGACAGCACCCGCCGCGCATCGCCGCCCGATGTCTCGCGCACGTAGTAGGCGGTCTTGCCGATGAAGGCCGCATTCGCGTTCGCGATCAGCAGATCGATCGGCGGTTGCGCTTCGGCGGCACCGCTGCGCGCATCGTTGCGCACCTGGGTGGCGTTGTCGTAGCGTCCGGGCAGTCGCGCCTGCAGTTCCGTCAGCGCGGCATCCTCGACCTTCGGCTGCGGTTGCGAGCAACCGCTCAGCGCCGCGGTCAGCGCCGCGATTGCCATTGCCGTGGCCGTTGCGGGTTGGTAGCTACGCATCGAAATTACGCCATTCGGCACGATAGCCCCGGCCGAGCGTCATGATGCGCTCGAGCAGCGTTGGATACTCGATGCCCGCGGCGCGGGCGGATTCGGCGAAATCCTCTTCGCCGGTCAGGTTCGGATTGGCGTTGGCTTCGAGCATGAAAATACTACCGTCCTCCTTCATGCGAAAATCGATGCGGGCATAGCCCGACAGATGCAGCGCGCGGTAGATGCGGCGCGACAGCCGATCGAGCTTCTGCAGCAGCGGCGGCGGCAACTCTTCGGCCGCGCGTGTGGTGATGTCGTAGCGCTTCTGGTAGGCACGATCCCACTTCACCTTGCGGGTAGCGATCGCCGCCAGCGTATCCGGCATTGAGCCAAAGCGCATTTCCCAGACCGGCAGCCGCGTCAGGCGCTCGTTGCCGAGCACTCCGACATACAGCTCGCGCCCTTCGATGTACTCCTCGACCAGCGCATCGGAGCCGATCTGCTCGTGCACGAACTGCACGCGCTCACGCAAGCGGGCGGCATCCTCGACCACCGAGGCCTGCGCAATGCCGAGCGATGCGTCCTCGGTGGCCGACTTGACGAACAGCGGCAGGTGCAGGCGGCGCGGCAGCACGAAGCGCTGGCCGCGACGGAATACGGCGAACTGCGGAGTTGGAATGCGATGAAACGCCAGCAGTTGCTTGCACAGTACCTTGTCGCGCGACAACAGCAGGCCGCGCGGATTGCAGCCGGTATAAGGCGCGCGCATGAGCTCGAGAAATGCCACCACGTGCTGATCGTAGGTGACGATGCCGTTGAATTCCTCCAGCAGATTGAAGACCACCTCGGGCTTCCAGTCCAGCAGCGCGGTGCGCAGCTCGGTCAGTGAGTCGAGCACGCCGAGGGTCTGCACCTGGTGTCCGGAGGCGCGCAGCGTCGAGATCACATCGTACTCGGTGCGCCATTCGTCGATTTCCCTGGCGCTGTAGCCCTCGAGGCTCTCGGGGGGCAGCAGACTGCTATGCGCGACAACCAGGGTACGCAGCGGCTTCATGCACGCAGGCGCAGGCCGGGGCTGCGCATGTACAGCCTGGCGAGGCTGCGCAGCATGGTGCGGCTGGCGCGCAGCGCATCGCGCTGCCGGCCGCGCACGTACAGCTGCAGCCGCGCGCTGCGATCGATGGCGATCCGCAGCACCTGGTGCGCCACGTAACGATCGACGCTGGCGTCGCGAATGATCGCGCTGCGCAGTCGCGCCTTGTGAGCACGCAGCAGACTCGCCGCGCTCAGTGGACGGCGGCCCGACTCGACCTGAAACACCCGCCGCAGCAGCCGGTCCGCCAGCAGGCCGCGTCGGCTGCGCTCGCGCGCCACTTTGCCCTGGTAATACTGCGCCAGCGTGCGCTGATTGTCCTTCAGCGGCTCGATGTGGGCACGGCTGCGCACCAGCGGACGATCGACCGCCACTTCGCCGGCGAAGCGCTGCACGAACCGCAGCTTGCGCAGCGCCGGCCAGGCGGCATAGCGGCGCTGCCAGCCCGAGCGCGGTGTCAGCCAGACCGCGAAGGTCTCGGCGAAATCCTCGGTCGGATGGCTTTGCGCGTACCACTCGCCCAGATGCTGGACGTGATGACGGCTCGCCGGCCGCGCGCGGTAGCGCGCCCGATACGGCCGCGAGGCTGGTCCGAACAGTGAACGCCAATGAGCCCGGCGCCGCAGGCGGTAGGCCGAGTCGATGGCATGGCCGGCTTCGTGACGCAGGATGCGCATGAACCAGTTGACGTTGCCGCCCTCGACTTCGCGCGTCATCTTGCGTTCCAGCCGCATCAGCCGCGGGTGCGCCAGGTAGAACGGCACCGCGATGCCGGGCACGCCGTCCGGCGAGAACCATTCCTCGGACAGCCAGACGTGCGGGCGGAAGCGGATGCCGCGTTCGCCGAGCTCGCTGTAGAGCCGCTCGACGTGACGCTTGAGCGGCGAGCGTTGCAGATCGAGCTGCAGATCGCACATCCGCAGCCCGAGCAACTGCTCGTCGCTGAGCCGCGTCCACGGAAGCCGGCGTGCCCGCGGAGCGGCTGGGCGGCGTGGATTCAGCAGGCTCGCGGGCATCGCCAGACTCTAACCAATCGGCGCGCCGCTGTCCGCTCCGGGAGCCTAGCGGCCGCTCTGCGCCGACTGGGAGTCGCGCCGCCGCTGCCGGGCCCAATGGAGGATGTATTCGGCCTGCTCCGGAGTCTGCGGCACCTTCGGCCAGGTCGAGGAGCGCGCGCTCTGGCGCCATAACTGATTGAGTTGCTTGAGGGCTTCGTCCCCCTCCAGGCCCTGCTCGGCCAGATAGCAGCCGACCACCGTGCCGGTGCGGCCGATGCCGGCGCGGCAGTGCACATAGACCTTGCGGCCGCCGGCCAGCATGGCCCGCAGATGCACCTGGATGGCGCGCATTTGCGTCAGACTCACCGGCACACGGGTATCGATGATCGGGCTGCGCAGGTAATGCACGTGCCCGGGCAGCAGCGAGCGGTACTCGGTGCGCTCGCCAAGCTCGGTCAGATCGACGAAGGCGTTGATACCGGCCCGCAGCAGATGCCGCAGCCGCAGGCGCGTGTCGGTGGGGGTGTCGGCGCTCGGGTATTCCCCGGCCAGCAGGCTGCCCGGCAGCACCCAGTAACTGTTCGGCAGCGGCAGGTTCATGCCGGCTCGGTTTCCTGCGGCAACTGCGCGCGCAGCGTGGCGAAATCGAACAAGCGCGTGTCGGCCAGGGTCTGGGGCTCGACCTGGCGCATTGCCGAGAAGATCGACTGGGTCCGGCCCGGTTGCTCAAGCTCCCAGGCAGTCAGCATCTGCTTGATGGCCTGGCGCTGCAGGTTGGGCTGTGAGCCGCAGAGCGTGCAGGGAATCAGCGGGAAGCGCCTGCCAGTGGCATAGCGGGCGATGTCACGCTCGGCAATGTAGGCCAGCGGCCGGATGACCACGTGGCGGCCATCTTCCGAGCGCAGCTTGGGTGCCATGGCCTTGAGCCGGCCGCCATGGAACAGGTTCAGAAACAGGGTCTCGACGATATCGTCGCGATGGTGCCCAAGCGCGATCTTGCTGATGCCATTCTCGCTCGCGAAGCGGTAGAGCGCGCCGCGGCGCAGTCGCGAGCACAGTCCGCACATCGTCCGACCCTGCGGAATCACCCGCTTCACCACCCGGTAGGTATCCTGCTCGATGATGTGATAGGGAACGCCGATCGATTCGAGATAGCGCGGCAGCACCTGCGCCGGGAAGCCGGGCTGCTTCTGATCCAGATTCACGGCGATCAGCTCGAACGGCAGCGGCGCGCTGCGCTGCAGTGAGCGCAACAGGTCGAGCATCGTGTACGAGTCCTTGCCACCCGACAGGCAGACCATGACGCGATCGCCGCGCTCGATCATGCGAAAGTCATCGATCGCCTTGCCTGCCAGGCCGCGCAGACGCGCGCCCAGACGCTTGAGCGTGGCACTCTCAGCGCTCACTGCGCGCCCTCCAGAAACTTGCCCTCGAGATAGCGCAGCAGCGCGGCGGCCGACAGCGGCTGTCCGGTGGCCTGCTTCATGAGCTCGTTCACCCGGACCTTCGCGCCCATGGCGTGCACGTTCTCCCGCAGCCAGGCGAACAGGCCGCCGAATTCGCCGCGGGCGATCTGCCCCTCGAGCTCGGGCGTACTGTTGCGCAGGCTTTCCCAGAGTTGCGCCGAGATCACCGCGCCGAGCGCATAGGAGGGAAAGTAGCCGAACGAGCCGAGCGCCCAGTGGATATCCTGCAGGCAGCCATCGGCCGGACCGGTGGGACGCACCTCCAGGCGCTGTTCCAGCCCTGCGCTCCAGGCATCGGGCAGATCGCGCACCTTGAGCTCCCCGGACAGCAGTTTCTTCTCCAGCTCGTAGCGCAACAGGATGTGCAGCGGATAGGTCAGCTCGTCGGCGTCGACGCGGATCAGGCTGCGCTTGACCTGCGTCAGCCGGCGATACAGGTTTTCCGTCTCCCACTCCGGCCCACTGATACCGAAATGTTTCTCGAGCAGCGGCCGCAGGTAGCTGACGAATGCCCGGCTGCGCCCCACCGGCATCTCGAGCAGCAGCGACTGGCTCTCCTCGAGCGCCATGCCGCGATCGCGCCCGACCGGCTGGTCGCGCCAAGCCTGCGGTAGCCCAAGATCGTACATGGCGTGGCCGGTCTCGTGCATGGCACCGAGCAGACCGGTGAACACATCGGTATTGTCGAACCGCGTGGTCACGCGGATGTCGCCCGACACGCCCTCGGTAAAGGGATGCTCGCTCTCATCGAGACGGCCACGATCGAACGGAAAGCCGATCGCCCGCATGACCTCGAGCACCAGCGCGCGCTGCTTGCCGAGCGCGAACTTGCCGCTGATCGGTAATACCGGTCGCGCGGCCTGCAGCTCCAGGGCCTCGCGGATCAGGTTCGGCAGCCGACGCGCGAGCGCCTTGAAGATCGCCTCCATGTCCGCGGTGGAGATGCCGGGCGAGAACTCATCCACCAGCGCATCATACGGTTGCAGTCCGAGTGCCTGGCCGAGCAGCGCCGCCTTGTCGCGCACGAGGTTCACGACTTCTTCCAGGTAGGGCGCAAACACCTCGAAATTATTCTCGCGACGCGCTTCGGCCCACTGCACTTCGGCGCGCGAAGTGGCACGCGCCAGCCGCGTGATCAGCGACACCGGTGTGGCGATGGCGTGATCGCGCGCACGCCGCATCTCGCGCAGATTCGCCAGCTGCCAATCCTCCAGACCGGCCGCATTGGCTTGTGCCCGATCGAGCAGACGCGTGATCTTCGGCGCGGTCAGCAGCGCGTGGGTCTCGGTCTCGAGCGCCGCCAGCTGCTCGCCGCGCACATCGGAACTGCCGCGCGGCATCATCACGGCCGCGTCCCAGCGCAACAGCGCCAAGGCACCGTGAAAGGCATGCAGGCGACGCCATTCCTGCTCGAGTTGTGTGTAGGGAGGGGTAGACATGATCGGCTGCCAGAATCGCCATTTTAGCAGTTTGGCCCAAGGCTACGGGTCGTGGCGCGGCCAGCCGGCCGCGCACAGATGCCAGCGGGCGCACCAGTGGGGCCAATCCGATGCGATGATCCCGGCCCCGAGCGACAGGGCAAGCAGCAACAGCACCGTCAGGTAGACGACCACGGCGCGCATAACGGTCATCATAATCGGTAAAATCGCCGCATGCCGCTGCGGATCTGTTTTGTCACCTCCGAGACGACGCCGTACGCCAAAACCGGCGGCCTGGCCGATGTCTCGGGCGCGCTGCTCAAGTATCTGCACGCCGGCGGCCACGACATACGGCTGTTCATGCCGGCCTATGCCGCCATCGGGCGGAATGAATTCGCACTCGAGCCGGTCGAGGGCCTGCAGAATCAGTCGCTGCAGATCGGCTATCAGCGTTACGACTTCTCGATCCTGAGCCCGCGCGCTGCCCCCGAGCTCGTCTACATGGTCGATTGTCCGGCGGCGTTTGGCCGCGCGGCACTCTACAGCACCGATCCGGACGAGCACCGGCGCTTCCTGCTGCTGACGCATGCGGCCTTCATGTGCTGCCAGCGATTGCAGTTCGCGCCGCAGATCATGCATTTCAACGACTGGCATTCGGCCGCGGGCACGCTGCTGCGACGTACCGTCTACGCCGGGGACCGCCTGTTTCACGACAGCCGCACCGTACTGACGGTACACAACATCGGCTACCAGGGCGTGATCGGCAGCAGCTCATTGACCGAACTGCTGCCTGCGGGTGAAATCGGGCTGCTCGATCAGCGTGCCCTCGCCGCCGGGCACATCAATCTGCTCGGCACAGGCCTCAGCTACGCCGACCTGATCACCACGGTCAGCCCGACCTACGCACGCGAGATCCAGACCCCGGAGTACGGCATGGGTCTCGATACTGTGCTGCGTGCACGCAGTGAGGCGGTGGTCGGCATTCTCAACGGAGTCGACTACGACGTCTGGGATCCGCGCCACGATCGCTTTTTGCCACAACATTTCGATCCCGACACGCTCGAGCGCAAGGCAGCGCTCAAACACCAGCTGCTGCAGCGGCTGCAGCTCGATGACTCGCGCAACACCGCGCTGATCGGCTGCGTCAGCCGGCTGGCCGAACAGAAGGGCTTCGATCTGCTGTTCGAAGCGCTGCCACGGCTGATGTCATCGCGCGAATTCAACCTGGTGGTGCTGGGCAGCGGTGATGCGCGCTACGAGTCGTTCCTGGCACGGCTGCAGCAGTTGTTTCCCCGCCGGGTGCATTTTCATGCCGGCTACAACGATGAACTCGCGCATTGGATCGAAGGCGCGAGCGACATGTTCCTGATGCCCTCGCGCTACGAGCCCTGCGGTTTGAATCAGATGTACAGCCTGCGTTACGGCACGGTTCCGGTGGTGCGCAGGACTGGCGGCCTGGCCGATTCGGTGCGGCACTTCGACCCGGTGAACGGCAGCGACGGCACCGGCGTGGTGTTCAACGACTACGACGCCGGTGCGGTCATCTGGGCGGTCGGTTATGCGCTCGACCTGCATCAGAGCCCGGCCATCTGGCAGCGGCTGGTCAGGAACGGCATGGCGCAGGATTTCTCCTGGAGCCAGCAGGTGCTGCGCTACCTGGAGTGCTACCAGCGGCTGTTGCGACCCTGAGCAGGGCGACGCTGAGGAGGGCCGCTACAGTCGCAGGCGGCTGCGCTGGTCGAACGGAATGTTGCGCACCAGTCCGCTGCCGAGGTGCACCTGGCCGTACAAGTGATAGTCCACGGTCTTGTGGCCGAGACCGCTCAGCAGCGCCAGCAGCGCGGTGTTGAGATTGGCCGTGACATTCAGACCGAAGTCGGTCTCGCCGGAAGCCGGCAGCGTGAAGGCCGTATCGGTGCTGCCCGCGGCGAATGCCTGGCCACTGAGCTCAAGATTGCAGTCGATCCCGCGCACCGCGATCTCGCGCGCATTGGGGTTGACCACGTGCAGCGTGAGGTGCAGTTGTTGCTGCTGCAATGTGCCGCCCGCGATCTCGACCGCCGTCACGCTCAGCAGCGGCGGTTCGAGCTTGGGCAGCAACGAGGCGCAGCCAGCGGCGAGTCCGGCCAGCAGAGCGCCGCCGACCAGCAACGCCAGCCACAACCACCCGCGCCTGTGCTTTTTCATGAGTTGATCGCCCTCAGGGGTTGAGCGCCGCGGCGTCGTGCCAGTCGGCGGCGCCGACCCGGCCGTACGTCTGATTGAGAGCGGCATACTGAGCGGCCAACGGCGCCGTCAGAGCGCCGACCGGCAACCGCCAGCTCCAGTTGCCCTCGGACGTGCCGGGCGTATTGAAGCGCGCCTCGCTGCCGAGCTGCAGCAGATCCTGGGCCGAGAGAATTGCCAGCCGCGCGACCGAGCCGAGTGTGGCTCGCAGCATCGACTCGAGTACCTGCGCAGCATCGCAGCGCAGGTAGAAATCCACGCGCGCCCGCTCCTGTGCATTCAGGCTGCGGTACCAGCCGAGCGTGGTGTCGTTGTCGTGAGTGCCGGCATAAGCCACCACGTCAGCGGAAAAATTATGCGGCAGATGCGGGTTGGTGCCCGAGCCGTCGAAGCCGAACTGCAGCACCCGCATGCCGGGCAGGCCAAAGTCGCAGCGCAGCGCCTCGACGTCCGGGGTGATCACGCCCAGGTCCTCGGCCACTACCGGCAGCTGCGGATGCTCGGCCTGCAATGCCCTGAACAGCGCCGCGCCGGGCGCGGGCTCCCAATGACCCTCGCGCGCGGTGCGGGCACCGGCCGGCACCGCCCAGTAGGCGGCCAGGCCGCGAAAGTGATCGATGCGGACCAGATCGAAACGCTGCAGCTGCCGGGCAAACCGTGAACGCCAGAACGCGAATTGATCCTGCTGTGCCTGTTGCCAGTCATAAAGCGGATTGCCCCATAGCTGCCCGTCGGCCGAGAAATAGTCAGGCGGCACGCCGGCCAGCAGCGCCGGCCGCCCGTCCGGCAGCAGCTTGAATTGCCGCGGCTGCGACCAGGTGGCGACCGAATCGGGTGCCACGTAGATCGGCAGGTCGCCGAACAGGCGCACACCGTGCTGATGCGCATAGCGACGCAGCGCGCGCCACTGCCAGTCGAAATACCATTGCTCCTGGCGTCGCTGCTCGAGTTCCCGCTCGCGTTCGCGCCCGATGCGTGCCAGCGCCGCGGGGTCGCGCGCGCGCAGCTCCGCCGGCCATTGCCACCACGGCCGCTGGTACTGCTGCGCCAGTTGCTCGAACAGCACGTAGTCGTCGAGCCAATCGCGGCTGGCATCGCGGAAGGCAGCGTAGTCGGCGCGCTGCGAATCGGCGTCGGGCAGCTCAGTACGATCGAGCAGCGCCAGGTGCCCGGCAAAATCCGAGCGCGCCCAGTAGGGTGAGCCGCCACCGCCCGGTGGCCCGAGCGGCAGGATCTGCCAGATGCTGAAGCCGGCCTGCGCCAGCCAGTCGATCAGCGCGCGTGCCGCGCCGCCGAGCGCGCCGCGCCCGGCGGTGATCAGCGAGGTCGGATGCAGCAGCACGCCGGAGCGGCGGCGATCCAGCACCCGTTCGGTCATGCGCGCTGCGTGGTCAGTTTCGCCAGCATGTCGGGCGTCACCAGCGAAACGCCCCGATCGGTGACGTAAAACCGTTCTGCATCGGCGACCCGGTCGACTCCGATCTGCATGCCATCGGGAATTTCGCAGCCCTCATCGAGGATCGCATGGCTGATGTTGCAGCCGACCCCGATCTTGACGTTCGACAGCACCACCGAACGGAAGATGGTCGAGCGCTCCTCGACGCGCACATTTGAGAACAGCAGCGATTGGTTGACGAAGGCACCTGAGATGATTGACCCGCCCGAGATCATGGAGTTCACCGCCATGCCGCGCCGCCCCTGCTCGTCGAGCACGAACTTCGCCGGCGGCTGGTGCAGCTGATAAGTCCAGATCGGCCATTCCTCGTCGTACAGATTCAGTTCCGGCGCCACGTGCACCAGCTCGATGTTGGCCTCGTCGAACGCATCGACGGTGCCGACGTCGCGCCAGTAGATCTGGGCCCGCGTCTTGACGTCCGTGAATGGATAGGCCACCACCTGCAGCGCATCGATCGCCGCCGGGATGACGTTCTTGCCGAAGTCATGCGCCGACTTGTCATCGGCAGCATCGGCGATCAGCAGCTTTTCGAGCAGGCGGGCATTGAAAATGTAGATGCCCATCGAGGCCAGCGCCACATCCGGTCGCCCCGGAATCGAATCGGGCTGCCTCGGCTTCTCCTTGAAGTCGGTCACGCGGTTGTACTCGGTGACCGACAGCACGCCGAAATCGCGCCCGTGATCGCGCGGTACCTCGACCACCCCCACCGTGATGTCGGCGCCCTTCTCGACGTGGTAGGCGATCATCGGGCCGTAGTCCATCTTATAAATGTGATCGCCCGCCAGGATCAGCACATGCTTGGGACGCAGCGCACGGATCAGGTCGAGATTCTGGTAGACGCAATCGGCCGTGCCGCGATACCAGTGCATGCCGACCTGCTGCTGGGCCGGCACCACGTCGATGAATTCGCCGAATTCGCCGCGCAGGTAACTCCAGCCGCGCTGCACGTGCTGGATCAGCGACTGGCCCTTGTACTGGGTCATAAGATAGATCTGGCGAATGCCGGAATTGACGCAGTTGGACAGCACGAAATCGATGATGCGGAATTTGCCGCCAAAGGGCGTGGCCGGCTTGCAGCGATGCAGCGTCAGATCCTTGAGGCGCTCGCCGCGGCCGCCGGCCATCACCACAGCCAGCGCGCCGCTGGTCAGTCGGCTGACGTAGCGTCCGGAGGAAGCGCGCGACTGATGTTTTGCCATTCATTCGAGTCCGATGGACGCGAACGCTAGTGTACCTTGCAACCCGATCGAAGCTACAGCGGCCGACGTCCTACAGGCGTTTGAGCAATCCGAGCTCCATGGGATGCGCGAGCAGCTCATGGGCGGGATAGATGCGGATCTCATAGGCAAACTGCCCCGAAGCGGGCGGCTGCGCCTGCAACTCGTAGACGTGCGAACCGTCGCTGTCGATTTCACCGGTGGCACGCAGCGCCGCGCGCCAGGCATCATCGCCATTGCCGCGGAACGAGGACAGCGGCGGCAGTTCGCTGCGCGACTGCGGCAGCACGCGTCGCGCCACGAATTCCACATGCACGTCCCTGGCCGCCAGGCCATTGAGCGCCGCGGCCACGCGCACGCTCAGCACGCTGGCACGCGGCAGTTCGCGCGGCGGCTCGGATAGTCGCCGCAGATGCACGCCGCCCCAGCGCTCGCGCACCCGCTGCTTCCAGGCCGCCAGGGCCGTTACGGCTTCCTGGCCGCCCTGCAGCAGGCGCTGATGGTGCGAGGCTGCCGGGTAATAGAGACCGCGCGCATAGTCCTGTACCACGCGACCCATGTTGAAGTGCGGAATGACCGTTGCCATGGCGTGCTTGCAGCGCCGTACCCATTCCGCCGAGAAGCCCTCGCCGTTGCGCGCGTAGTAGAGTGGTACGACTTCTTCCTCGAGCGCATCGAGCATGGCGGCCGAATCGAGTTCGTCGCGCCGGGTGGGATCCTGCACGCTGGCGCCGGGTATCCCCCAGCCGTTGAGCTCATCGAACGCTTCGGCCCACCAGCCATCGAGGATGCTCAGATTCAGCCGGCCGTTGACGGCCGCCTTGATGCCCGAGGTGCCACTGGCTTCGAGCGGTGCGACCGGATTGTTGAGCCAGACGTCGACCCCGGTCACCAGCCAGCGCGCCAGCTGCAGATCGTAGTCCTCCAGAAATAACACATGCCCGACGAACTCCGGCGTCAGCATGAGCTGCTTGATCTCGCGCAGCACCTGCTGGCCCGGATGATCGGCCGGATGGGCCTTGCCGGCGAACACGAACAGCACCGGCCGATCAGGGTCGTTGACCAGGCGCGCCAGCCGCGCGCGGTCACGCATCATGAGGGCGGCACGCTTGTAGGTGGCGAAGCGGCGCGCGAAGCCGAGCGTCAGGATCTGCGGCCGCTCGGGATCGAGCAGCCGCGTCACGTGCCGCAACTGCGCCTGGCTCAAGTGCTTTGCAGCGTATTCGCGCTGCAGGCGCGAGCGTACTCCATCCAGCATGCGCGATTTGATGCCTTGCGCGGTATGCCAGTACTGCGCATCGGGTACCTGCTCGAGTGCTCGCCAGAACTGTTGGTCGGACAGGCGATCGCGCCATTGCGGTCCGAGTTTGTCGTCGAAGAATCGCGCCCAGGTCTGCGCCAGGAAAGTTGGTACGTGCACGCCGTTGGTGACGTAGCCGACCGGATTCTCCTCGGCTGCGACTTCGGGCCAGTGATCGGCGCACAATCGCGCCGACACCTGCCCGTGTATGCGGCTGACGCCGTTCATGCGGCGAGCGCCGTGCAGCGCCAGGTGCGTCATGTTGAATACCTGCGGCGCATGCGGCGCGCAGCCGAGCGCCAGCACGCGTTCCATCGGCACATGGAGCTCGGCCACGACCTCCTGGAAGCAATGGGTGAACAAGCCGTTGTCGAAGGCATCGTGACCGGCCGCCACCGGCGTATGGGTGGTGAACACGCACTGCGCAGCGACCGCCTCGAGCGCCGCGGAGAATTCCAGGCCGCGGGCGATTCCCTCGCGCGCCAGCTCGAGGATCAGGAACGCGGCATGGCCTTCATTCATATGCCAGGTGGCCGGCGCCAGCCCGAGTGCGCGCAACGCACGCACGCCGCCGAGGCCGAGAATCATCTCCTGGCGAATGCGCACCGTGGCGTCGCCGCCGTACAGGCGACGGGTGATCTCGCGATCCTCGCTCACATTCTCGGGACAATTGGTATCGAGCAGGTAGACCGAGACGCGACCGACACGCGCCTTCCAGATGCGGGCGCAGACACTGCGTCCGGCGATCGGCACGCGCACCCGCAGCCAATGGCCCTGGCTGTCGCGCACCGCCTCGACCGGCAGGTCGCGCGGATCGGTGTCGTGGTAATTGGCGTGCTGCACCCCGTCGCTGTCGACGGCCTGGATGAAGTAGCCTTCGGCGTACAGCAATCCCACCGCGACGAAATTCAGCCGCTCATCGCTGGCCGCCTTGCAGTGATCACCGGCCAGGATGCCCAGACCGCCGGAGTAGATCGGAAAACTTTCGTGAAAGCCGTATTCGGCGCAGAAATAGGCGATCAGGGGCTCATCGGCCCGCGGCGGCGGCGCCGCCAGGTAGGCATCGAAACTCTCGAGCACCTGGCTGTAGCGCTGCAGATACTGCGGATCGGCCGCCGCACGGTCCAGGTTCTCCTGGTTGATACAACGCAGAATCAGCCGGGGATTGCCACCGGTCTGCTTCCATAGTTCCGGGTCCAGATCGTCGAACAGCGCCCGGGTCGGGCGGTGCCAGCTGAAGAATAAATTGTTCGACAGCTCCGGCAGACGCCCCAACGCCGTCGGGACAATCGGATATATTTCAATCAGTTGCTTGGCCATTCGGGCCTTGCTGTGGAATTTTCTGCGGTCCATAGGCGAAAAAGTCTAGCAGCTGACCGGCGCTCTTCCTGTGCGCGATGTCGCGACCGCGAACGCCGGCGGCAAGACGTACACGGCTATACTGGCCTGCCCGCCGCTGCCGCCGATAGCAAAACGCCCCCGACGCCGTGCCAATCCGGATCCCCTTTTGCGCGCTGCTGGCGCTCAGCGCCATCGGCTGCTCACGGCATGCACCGACCGCCGGCATCGCGCCGGCCGCGGCCGATGCATTGGTGGCGGCCAGCTCTGAGTGCCTGCCGGATCGAAGCGGCTATCTGCGCCTGCGGGTGCGCGGCGCACGGAATCTCGACATCGACTGGCGTGACGCCGAGCTGCAATGCGACGGCGGCCCGCGACCCGGCCAGGCTGGGCTGCGCCTGACCTTTGCGGCGCGCAACCCGAGCGGCGAGCCCCGCCTGCGGCTGGTGCTCGGCATTGCCGCGCCGCCGGGTGCCGGCAGCAGTCACGCGGTGCCGGCCAATGTGACGCTCATATTCGAAGGTGAAGACCGGCTCTACTCGACCCGCGGCGATGACAAATGCACGATCGACGAGCTGCAGCAGACGCCGATCGCGGCGACCCATGCCCTGCGGGTCGCGGGACGCGGATTCTGTGCGGCGCCGGCCGCCGCCATCGATGGCCGCGACGATGTGCTCCTCAGCCGATTCGATTTCGCCGGCCGCGTGTTCGACGACAGCGCCGCGGATCATCCACAATGACCGCATAACCATGCGCCTGATACCCATTTCCCGATCGCTGCTGGTGTGGCTTGGCGCGCTGCTGCTGGCAGCGACGCTCGCTCGCGCAGCACCGCCGCCTGAGGCGTTGCAGCAGTTTCCGCAATCGGTCCTGAGTATCCGCACGCATCAGAGCAGCGAATGGTTCAGCGTCTGGATCGCCGATAATCCGCTGCGACAGGAGCAGGGACTCATGTATCAGAAGTGGCTGCCCACCGATTGGGGCATGCTGTTTCCAGACCAGACCCCGCGCGTGAAGTCGATGTGGATGAAGAACACGCTGATCCCGCTGGATATGCTGTTTATCGACTCCCGGGGCCGCATCGCCTACATCCGTGAGCGCGCCACGCCGGAATCGGAAGAGATCATCACCTATCCGGAGGCGGTCAAGGCGGTACTGGAACTGGCCGGGGGTACATGCG
>Ga0182024_10011693_pt1 | contig 17558 bp, 13 predicted proteins | sample P32metaG_FD_120480 | JGI IMG/M metagenome (GOLD analysis project Ga0182024, IMG submission 120480) | Permafrost microbial communities from Stordalen Mire, Sweden - P3-2 metaG (Illumina Assembly) | ecosystem: Environmental > Terrestrial > Soil > Wetlands > Permafrost | place: Sweden: Stordalen... | reverse complement strand
GACGATGTATATGCGCTTGGTGCTGGAGCGGATGTGATTGCGGTGACCGACTACACCAAGTATCCGGCCGAAGCCAGAACCAAGCCCAGCGTGGGATCGATCCTGGCGCCTTCGATGGAAACGATCCTGTCGTTGCATCCGGAACTGGTGTTGGGCAGCGCAGACATGAGCCGCACCGAGACATTGCAGCAACTGGAAAGGCTCGGCATTGTCGTGTTCATGATCTCGACGCATGGGGTGGAAGGGATATACCAATCTATTTCAAGCCTGGGACAGGCCCTGAACCGCGAGGATTCTGCCAGAGAGTTGGTCGCCAGGCTGCGCGGACGCGAAGCGGCAGTGCGGCGGCAAGTGAACGGTAAACCGCTGGTGAGCATCCTTATGCCGGTGGGGTATGACCCGATTCTTACCATCGGCAAACACGCATTCATCACGGAGCTGATCGAGATTGCCGGTGGGCAGTCCGTTACCGGCGACCTCGACCAGGAGTGGCCCCAGGTGAGTCTGGAAGCGGTATTGGCGCGGGCCCCCGAAGCACTCCTGCTCATACGCGGATCGAGGATGTCGATGGAGAAGATTCGAGGGCAGCCGGGCTGGGACAACTTGCCGGCCGTGAAGAACAACCGGGTTTACTACGTGGACGACCGGATCACTCTTCCAAGCCCGGTTGCCTTCGATGCATTGGAGGCGCTAGCGAACCAATTCCATCCGTGACGAACTTAGCAATTTCATCCGTGAGAGGTAAGAAACACCTCGAACCATAACCACAACACAGCTGGATGATCGGGAAGCGCGGTGCGAATCCGCCACTACCCCGTAACTGTAAGCGAAGAGGCGCGGCTTGTTTGCCACTGGAGAAGATTCCGGGAAGGCGGCCGTTTGCCGTTGAGGCGCGAGTCAGGAGACCGGTCCGGCTGAAACTTCCGAGGGGAAAACCATGTCTCGATTTTTGCGCCTATGCCCATTGAGATGGACTTGCACGTTCATCTTCGCCTTCACTGCCATCGCTGTTGCCGCGCCGGTCTCCGATCTTCGCGGTACCGTATCCGATCCTTCGGGCGCAGTGATTCCAAACGCCAAGGTGGAGCTGCTCGAAAGCGATAGGCCGGTTGCATCCGTGACTACCGATCGAAGAGGTCAGTTTGCGATTGCGCGGAACCCTGGCTCCGGCGCACGCCTTCGTGTCTCAGTTCCCGGATTTGGCACGGTTGAGAAAGCGCTCGATACAGCAAGCGACGATCGCGAGCTGACCATGGATATTGTCCTACAGATCGCGTCTCTTTCCGAGCAGATTACGGTTACATCGACGGGCGCCCCCACTCCTCAAGCCCAGTTAGGCGCAGCCGTCACAGTGTTGGATACATCGGACTACCAGGGGACGCGAGACATACAGGAGGGACTGCGGTTTGTGCCCGGATTGCAAGCAACGCAGACGGGTCAAGCGGGAGGAACGACCTCAGTTTTCATACGCGGCGGCGGCAGCGATGCGAATAAGGTTCTGATCGATGGGATTCCGATGAACGACATCGGAGGAGCTGCAGAGTTTGCCAATATCGCGAGTGCAGCGGTTGGGCAGGCGGAGGTCCTTCGCGGTCCCAACAGCGCCCTCTACGGATCGGATGCGCTGGCCGGCGTGATCAGCCTGACGACCGCGAGAGGAAGCACGCCGCTTCCTCTGTTCACCTATCTGGTGGATGGCGGCAATCTCGGCACATATCACCAGGAAGTCACAACTGGAGGCAGGTACAGAAAGTTCGACTACTTCTCGGACTACTCATTGTTCGACAGCAGCAATGCGATTCCGGACGACGAGTATCACAACGGCACGTTCGCGGGAAACTTCGGTTGGGATATTTCTCCCGCCTCCAGCCTTCGAGCAACCGTACACCATGACCGCGTAGCATCCGGTCAACCGGGCGCAATTCAGCTCTACGGCGTCCCAACCGAAGCCGAACAAGCCAATGAAGACGCCTACTTCGGCGTAACCTGGGAAGACAAGACCACGGCGAGCTGGCGCAACCTGTTGCGTTATGGCGGCCTGCGGTTGCGGTCACAGTTCGCAGAGTTCGCACCCGCGGGGATCGCCCAATACGACGGCTCGGGCAATCTGCTCGGCTATCTCGGCGCTCCTCTCACGATTCAAGGAGCAAACGGATTCGCCGTCAGCGGTCAGGCGCAGGAGTTTAACGATGGACCACCCTACCCGTACACTTACCCGGCCTCAACGGATAAGGACTTCGTTTATGCGCAGTCGGATTACCAACTCAACCCGCATATTCTTGGGCTGGTGGCATTTCGTTATGAAGATGAGCGCGGGTATTCGGGTGGTCCGGGGACTTCGATTGAACGAGGCAATTACAGTTACACGTTTCAACTTCAGGGGGACATCCGCAATCGTCTGTTCTACACGCTGGGCGGCGGTGTCGAAGACAACGGCCTCTTCGGACTTGCTGGCACGCCGCGTGCTTCGCTCGCCTGGCAAGTGGCGCACGGAGTCGCGGGAACAATTCTCAGCGGCACAAAACTGCGCGCCAGTTTCGGTGAAGGGATCAAGGAGCCGGCTGTCTTCGATCAGCTCGATTCGCTCTATGCCTTGCTTGCCAGCTTGCCCGGCGGGAATCAGCTCATCGCGCAATACCATGTAGCTCCCATCGGTCCCCAGAATTCAAGAACGTACGATGGCGGGGTCGATCAATCGCTGCTCGATGGCCGTAGCCGGGTGAGCCTGACCCTCTTTCACAATGAGTTCACCAACGGCATCGAATACATTCCGCAGCAGGGCCTCATCGCCCTTGGCGTTCCCAGTGCCATTGCAAACCAGGCGGCCTTTGGCGCAACGGTGAACTCACAGGCCTACCGCGCGCAAGGAATAGAAGCCGAGATCGAATCCCAGGTGACTCGAGATCTCTTTGTTCGCGCCGGTTATACCTACGTCGATGCCCGGATTCAGCGTTCATTCACGAGCGATGCAATCGGGCCGAGCTTCAATCCGAGCTTTCCGGCTATCCCCATCGGAGTCTATTCGCCACTGATCGGAGCGCGTCCCTTCCGGATTGCTCCACATACGGGCTACTTCGAGGCCGGTTATCGGCACAGCCGTCTGTTTGCAGGTCTTCGCGGTACGCTTGTGGGGAGCCGCGACGATAGCGATTTCCTCGACTTCGACGCCAATTTCGGACAGACATTGCTGCTGCCCAATCGTAATTTGGACGGCGCGTACCAACGGCTGGATCTGACCTCAAGCTATCAGGCGAATCGGTATGTTTCTATCGAAGGCAATTTCCAGAATCTATTGAACGAGCACTACAGCGAGGCTTTCGGTTATCCCTCGCTGCCATTCATGTTCCGGCTCGGGATGAAGTTCTCGCTCGGAGGTGAATCGTGGCCAGGGAAGTAGCCGAGGCGCGCACGAGAACGCCACGAGGATGGGGACAGGAGCGTTGGCTGCTGGGGTTGCTGGCTACCTCGCTCGTGCTCGCCGTGCTGGTTGCCGCAGGAATGGGCGCCGTGCATGTGCCGGTGTGGCTGCTGGCGCGGAGCATGACCGGTGGAGGGTCGCTCACCGCCGATCAGCGCATCATCCTTTTCACGATCCGGCTGCCGCGCATCGTGGCGTCGCTTCTCGTGGGCAGTGCACTTTCAGTCTCCGGTCTGCTGTTTCAAGGGCTCTTCCGCAATCCCCTTGCCGATCCTTATGTCATCGGCTCCTCGGGCGGAGCGGTGCTCGGCGCCTCTATCGGCGTATTTCTGCTGCCTCCGGTCTCGGTAGCTGGATTCGGCACAACGGCGCTGCTGGCCTTTGCGGGCGCGCTCGGTTCCATCACGCTGGTGTATTGGCTGGCGCGCGTGGACGGCCGCACGCCGGTGGTGGCTCTGCTGCTGGCGGGCTTTGCGGTGAGCACCATGCTTAGCTATTCGTCGTATTTCCTTGAGGTGATGGATCGCGACTTCGGGACAGGCATGCGCGTGTTGGCCTCGTGGTTGCATGGAACGATCGCGCAGCCGGCCTGGCCGCAGTTGGCCATTGTGGCGGCAATGCTGGCGATAGGGCTTGCCGGTTCGGTGCCTCTGGCACGTAACCTCAACACACTCGCGCTGGGCGAGGAGTATGCAACGCATCTTGGTCTTTCCGTTCAGCAGATACGCATTGCAGTCATTGTAATCGGATCGATATTGACGGCTGCGGCGGTGGCCCTGGGCGGGCTCATCAGCTTCGTGGGACTGATTATCCCCCATATGCTGCGCATGGTGCTGGGGCCAGACCATGTGCGGTTGCTGCCCGCAACGGCACTGGCCGGAGCGATCTTTCTGCTGGTGGCGGATACCGTAGCGCGCACCGCAATTGCTCCGGCGGAGTTGCCGGTCGGTGTACTGACGGCTTTTATCGGCGGTCCCTTTTTTCTCTACCTGTTGCGAAAAACGAAGCAAGGGGTCATGTCATGATACCTCTGATCGAGTTCGCGCACGTTGACTTCGCTTACGGAGACAGAAAGGTCTTCAGCGATCTTGATGCCACCATCTTCGAGAACCAATGCATCGCCGTTGTGGGCCCAAACGGCGCCGGCAAGACGACGTTGTTGCGGCTGACAGCCGGCACCCTCACGCCGGCCAGCGGAGAAGTTCACTTGAAGTCCAGAGCACTGCAGTCCCTGAAACAACGCGAAATTGCGAGATCGCTAGCGTTCGTACCGCAGAACGTCGAGGTTCCCTTTTCGTTTACTGTCGAACAATTTGTGGAGCAAGGCCGTACGCCGTTCCTGAAGATGTTCGCCGGATTATGCGCCGCCGACTATGAAGCGATGAGGCGAGCCATGGAATTGACGGACACCTGGTCGCTGCGTTCCCGGGTTTTCAACCAGCTGAGCGGCGGCGAACGCCAGCGCGTCAAGATTGCACTCGGCCTTGCGCAACAGCCGCAGTTGCTGCTGCTGGACGAACCGATGCAGCATCTGGACTTCGGGCGTCAATTCGAGATGATCGACTTGATCGACTCGCTGCGCCGCGAGGGGATTACGATTCTGGCCTCGATCCACGATCTGGCGCTGATCGAAGGAACATTCTCTTCCGTGTGGCTGCTGAGCCTGGGTGAACCGATGCGGCAGGGTTTGCCTGAAGATATGTTGCGGCCAGAAGTCCTTGAGGCCGCATTTAATTGTGCCCCTCGCCATCGTTTCAGGCTTCTGGAACGAACGCAGAATCGAATGGAGCGAGCCCTATGACTCAGATTCAGACTCTTCCCGCTTCTCTTGCCGGCGTCGTCGCAGGCATTGCGCGTTGCGACGGGCGATACACCGCTGAAGCCAAGCGCCATCTCGACAGCCTGACCAAGCCGATCGGCAGTCTGGGCCGGCTGGAGACCGTTGCCGCTCAAATGTTCTCGATCTTTTCAGGAAATGTCCCGCTGCCGTTGCGACGGGCTGTTTATGTTTTTGCCGCCGATCATGGCGTCACTCAAGAAGGGGTGAGCGCTTATCCGCGAGAGGTGACGGCGCAAATGGTACGCAATTTTCTTGCGGGCGGAGCCGCCATCAATGTGCTTGCGCGGCTGCACCATGCGGAACTAACGGTCGTAGACGTGGGCGTCGATGCGGAGTTCGAAGATGCGCCGGGGCTGTCCAGGATGAAGGTTCGCCGTGGCAGCCGGAATATGCTTCGTGAACCGGCGCTGACGCACGAAGAGCTTGCCGCCGCGATCGGGTCCGGCATTCGCCTGGCGGAAGGCGCAAGAGACAAGGGGCAACATCTGGTGGCGGTTGGGGAGATGGGAATTGGAAACACGACGGCCGCGAGCGCGATTTCCGCTATGCTGACGAAGCGGCAGATCGCTGAAGTAACTGGCTGCGGCGCGGGGCTCGACATGGTCGGGAGGAACCGCAAGCTGCATGTCATCAGACGATCGTTGAAGCGGCACTTCGGCGCCTCGATGGAGACGCCGGACCCGCTGGAGATCCTGCGTTGTGTAGGAGGGCTGGAAATCGCGGCAATGACCGGATTCATTCTCTCTGCGGCGGCCAATCGGATGGCAGTTGTTTGCGATGGGTTCATTTCAACGGCGGCGGCAGCGGTGGCGCACGCCATTGAGCCTGAAGTAGGTGGGTATCTTTTTGCGGGACATTGCTCGGAAGAGCCTGGGCACCGCCACTTGCTTCGGCATATCGGACTGACACCGATCCTCAACCTGGGTATGAGGCTCGGCGAAGGAACAGGCGCGGTTCTGGCAATGCCGCTCATCGAATCCTCTGTCAGGTTATTTGCCGAGATGGCTACATTCTCGTCGGCGGGTGTGAGCGCGGCAAGCGCATGAACAGAGTCTTCCATGACATTGCGGCGGCATTCCAGTTCCTGACCCGCCTGCCTCTGAATCGGCTTGCCTACAAGCCGGACGCTCTCATCCGTGCGGCAAAGTTCTTTCCTCTGATAGGTCTTGCAGTTGGCGCCGCTGCCGCAGGAATCTACCACTTGCTTTCGCCGCATCTTCCCACTGCGATAGTCGCGCTCCTGATCGTACTCTTCACAACGCTGGTGACCGGGGGGCTGCATGAAGACGGCCTCGCCGATGCAGCCGATGCCTTTGGAGGGGGATGGAACCGGCAACAGACGCTCGAAATCATGAAGGACAGCCGCATCGGCAGCTACGGTGCGCTGGCAATTGCATTCTCGGTAGCCTCGCGCGTACTGCTGCTTACCTATATCCCGTCCAGTATCGTTGCCCGATATGTGATCGCTGCCGAGGTTCTCTGCCGCTGGACTATACTTCCGCTCGGCGCCGCGCTCCCTGGCGCTCGGAAGAATGAAGATCAAGGGGGCCGGATTGCCGGGCAGGTCTCCTTCGTGTCTCTTGCAGTGGGGACGCTGATCGCGCTCGGCACGGTGGGTTATCTTTTGCGGATATCGATGGGTAAACCTGTTGCGGCTGCCTCGGTTGTGACGCTGCTCAGCGGTTTGTATTACAAGCATCGAATCGGCGGCATCACTGGCGACTGCTTCGGCGCAACCTGCCAGCTTACGTTGATTGCGGTCTACTTTTGCGGGGTCTGGCACGGATGAGCGCCATTGTTTTAATTCGACATGCCGAGACCGACATCGCCGGCAGATTCTGCGGCCACAGCGACCCCGATCTGAACTCGGTCGGAGAGAGTCAAGTGATTCGTCTCGCGGAGGAAGTTGCAATGCTGGGAATCGAGCATATCTATTCGAGCGATCTGCGCCGCGCATCGCGAACGGCAACGGCCATCGGTCAACGCATTGGCGTCGACGTCAACTATCTGCCTGGACTTCGGGAGATCCATTTCGGCCAGTGGGAAGGTCTTAGCTGGCAAGAAATTGAAGATCGATTTCCGGATGAGGCACACCAATGGCTCGGGGAATTCCCCCTGCGGAGGGCTCCCGGAGGAGAAGCCTACTTGGCGTTCACAACAAGGGTTGAGGCGGCAATTGAGCAATTGTTGAGTGGAGCGACTGGGGGCGCCACAGCCGTCGTGACGCATCGCGGCGTCATGCGCCATGCACTGACAAGGTTCTTCGGCTTCTCTGAAGAGGAAGCCTGGTCAAAGACTGCGCCCTATGGCGCGATCGTCACCGCAACTGAACGGTTGTGGGAATGCGAGGTGTTGCCGTGAGTCCGCAGCATATCGACATCAGGGAGCTTGCGTCCTGGGGCTTTGACATGGAAGCTGATCGCAGTCTGCTTGCGTGCGACCATCTCCAGCAAGCAGCGCACAAAGCGCGGCGCAGGCTCGAAGTACGTCAGCCCTACAAGGCAGAATCACCCATTTCTGTCGAACAGACCCGAAGTCTGGCATCCCTGCTTGCGGCCCGGAAGAAGACGGTTGCGGGCAGCGGCGAGTTCGAAGGCCTTGCCTGGGAGCTTGCGATTGTCGACCTCCGGAAACTTATCGCCTTCCAACGCCGGGTCGGGTTCGCCGATGGCTATTGTTTCCAAATTGAGCAAGGGACCGAGTGGCAGCAACTTCTCGACCTGGCGCTTCCGATCGATGCGCATTCGAGCAACCCTTACATCGAGGTTGCGCTTTTCAGTGGACGATGGTTCCTTCGCGACGGTTATCATCGTTCGTTCCGTCTGCTTAAGCAAGGCATGTGCCTTGTTCCGGCAGTGGTCGTATACGCGGAGACACTTGCCCAGATGGGTGCTATCGGCACCCAGTTCTTCGCGCCAGTGATTCTGTTTTCCCAGCGGCCGCCGATGGTGACGGATTTCCTCGACGAAGAAATAGTAGTTTGCTATCGCCGTGCGTTTAGGAAACACGTCGTGAACGGTACCGTGCAGGAATTCCCGGAGCCGGTGCTGACCGGTTGCCACGAACAGGAGGGGCTGTGAGTATTGCTACGAAACGAGGGGACGGCGGCCAGACGGGGCTTGCCGGAGGCATCCGTGTCTCGAAAGCAGATTTGCGCGTCGACGCATATGGAACGGTCGATGAGTTGAACTCAACCCTGGGCTTCGCAAGAAGTATCTGCAAGAATGCGGATATCTGTTCTGCCGTGCACGATATCCAGAAGACGTTGTTCCGTGTCGGATCGTCTCTGGCTACGCCACCCGAGAGCAAGAAGGCGGCGCCACCGCTCACTGAGGAGGACGTGGACCGGCTTACAGACATGGTTCATGCCATTGAGGCAAAGGATGGGATTCTTTCGGATTGGTCACTGCCCGGTGCGCACGCCGAGTCTGCCGCCTTTGAAGTGGCTCGGACAGTCTGCCGCCGCGCTGAACGCTGTGTCGTCCGTCTGATAGAAAGCGGCGCCGCCATTCATCCTCAGGCGCTCCCCTTTATCAATCGCCTCTCCGATCTGATCTGGCTCTTCGCGAGGCAGATTGAACTCGAATGCGGAGTGGATTCCCGTTTGCGCGACGAGCAACACGCCGGCGCCAAGTGGTCGAGAGCGTGGTGACGGACTCGAAGAAGGGCTTTTCTCAAGACGAGAGGAAAGCTGTGTATCGCGTGCTTCGAGAGAGGCGGGATGTGCGCTCCGGGTACTTGCCGCGTCCATTGGAAAATACGACTTTGTGCCGGCTCCTGGATGCCGCACATTCCGCTCCATCCGTAGGCCTGATGCAGCCTTGGAGATTCATCGTGGTGCGCGATCCGGCGCAGCGCGCCAGGGTGCATGAAGTTTTTTTGCATGCCAACGAGGCCGCCGCGGTTGGATATACGGATGAACGCGGCGCGCTCTATGCGCAGCTAAAACTGGAAGGGTTGCTGGAGGCGCCGCAGCATCTGTGCGTGGTTTGCGATACAGCAAGCAAGCAAGGACACGGCCTAGGGCGACGCTCGATGCCGGAGACTTCGACGTATTCCGTCGTGTGTGCGATCCAGAATCTGTGGCTGGCGGCGCGCGCGGAAGGCATCGGAGTGGGATGGGTCAGCATTCTCGATCCTTATGCAATCAAGGATCTGCTGCGAATTCCTCCCGGCGCGGAGTTGGTAGCGTATCTCTCGATTGGCTATGTGGAGGAATTTGCCGAACGTCCGGACCTGGAACGTGCAGGGTGGGAGGAACGGGCGAGCCTGGCATCGGTCTTGCGCTCGGAGTACTTCGATCAACCATATTTATTGGAGGAGGCCAGGCAATGAGCGCTCGCGCCATCATGGTGCTCGGCACCAGCTCGCACGTGGGCAAGTCGCTTATGACGGCGGCGCTCTGCCGCATCTTCGCGCGAGCCGGTTATCGCGTGGCTCCGTTCAAAGCACAGAATATGTCGCTGAACTCGGCAGCCACGCCAGACGGATACGAGATCGGGCGCGCTCAGGCGCTACAGGCCGAAGCCGCGGGAATTGCGCCGTCGGTTCACATGAATCCGGTTCTGATCAAGCCCAGCGGCGACACCTCTTCGCAGATTGTGGTGCGCGGCAAAGTGTGGGCCCATCTGGATGCGCGCACATACCACCAGCACCGAGCTATTACGCTGCTTCCGATCGTGGAAGAGAGTTATCGGATGCTTGCCTCCTCCCATGACATTGTGGTGTTGGAAGGTGCTGGCTCGCCGGCCGAGATCAACCTGAAAGACAATGACATCGTCAATATGCGCATGGCGAAGGTGGCCGATGCGCAGTGTCTGCTCGTGGGAGACATTGACCGCGGCGGCGTCTTCGCATCGCTGCTGGGCACGTGTGAGCTGCTCGATGAAGACGAGCGCGAACGGATTCGCGGATTCGTGATCAACAAGTTCCGCGGCGATTTGGAACTGCTCGAGCCTGGAGTCCGCATGATGGAGCAGCGGATTGGGAAACCCTGTATGGGAGTGGTTCCGTATCTGAAGAACCTGTCGCTCGACGAGGAGGACAGTGTGGGGTTCGGCCATCGGGATGCGGCGGTGTGGACCGAGCTGTCGGCGCCTTCCCGGCCATTGAAGATCGGTGTGATTGCCTTCCCATCCATCTCCAACTTCACCGATTTCGATGCTCTTGCAGCGGAACCATCCGTGGCCCTGCGGCATTTTCAAGATCCCAGCGGCATCGCATTGGCTGATGTCGTCATCTTGCCTGGCAGTAAGCAGACGGCGGACGATCTGCGCTGGAATCGAGATCACGGATTCGATCGGGCATTGCACCTTCATGCGAAAAAGGGAGGCCTGATTGTTGGCATCTGTGGCGGATTCCAGATGCTGGGCAAAGAGATTGTCGATCCGCATGGAATGGAGCGCGCTGGAACCGAACAGGCTCTCGGAATGCTCCCCGTGCGGACGATCATGGGGCGAGATAAGGTCACCGTTCCAGCACGTGGGATGCTCTGCAACGGCTCGCTGTTTGGTCAGTCGATCGATTCCTGCAAGGTGCGTGGATACGAGATTCACCTGGGCACAACGGAATACATGGACGGAGCTGCTCCGTTTGCATCCATTCTCCGGCAAACAAATGAAACGCAGGCTCTCTTCGATGGATGCATTTCGGAAGATCGGCGCATCTTTGGCACCTATCTGCACGGGCTCTTCGACCAAGATGCCTTTCGTCACGCATTTCTGTGTGCATCCCGCGCGGCACTACAGATGTCCGCCCCAGAGAAGTTAATGGAGTGGAGCGAACGGCGACGGCAGCAGTTGGATCTTCTTGCGGATGAGTTTGGCAGCGCGCTCGATCTCAATGCCATCTTCGGAATGGCCGGCCTGCCGCTTCGTGCGGATCGATCTGAAAGGAGGTTGACCTGATGCATCCCGCAAAATTTGTTGCCGCTTATGCGCTGGATTGGTGCGTCGGCGATCCGGAAGGGATACCGCATCCAGTACGCTTGATCGGCTGGAGCATTGACGCCTCTGAGCGGGCTGTTCGCCGTCTCAGTTCTGGAAAATACTTTGAACTGGCTGCCGGCGCAATCATCGCGATTGGCGTGCCTGCTGCATCAGCGTTCTGTGCCCATGCGATCTTGAGGCAGGCGCGGCGGCGTCATCCGCTGCTCGGGACCGCTACGGAAATATGGCTGGCTTCCACCTGCCTTGCAACGCGCAACCTGCTCGATGAGGCCGCGGAGGTGATGCGGACACTGGAGATCGGAGACATGGAGCGAGCGCGTCTGCGGCTGGCACGCATCGTCGGCCGTGATACGGAAACACTCGATGAAGCGGAAATCTGCAGGGCAGTGATCGAAACACTAGCCGAGAGTCTGTCAGATGGCATCGTTGCGCCGCTGTTCTATCTGGCCATCGGAGGAGTGCCTTTGGCTATGGCATATAAGGCCGTGAATACGCTCGATTCGATGATTGGGCACAGAGACGAGAAATATCTTTACTTCGGCAGGGTTGCGGCTCGCGTGGACGACGCGGCAAACTTCATCCCGGCGCGGATTTCGGCGCTTCTTCTGTGCCTTGTTGCCGATTGGGTTCCGGAGACCAGCGGACCTCGTGGCTGGAAAATCTGGCTCCGCGATGGAGGCAAGCACGCCAGTCCGAATGCAGGCCAGGTTGAGGCGGCAATGGCGGGAATTCTCGGAGTGCGGCTTGGGGGCACGAACCGGTACGGAAACGAAGTGACGACGTCGCCGCATCTTGGCGGCGAATTCCGGCGAGCGACCCGGCATGCCGCGAGACGTGCGTGGAAAGCGGTGGCCCTGGCTTCTCTTCTTGGATTTGGAGGAGCGCTATTTTTCGCACTTGGGAGAAAAGATGCCTAATGACTTCGTGCCGGCGCATGGAGGGCAACTGCGGGAGTTGGCCACGGAGTTTGGTATAGCGGAGGAATCGCTGCTCGATTTCAGCGCCAGTATCAATCCACTGGTCCCGTCCGACGTTCTAGTGGCCACGCTTTGCAACCTTATCCATGCGCGAAAGATTTTGACCACCTATCCGGACATGCACTACTCAGCTCTGAAACTGGCAATTGCCGAGTACGCGCAGGTCGATGCGCGCACGATTGGGATCGGCAATGGCGTAATGCCGCTGCTCGGCGTTGCTGTCCGTGCGCTCGGCTTGCGTAAATGTCTGGTCCCGGTTCCTGCGTTCACGGAATACCGGAGAGTTTTGGCATCGTGCGGCACAGAGTGCTGCACTTTGGTGGGAAAACGTGAAGACGAGCTCTCGATTGACCGAGGACGCGTGATTGCGGCGCTCAAAACCACGGGCGCGCAAGCTGTGTTGTTGGCAAATCCGCAAAGCCCATCCGGGAGCCTGTTGCAATCCGAGGAATTAGGCTGCTTGCACGAAGCGGCGGCTGCATTGGGCGTAACCACTATCGTCGATGAGGCGTTCATCGACTACGCGCCTGAAGAGAGTCTTTCCCACGCAGCCGCGGAATCGCACGGGCTGGTGGTCCTGCGCTCGTTGACGAAGTTTTTTGCGATGCCTGGATTGCGCGTTGCCTATGCGGTTGCACATCCGGAATTCAGTGCGGCAATGGATGCATTTATGGCTCCCTGGCCCGTGGATTCGATTGCGGCGGAAGCGGCGCGGCTGGCGTTAGAGGATCGAGCTTCGATTGCCGCGGCTCGCGCCACCAATGCACGGGAGCGGGAATGGTTGGCCGATCGGCTGCGGTCACTCGGGCTCAAAGTCTTTCCCAGCGAGGCCAATTACCTCTTGCTGAGAATTGATGAAGGCCGGAACGGTCTTGAACTCTGGCGAAGACTCGTGGTCGAGCATCAAGTCGTCATCCGAAACTGCGCAAATTTTGAGGGATTGGACGAACACTACTTCCGCATCGGTGTGTGCACCCGCTTCGAGAACCAGATATTGGTCGATGCATTGACGAAAGTGCTTCGTTCTACACTTATACCGGCAACGCCAGCTGCAGCCATCGACGTCGTTCTCGATTACTCGGATGCGCCGGTGAGTCCGCAGACGCGGCCTGATGCGCTGACCATTATCCGAATTGTAGCCGCGTTGGTGCAGGATGAAGAGCGACGCGTGTTGCTGGTTCGCAAGAAAGGAACCCGGGCATTCATGCAGCCTGGTGGAAAACTGAAACATTCAGAGACGCAGCTTGCGGCTATTGAACGTGAGCTTGGCGAAGAGTTGGGATGTTCGGTCCGGCCCGGCAGTCCCGTGTTTCTCGGCACGTTTACCGCGCCTGCGGCGAACGAAAGTGACTGCCTAGTAGAGGCCGCTTTGTACCAGGTGGAGCTCGAAGGTACAATCTGCGCAGCTTCCGAAATCGAGGAAATTACCTGGATCGATCCCCACTCGCCTGGCCAAGTCGAACTTGCGCCACTTACCAGAGATAAAGTACTGCCGCTCGCACGTGTCGGACCTCGTCGCTGAAGAAGTTGATCGCCCGTGTGACGCGAAGACAATCGTCGCAAGGATTCGCCCTTCGCGGTCTACGATAAGCAGGCCTGACTTGCCGTGTCAGCCCGCTGCTAACAAGTTAACATTCGGCGTGGCCGCGGCAACAAGCAGACATTCTTTTGAAGGTTTCCTCTAAAGTCGGTCGGGACCAGAGTTGCAATCTTAAAAGAATGTCGCATCCCGCGAACGGGTTTCACTTGCAATGTGGAAATGATGGATGGCAGACTCGTCTGAAAGTTCGCATTCTTGGGCGATTTTCGGCACCAAGAATCTTGATTGAACCGATCTTTGCGTTAGCAAAACAAATCTCGACCGAGGTGGTCGGCATCGTTGCCAAACGGATGCGCCTGCAGAGTAGAGGGCTCGACTCGATTCGGCGTAGAGACTCTTTCTGTTCTTCTGCCCTGGCCAGGATCGAAATTCCGGAACGATTGGTTCCGAAACGACGCGTCCTCGAAGCGGTTCCCCGCGCGCGAGGCATGTATGATGAATTCCCCCCAAGTCCTCCGAACGCTCCCTGTGCTGGAGTGCGGAGGCTTTGGCTCTTGCTGCTCAGGCCAGGGTCCTTTCCGGAAACAAGCTTGAGCAGCTGGTGGTCCGTCTCCAGCGCCACACCGGACGCTCGCGTGAAGCGTGCTGGCGCCTTCTGATCCGGTATGGGTTCAAGGGAAAAGTGGACCATCGACGATGGACCGACGAAGACATCGAGTTGGTGCGCGAAGAACTCGTGAAGCGGTCCGTCGACGAGGTAGCGAGGAAGCTGAATCGCACGCCCATGTCCATCCGCAGCATGCTCAGAAGAAACTGCCTGCACGTACGAGAGATACGCTGCGATCTGTTCTCGGTCGAGAGTCTCTCCCATGCGCTTGCTGTCGATATCGGCGGCCTTGGAATGGCACATCTCGGCCCGGCGCAGGCCGGTTGTATACAGCATCGTCATCATGGCGCGATGCATCCGGTTCCTGGCCGAATCAATGAGCCGAGTCACCTCTTGCTGGTCCAATATGGTTGGCAGTCGTAGTTGACGCTCGGGAAATTGAATGTGATCGGGAAGGTACGGCCGTCCGACGGTCTTGACAGAAAGAAAACGCAAAGCGCAAGTTCGGAGCCCGATAGTCCGAGAAGATAACTTGCGATCGCGAAACAGATGAACCTGATACTGCCGGATATGATCCGGCCCCAAATGATATGGCGAGCGATGGAAATACTTCGCGAGATCTTCCACCGCGTGGAGATAGGTATGTGCTGTGCTCTGGGAATAGTTGCGACGCTGGAGTTCTTCCAGCATCATCTGCCTAAGATGGGCACGGTAAACCTCCTGTGACCCGAGGATTACACAGCCAACAATGCCCGGGGAAAGCCTATGCTGCAGCGTCCGCCGCGCCAACGGCTTAGTTCAAACGCCCATGTGGCCAGGAGCAATTCTCGGTCGAAGCCGCCGGTTGCTGCCAGGGAGATCCGATCTGGAAACGTGGTTTGGGCTCGTCGTTAGAGCGGAACCAGAGTAAACGTGGCCTCGAGTAGATTCTTGAGGGTGGCTTTTTCTTGAGGAAAAAGCCACTCGGCCGTGTTGACTTCGGGCTACAGCTACTCTGGTTCCGCTATAGTCGAGGATCATGCCGGGTTGGCTCAGCCCACGAGTTTGATCTAAGCTCTCTCTATGACAGATTGGACATTCGATCGCGCCTTTACTTGAGTGACTGGCCAAAGATCAGAGCAGTCCGCTTCACACCTGGCCTGATTTCAGCCTGCGGGATATACGATCTCCAAAAAATTCACCAGGGTGGAACTTCCAGCCCACGCGCCGGTTACTCCACCCGCAGAGCCTTCACTGGATCGATTGACGCTGCCCTTCGCGCCGGAATCATCCCTGCCACGCACGCCGCCGCAACCAGCACACCAATTGCTCCCGCCATCACCACGGAATCCACGTGTGCGATGTCATACAGTTGCGATTTCACAAACCGCACGCACAGCATCGCCAAGGGCACGCCGATCGCCAACCCCGCTGCGGCCTGCAACAGCGTACCCCGCATCACCATTCCGATCACCCGTCCGCGGGCCGCGCCCAGCGCCATGCGGATGCCGATTTCCGGCGTCCGCCGCACAACTGTGTACGCCGTCACGCCATACATTCCGATCGCCGCCAACAGCAGCGCAAGGATTCCAAACAGAGAAGTAAGCCTCGCAATCAGGCGCTCTTCGACGAAGCGGTCGTCAATCTGCTGCTGGAAGGCCTGGAACTTCACGATAGTTAGATTGGGGTTGATGCTCGCCAGCGTATCGCCCACAGTCTTTTCAAATGCCGGGATGGGATGGGCGGTCTCGATTACAAGGGCTCCGGCGTACATGGATTGGTCTTTGTCGACGGGAAAGTTGGGATCGTTGGCGCTGCCGGCCAGCTGTGTAAGCGGCAGAAAATACATGGCGTGGTCTTTCCAGTAAACGCTTGTATAGGTGGTGTCTTCCACCACACCTACGATCTCATGCGCCCCATCCATGCCGGCATGGCCAGGACCGGAAAAGCCAAAGCGATGGCCGACGGGATTGCAGTTGCCGAAGAATTGTTTGACAAATTCCTGATTGACGACGGCGACGGGCGGCCCATTCAGAGTGTCCTGCGATGTGAAGCCGCGGCCCATGACGACGTGCGTGCCCACGGAATCGAAGTACTCCGAAGTGCCTTTCACCCAGGAGGCGCCTTTATTGATGTCGGGGTCTCCCTGAACTTTTACTCCTGATCCCCAGTTGTTCTCCTCCATCGGCGTGTAGGTGGAGAGGCCGACTTTGAGAACACCCGGAATGGCGTGGAAGCGATCTTCGATGGTCTGGTAGAGCGGCTCGACCTCTGTGTTCTTGAATCCGGCCGCCTGCGGATTGATGTGGGCGATGTAGCGGTTTGTTGCATTCAGCTTCATGTCGACGTTTTCGGCCTTGTTGAGGCTCTGTGCAAAGAGACCCGCGGCGACAAGAAGCACAAGCGAGAGAGCGGCCTGCAGAACAACAAGCGCGCGCTGGAGAAAGGAAGCGCCGTGGGCTGTGGTGCGGGCGTTCGAGCGCAGGGCTTCAGCAGGCTGCGTGCGCGCGGCCATCAGCGCCGGGGCCAGGCCGAAGAGAACTCCCGTAAGGAGCGAAAGGGCACAGGAAAAGCCGATGACGAGAAGCGAAGGCGAGGCGTTGATCGGCATGTTGTGCTGTTCAGGGAAGGCGAGCGCCAGCAGCGCATGTGCTCCGAGGTAGGAGATTGCGAGCCCGAGCAGGCCGCCCATGCCGGAAAGGAGCACGCTTTCGGTAAGCAGCTGGCGGACGATGCGGCTGGGCTGCGCGCCGAGGGCCGCGCGGATGGAGAGCTCCGCGCGGCGGCTCATGCCGCGGACGAGCAGAAGATTGGCAATGTTGGCGCAGGCGACGAGAAGGACGAGCCCTGCGATCCATTGCAGAAGCTTCAAGTGGTCCTTGTAGCCGTCCTGCATGTTCTGGATGCCGCCTCCGCCGGGCGTAAGCACCACGTGCGTGTTGGGAAGGACCTTCTGGGCGCGAGGATCGGTAAACGTCTTGAGGGGCGCAAATGTCTGTCTGAGGAGCCCACTTGCCTTGGCCTGCAGCGCTGGGATGGAGGTTCCAGGCTTGACGCGGCCGATAATGTAAGCCCACTGGGTATCGGGATCGTTAAAGTACGGCGCGCCGATGATTGAGTCCATCGCGTTCATCGGCACAAAGTACTTGGGCGGATTGGTGTCGATGCGGTCGCCGTAAAAGCCCTTGGGAGCTACGCCGATGATGGTGGCCGGCTTGGTGTTGATGTAAAAGGCGCTGCCCACAACGG